>Ga0181565_10000881_pt1 | contig 22733 bp, 12 predicted proteins | sample 101ome_16_FD_129661 | JGI IMG/M metagenome (GOLD analysis project Ga0181565, IMG submission 129661) | Coastal salt marsh microbial communities from the Groves Creek Marsh, Skidaway Island, Georgia - 101401AT metaG (megahit assembly) | ecosystem: Environmental > Aquatic > Marine > Intertidal... | reverse complement strand
TACGACGACCGTTGGACGCTGACCAAAGACGGCGAATTCCTCTACGACAACAACGGGAGCACCATGAATCCGTTTGACGGGTACGTGGAGACCCCCATGACGGTCCAGCCTGCGACCTACCTTCTCGAATTGGGCGCAGGTCCCAACGGCGAAGATTTGTTCACCGTAAGTGGCCTGGTCACGGAGGCGGCGGAAATCTGCGGATGGATGGGGGTTTGGGACTCAGGTCCCACTTACACCATTACTGAAATTACCGAAGATCGGCTCGTGCTCAGTGCATTGCAACAAGGGGGCGACTGCGTCAACCCGGTCGGCAGCGGCTACTTTTCGTTGATTTTCTCAGCAGAATGAGCGGTGCGTTGAAAGTTCGAGGTTGGCTCACGTTCACAGGCTTCACGGCCCTGGCGGTGGGCTGTTCGGATTGCGGTGGAGGTCCGGATCCGGTGGCGGCAGAAATTCAATTTGTCGCCGACCGAACCTCCCTTGAAAACACGTTCAACAGCACGTTTCGGTTTGAGGTCCGTTTGGACGTCGTGAACACGCAGCAGGTGACGGTGGATTTTCAAACCGTGGAGGGCACTGCGAAGGCGGGGGAAGATTTCGAAGCACAATCCGGAACCTTGGTGTTCGAACCTGGGGATCTGATTCAAGAAATCGAGGTGCCGATTGTGATTGACGAAGGCCTCGAGGCCGACGAGCAATTCACGGTGGAGTTGTCGAATCCCGTGAACGGTTACTTGAAGGGCAACGTTCAGGTGGCCACCGGAACCATCTTGAACGACGACACGGAGCTGGAAATCGTGCTTCCTGAAGGGGGCTACGACACGCCTCATTCTCCTGCAAATCCACCCGACGGAATGACACTTGTGTGGTCGGATGAATTTGAGGGTGCAACGATCGACCCTTCGCACTGGAGCCACGAACTGGGCGGCGGTGGATGGGGCAACAACGAATCTCAGGCCTACACCGCAGACGAGGCCAACTCGTTTGTCGAGGACGGCAACTTGTTCATCGTGGCGCTTCAGGACGGGGCCGGATACACTTCCGCTCGCTTGGTTTCGCGAGACCTCCAGGAATTTCAGTATGGTCGAATTGACATCCGCGCCGTGCTTCCGTACGGCCAAGGTTTGTGGCCTGCCTTGTGGATGCTTGGCGCCAACCACAGCGAAGTGGGGTGGCCGGAATGCGGTGAAATTGACATCATGGAGTTGTTGGGGCAACAGCCCAATTACGTTCACGGAACCGCCCACTGGGGCGAACTCATTGGTGGGGGGCACCCCAACGTGGGTACGGTGACGTATTCGGATTTCCCAACAACGTTCGCCGACGAGTACCACGTGTTCTCCTTGGAATGGGCGCCTGACACGATGACGTGGCTGATGAACGGAGAACCTTACCACCAGCTCACAACGGAAGGAAACGTGGCCCCGAGCGGGTACGAGACCCCGTTCAACGACCCGTTCTTTTTCATTTTGAACGTCGCTGTTGGCGGAAACTGGCCCGGCTATCCGGACGAGACCACCGTGTTCCCCCAATTCATGGCGGTGGATTACGTTCGGGTTTATCAGTAACTTTCAGGAGGAAACTTCTCCTCATGAATCTGAATCCGCGGTTTGATCAATACGACGCCATCTTCGGGGACGACCCTGCGTCTTACGTGGAGTTTTTGACCGCCCTTGAAGGGACGTTGTCCAAATCCAAAGCCAGTCTTGTTTCAGCAGCCGCTGCGGAGGATTGGAACGTGATTTCTGCGACGCGACATTCCTTGAAGCCCACGATGACTTTGCTGGGTGCGGAACCGGTCAACGCGCTCCTCAACGATTGGCGCCCGTCGATGAGTGCCCTAGACCCAACGCCGTTGGCAGAAGCAATGGACGTGATCTTGGCCGCCGTTTCCGAGAAGAAGGCGGGGTTGGGATGAACCCCCACGACAGGCTGATGGAGCGCCTGCGGGCGCATTGTTTGGCCAAGGCGGGCACGACCGAAGAACTGCCCTTTGACGAACGTACCGTGGTGTTCAAGGTGGGAGGCAAGATGTTTTGTCTCGTAGACGCCTTTGAATTTGAAGGGTGCGGCATGAAGTGCGACCCGACACGCATTCCCGAATTGCGCGCCACCTACGCGGGCGTCACCACCGGTCCTTACCTCCATCCCCGACACTGGAACAGCGTGCATCCCGAGCCGTTCGGAGACGTGCCGTGGGACGAGTTTTTGGCACTTGTCGATCACAGCTACGACCTCGTCTGGAAGGGCCTCACCCGAAAGATGAGGCTCGCCATCGAGTCCTAAAGTAGCCGGCCGCCCTGTCAATCCACGATCATCACGTGCCCCGTGTACTCGAGCCACTTCGGCTCTGGTTCGAGCGGGGTGGCTTCTGGCAACACGCGCAGCACGTACATGAACACGCTGTTCTGGACGTCTTCCAGGCGTTCGGCCCGAGGCACGTCCAAGGCATCCCAACCCCTCGAGGGGTCAAACGTTTCGAACATCACCTGATGCGATCGGCTGATCACTTGCAGGTGGTACCCTTCAATTCGGCTTTCTCCTGCGATGACGGGTTTCCACACGTCGTTGATGTCGTCGCCGTTGGGCGTAAACGCCGTTGGAACGTGAATCGCCAATTCGTCGATGATCTCGAATCGGAAACTCACGGTGTCTGAGCATCCGAACTCGTTGATGACTTGCTGGCTGATGGCGTACACTCCTGGGTCTTCGTAGAAGAACGCCAAAATGTCCTCGTCAACGATGGTGCTGTCTCCCACGGTCCAAATGGTGCTGTCTCCACCCAAGCTGACGTCGTTGAACACAAACTCCGTACCCTCCATGCTCCAAGGCACGAAGGGGGGCTGACTTGACCAAATTGCGGCATCGGGTGAAGGCAAAACTTCCAGAACGTCAGACACGTACAGCGTGTCGCTGCAGCCACCTTCCCCGATGGCGGCCCAAACCATGCTGTATTGGCCTGCAATCGGCAAGAGCAAGTTCAGCGTTTCTCCTGGGTCGAGCACCCCCCCAACGTAGTCCACAAACCAAGCGATGCTTATGGCATCCTGACTCAAATCCTGAATCTCGAAGGTGCCGGGCGCACACGAGACCGAATCCGACAACAAGTTGAACTGAGCCACAGGCTGGGGGTACAATTGCAGGGGCAGCGTGGCAACAGCGGAACAAGTTGCACCGGGATATTCCGACGATGTGGTCAAGGTCAAGGTGGTGGTTCCTGACGAGTCGATGATCCATCCTTCGGGGAAATTCGGAGACAACTCACCTCCCGTCCAAGCCCATTCAATGGCTCCGTTGGTGGCTTCAAATTCAACGTCCGGCATCATGGACTCTCCGCAAAAGGAGGTGACCTCCGCATCCAACTCTGCCGTGGGTTCTGGAACCACAGTCAGGGACCATTCCAAGGGGTTGGAACACATGCTTGCAGAGAGTCCGGCTTGCACGGTCAGGTTCACGACCGTCACCGAATCCACAGATTCAAGGATGAAACTTGAGGCAGAGGGGTTCGCAGAATCGGCGATCAGCCAATCGGACCAAACCCACTCTGTGGCACCTGGAGCTTCTGCAGCGTAGTCCAGGTAGACAGGGGCACAGACGACAGCATCTTCAAAGGCAGCCCCATCGCCGTTGGAATTTGGAGTCAATTCGAGGGACGGATTGACCGTGATCGTGGAGATGTCTTGGTTGATTCCACAAAGGTTTTCAGCTTGAACGCTGACGCTGACTTGAATCGGCGCCAGCCCATCGTTCACGGCAACCCACGGGGTGTCCGGTGAGGCAACGACTCCTCCGTCGATCCAGGTCCACTCGTAGCTCAAGCTTCCTCCGTACACCTCGACAGCCATGTCCACTTCTTGACCGTCACAAACCACGGTGTCCTCCCAGGCAATGTTGACCGTGGGAACATCGAGGGCAAGCACCTCGCGCTCGCCTGTCAAAAGGCAACCGTTGCAGTCAACCACGTGCAATTCCGCCACGCACAGGCCTACTTCAGAGGGGGCAGCCCACGAAGTGTTGTCCGAAACACATTCCCCAGCCCAAACGACATCGTGGCAAGGAGGGACGACGATTCCGGTGCTCAAATTGACGGAATCCCCCAGGCAGAGGACCAACCCCGGTCCCGCATCGAAAGGCTGAGCATTGGGCACCACAACGCTGTGCTGTTCAATGGCAGAACACCCGTTCTCGTCGTAGACCACGACGGTGATGTCGCAATCGTCCGAAGGCAAAAATTCGAAGTAAGGGAATTCACCAGTGAGCCCTTCGCAGCCAAGCGCAAAGCCATTCACGATGTTGTTTGCCGCGATGTAATCTTCGCCGATGGCAATGTCCACTGGAGTGGTTGAGCACAGCGTGGTGCTGGTGCCCTCGAACATCGTCAAGATGTCGCTTGAAGGCAGAGGAAGAACCTCGATTTCCACTTCATCCATGGCGAAGCAAGACCCTTCTCCGACCACAAGTTGGTAGGTGTAGGTTCCAGGCTGGGCGACTTGAATGCTTCCGTCTGCGTTGATCCCTTCGCCTACCCACGTGCCGTTGTCGGCCGACTGAAGCAAAAAGGGAGCAAACAGGCAAATCGAAGAAGGTGGTGTTGCAATCTCGGGTTCAGGGACTGAGGAAACCTCGATCTGCGTGACGCCTTGACTCACACATCCGTCCACGGATTCAAAGGTGTACACGGCCTCAAACAGGCCTTGCTCTGTGGTCATGAACTCCTGGTTTTCGTTCACCATGTCACCAGACCAAACCCCTGCAGCCGGCAGTCCACCAAGCAACGGATAAGCACCGCCGTCCTGACAGAATGAAAGCGAGCTCGGCACGGATACTTGCTCCGTCAGCGCCAAGATGACAACCTGCTCAGCCACCGACGTGCATCCTTTGGTGTCCGTCACTTCCGCAGCAACCATGCCGCTCTGGGCATTGTCCAATTCGCAGCAGAGGCCTTCGCAACTTTCTGTCGAATTCATGTTCGGATAGGACGACCACTCCACGGTCCAAGAATCGGCGCCGGGAGACGCCGGGTCAAGGCACATTTCGAACGGCGTGCCAATGCACGGGTTTTCTCCAACAGACAAGAGCACGGGTTCCGGGTTGGGATTCACCACAGCCACGACCGTGTCCGTCACGGCACAACTGCCTTCGCCGATTGCAGCCACCCAAACGTGCTCTCCGACACCTGCAACCGCTGGGTCAAAAACGAAATTGGGGTCAATTCCTGCTCCCGTCCAGCATGCTCCTTCCTGCGTTGTAAGAGGGCCCACCGGGTCCTCCAAGCAAAAGTCCAACGAAGGAATCAACGGAGGGGTGGGTTCGACCACGGAGATGGTGATGGTGTCGGAATCCACACAGCCATGGCAATCCACCACGGTCCAAATCCATTCAAAATCCCCAAGCGAACTCGATTGGAACACCCACACGCTGTCGGTCCACGGTGTGGAAGGCTGCACGCAGTTGCCGTCACTCCAAACTTCGGCGAAATATTCGAAACTTGCTCCTTCTCCCGACCACATCGATTCGGAAGGGTTGCATCCCAAGGCAAGTGGGGCGCCGTACTCGAAATTCATGATGTCCGGGACGGAACTCAAGCACAGGGTGGTGTCCCCCCCTGCAATGGCATTGGGTGTGCCCCAATCCTCCACTTCAAACACCATTTCTGAGCTGCAGCCGAGGGAGTCGGTCACCGCCCACCGAACAAACCCGTTTTCGTTGACTTCCCAGAATGGCTCGAGGCCGCAAGGCGGGAGGTCCTGGTCGTACCAACCGAAGCTCCAACACAGGTCACCTGTTCCTTCCGCATCGAAATGAAAGGCCAACGTCGAGCCGCTGCATGCCGCGATGTGGTCGATGTGGATGTGCGTGGGGCTGGGGTGAACAACGACGTAGGCGGAATCCAAGGAGGAGCAATTGCCGAATCCGCCTTGGAAATAGATGTAGCCCTCACCAGCAGAGGACACGTTGAGCCAAGCGTTGTTGCCAAAGAGGTTGTCGTTTTGGAAGACGCCAGGCCCAGTCCAAGTGCCCATGTTGGGCTGCACCGGATCCAACCAAACAGGCTGGAAGGATTGACACACAGTCAACGTGTCCCACCCAATGTTGGCATCGGGCAAATCCGACAGGTAAATGCACTCGACCCCGCAGGTTGGCGGGTGCCCGTAGTTGCACGCCGCTGGGTCCTCGCAGAGCTCCGCAAACGTGCAGGCCCCGGAAGAGTCCGCAGCCGCTTCAATCCAGCACAAGTCCGCGGATGATTCGCAGCCCATGATGTCCGTTACGCTGTAGGTGAGGTAGAGGTAGGAATCTGCGTCCGTCGCAGTTGCAGTTGCCGTTGAAAAGTCCGCCTCAAATTCAACGTCTTCTGGACCGCTCCAAACACCTCCTGCAGGGCTTCCTTGAAGATTCACCGTGGCCAAAGCCCCTGTTTCGGTGCAAGAATAGACGGTGCCTTCGGTCGTCGGGGGAAGCGGACAATTGGGGTAAATCGTGGCCGGTTGTGGTGTTTCTCCGACGCATCCGTTGGCGTCGGTCACCGAAGCGTGGATGTGCAAGCCCACAATGCAGGGTGGGACATCCCAAAAAGCGGGGACGTCGGTCACTCCCACCGTGTCGCCCAAGGACAAATCAAGGTCCGCCGAGGGCACAGAGTACCACGTGTACGATTCCATGATGCTCGTCGAACCGGGAATGATTTCCGCTTCAAAGAGCGCGCTGTCGCCCCCACACACCACCTCTGGGTCGAAGACGTGGATTTCTGGCAACAGGACCGAGCGGAAGGAGAGCGAGTCGTAATACACACAGCCAGCCCAAGACTCGTACTCGATGTCAAACCACAAGTTTTCGCCTGCGGAAAGCCAGGAAATGATGCCTCCATTCGGCGGAGAAGTAATCTCAAGGTCCACGATGTTCAACGCCTCCGAGGAGATGTTGACTTCAGCAGCCCAAGGCGCATCGTACTCCAGGACCAGCGTGTCCCCAAAGCACTGCGTGTAAATGGGGTAATTCGAGGGCAGCAAGGATTCCACTCCGTCCAGCAAATTGTAGTTGTTCGGGTAGGGGCCTTCCACGAACAGGGCGAGTGTGTCGCTCGCTGTTCCGCATGCGCCGCTTACTTCAAGGGCCACCCAAACCTCTCCGGCTTGAAGCGCAGTGATGACAATTGTGGAGTCTCCGAATTCTTCGAACGAGGCGACGCTGCTCGGATCGCCATTCACGTCGAGCAACTCCCAAGACAAGCTGTACGCGCCGTTTTCGAGTTGGTAAGCGTCAAGTGAAGCCACGACAGAAACGTCTTCGCCAATGCACATGACGGAGTCAGCCATCAGGCCTGAGTCGTAGCTCGAGAGAGTTAATTCGGGAACCTCTGTGATCAACACGGAGGCACTCAACACAAAGTCGCTGCACCCAGCACCTCCCGAAACTTGAATCAGGTAATGGCCCAAGTCGTTGAAGGCGAACCAGCGTTGAAAGTCCGATTCGGTGGTCATGCCTACGCTGCCCGCGTCTCCTTGCTCGTTCAACGAGGTCACGCTCCAGGAGATGCTCAGAGAATCTTGACAAACGGGAATCAATGAATCGATGCCCAACAGGATGGAATCTCCAATGCACCGCGTCAAGGCAGCGCCGTTGACCATGTCCCCCACGCTCCAGTGAGTCGGGGTTGGCATTTCGATGCAAAACGCGGCGGTGTCGCTGTCCGTTCCGCATCCGGAATTCGAAGCTTGGAGAACCACCTCGTAATGCCCTGAGTCCGCGAGAGCCACCCAATAGGACTGCGTTGCTCCCCCTGCCAAAGTCACCAAATTGGCCGCGCTGCCACCTTGGGTCACTTCCCAGGAGAGGTCAAGGAACTCTGGACAAAAACTGCCGTCACCCACAGCCAACGTCACTTGGGCACAAGAATCGCCCACCACGGAGATGTCCGCAACGGGTTCGAATTGCACTTCCACCTCTGCGTTGCTCGCGCTGGGGATGGTTGAGCACAAGTTGAGGGCCTCGGCAAACAAAGACTGCTGGCCCAAGACGTCCACGCAATTCGTGACACTGCCGATTTCGAGCACCAAGGTGTCTGAGGATGCGGCGCCGACGATTCCGGTGTAAGCCTGAACGCCTTCCATTTCGAGGGACCAAGCGGTGCCCCATGCGTAATTCGAGAGGTTCGCCCAAACCACTTCCAACGAAGATGAACTGCACACCGAGGCCGGCACAATCAACATCGGATTTTCTGGAACGGTCCCAACGAACACGTCGATGGTCGCCGCGGCAGGACAACTTCCGAGAAGCCCTTGAATGTTCACCGTGTAGGCCCCTGCTTGCTCGTATTCGTGCTGGAATCCATCGGCCCAAGACAACGTTTCGACGTTCCCATCTCCCCAATCCACGTTGTAAGTGATGTACACGGAGTTGGAAGGGGTCAGGTTGATGAACTGAACTTCCAAATTGCCGTCGCATTGAACGATGCTTTCCGGAAAATTCAGCGTGGGAGATTCAATGGGCAGAAGCGTGATTTCGTCCGTGCACACGGAACCGTCGTTCAACACCAAGGTGACGCCAAACGTCGTGGGCTCCTCCACGTACACCTGAGGATTTTCTACCTCAGCGCTCGGAAAGAAGTCGATGTTGGGGTCGCCCGAGAGGACAACCCACTGCACGCTGGCAATTTCATTGGCAAGTGCTTCTGGCACTGCGGGGTTGCCGCCGAGAAAGATGTGGTCGTCGATGCACACCTCTTGCGGGCTGATGCCCGCATCCACGAGGCAACCAAGGCCGCCGGGTTGAGCGTAAGCGAACGCATGCAGCAGGACAAAAGACAACGCAGCGAGCAAAAATCCCGTCAAAGGAAAGCACGATGTCGACACGGACTTGGTCGTTTCGGAAGCCTGCATGGTGATTCGATTTGGAAGTTTGGTCGAAAATAACACAAGTCAGGGTAATTTCGCCCCAACGAAACTCGACGAATCCTTCCAAAGCAAACGACTTTCATGATGAAAAACTTCGCAATCAACTCGCTCAAAGCCATCGGAATGGTGGCTGTTGCAGCCACGTTCACTTCCAAGGCTCAAGCGCAATGCAACGAGCTGTTCATCTCCGAATACATCGAGGGGTGGAGCAACAACAAGGCGTTGGAGATTTACAACCCCACCGGCGCGACCGTGGACTTGAGCGACTACCGCTTGGAGCGTTATTCCAACGGGGCAACTGCGGCGCAAGACAACCAAAAGGTGGACTTGTCTGGCATGTTGGAGTCCGACAGCGTTGTTGTGGTGGTGCTGGACAAGCAAGATCCGGACGGTGTTGACTTCGAGGCGCCGGTGTGGGACGAGCTGGCGGAAGCGGCGGATTTGTGGGTTTGTCCGGTGTACGATGAGAACAACACGATGTACTTCAACGGCAACGACGCCATGGTGCTTCGCAAAATCTCCACCAACACGGTGGTGGATATTTTTGGGAAAATCGGCGAAGACCCCGGCACGACGGGGTGGGCTGAGATGACCCAAAACCACACCCTGGTCCGCAAGCCTGAAGTGCTTCAAGGCGACACAGATGCGCTTGACGAGTTCTTGGTTGTCGACGAATGGGACGGCATCCTTTGGTCCAACGATTCCCTCAACTACACGCTCGACCAGGTCTTCTTGACCCTTGGGTTTCACGTGTGCGACTGCGGAACGACGTCCTTGTCTGACGTGGCCGCAACTCCAGAAATTCAAATTTACCCCAACCCTGCGACGGGGGACGTGCTTTGGATTCAGGGTGGCGCAACGGTCCGTGAAGTGGTCTTGCATAACCTCGCCGGACAGGCCGTGCGCGCGGAACTGGTTGCGGGAACTTCTGTGGTGGAAATCAACCTCGACGGATTGCATGCCGGCATGTACCTGATGGAAGTGCATTTTGCCAACGGGCAGCGCACAACCCGTCGCGTGGTTCGCAACTAAGGGGCGAATCACATGAAAAACATGACGAGAGCGACGCTGTTGCTCCTTGCCGGTTTGGCTTGGGGCGCTTCAGTTCACGCGCAGTTGTGCACAGTCCGTGGTACGGTGCAGGATGCCCTCACGGGGGACCCGTTGATTGGAGCGTACATCAAGGCGGGAAGTGCTTTTGCGGCGACGGATCTCGACGGGACCTTTTCGTTGCCCGTGCCGAAAGGCGAGGTGACCCTTGAGGTGTCTTACATCGGGTACGAAAGCCAGCAACGGCAAGTGGCGTGTGACGGAACGGAGGCCGTTCTGCGGTTTCGGATGGAAACGCTGATCATGAAAGAGGCTGTGGTTTCCGCGGACGTGGTCATTTCCCGCAAAACGCCCGTGGCCTTTACGAACGTGTTGCCGGCGCAAATTCAAGAGGAACTTGCAGGGCGTGACCTTCCCTTGGTGTTGAACACCACTCCCGGTGTCTACGCCACCCAACAAGGGGGTGGAGACGGAGATGCGCGTGTGACCATTCGCGGTTTCGACCAAACCAATCTCGCGGTCATGGTGGACGGAGTCCCCATGAACGACATGGAAAACGGGTGGGTGTATTGGAGCAACTGGGCAGGTCTCGACTTGGTGGTGCGCACCACGCAAGTTCAACGTGGCCTCGGGGCAAGCAAGCTCGCAATTCCATCTGTAGGTGGGACCATCAACATCTTGACGGGAGGAGACGAGTCGGCCAACGGGTCGCTTCAGTACCAATCTGAAATGGGCTCCTACGGGTACTTCCGCAACAGCTTGGCAGGGGTGTTTGGAAGCCAGGACAAGGGCTTTTTGCACTTTGTCGGCTCTTACAAGACCAACCGTGGTTTTGCGGACGGCCTCGAGTCGGAAGCCTACGCCTACTACTTGAAGGGACGCAAAACGGTGGGCAACCACAACCTGAGCTTCACGACGTTTGGTGCACCGCAGCGCCACGGACAACGTGCCTACCAAATGCAGGTGTACGAATACGACACCGACTTGGCCGAGCAACTTACCGACGCTGACGGGCAAGCGGAGTTGCAAAACGTGCTTTCCGGATTGAGCGAAACGTCCATTGTATCTCGGGGGCGGGGCTTCAACGAGTTCATGGTCAACTACCAGGAAGTCCATTACAATTTCAACGAGGAGACTGGGCAGGTCGACACGACGTATGGAGACGTTCGTCGTTACAACCCGCGCCAAAACGTTTACTTCAAGCCCATCGTGACGGTACGTGACGTGTGGAGTTTGTCCGACAAATCCACGCTGACCACCACCGCTTACGCAAGTTTTGGAAGCGGCGGGGGAGAGGCCTTGGCCAGCACGCCAGGAACGCGGGTGGCGGACGGCACACTCGACCTGCAGGGGACGTGGGATTCGCATCAGCTGTTTGAGTTTGGACCGAATGGGCTGAACGTGGACGAGAACGGCGAACGCAAGGGGTCGAATTTCATTCGCATTGCGCACAACGATCACCGTTGGTTTGGGGCGCTGTCCAACTTCAATTCAGCCTTGACGGATCAGCTCTCGTTCAGCGCGGGGGTGGATGCGAGACATTACACAGGGAGCCATTACCGGACCATTGGGGACATGTTTGGTGCAGATTACTACGACGCGCCCGACGACCGTCGGGACCAAAACTCGGACTTTGAGCAGCCCTTGCGAACCGGCGACAAATACTACTACTACGACGACGGCCAAGTCGCGTGGGGTGGGACGTACCTCCAGCTCGAGCTCGACAAGTACAACTACTCCGCGTTTGTCAACGTTTCTGGAGCGCAGAGTTGGTACCGTGCCATAGACTACTTCCGTCCCAACGTGGTCACGTTGAACGACACGACGTACGAGGTGCGATCCACGGACGAATTCCGGGTGTTGGGGGAGACTGAATGGCAAACGGACACGACGTTCTTGACGGCGGATCACCCGGGTTTGAGCACGTACACCACGGACTGGGAACGCTTGAACAGCGCGACCATCAAGGCCGGTGGGAACTACAACTTCAACGAATGGGTGAACGCGTACACGAACTTGGGGTACTTGAGCAGAGCCCCGCTGTTCAACTCCGTGTTTGACTTGAACAACAACGTCATTGACGGGTACGAAAACCAATACGTGAAGGCGGTGGAGGCCGGAGTGAAGTACGCCAAGGGCAAATTTGCTTCCAACGTCAACGCGTACCGAACTGGCTGGGAGAACAAACCGGTCAACCGCTTTTACGGCGTGTCCGGATTGTGGCAAGACCCCAACCTGTCGGTGTACGCCGACACGTCCACGGTCGCGGGTCGAGAGGCGCTGATTGCGCTGGCGGAAAGCGACGCAAGTGCGGAAGAATGGGGTGCGGTGGCCGCTTCGGTCATTGACGACGTGGATCGAAACTTGGGCTACAACTTGCTCAACGCGGACGCCGTTCACTCTGGAATTGAGTGGGACTTTGCCTACGACCCCACAAGCAAACTGAACGTTCAAGGGGTGGTTTCCGCAGGAAATTGGCGCTGGACAAGCAACGAACGCGTGGATTTGGTCAACCGTACTACGAACGCCTTCCTGACGCGGGTCTCCGACGGGGGCATCGCGGACACGTTGGTGAACCTCGACGGAGTGAAGGTGGGGGATGCGGCACAGCGCCAAATCTCCATGGCCGTCAGCTACCGTCCTCAGCGCGGCATGTACTTCTCGGTACGGAACACCTGGTTCTGGCAGCATTACGCCAACTTCTCTCCCGGCGACGTGATCACGGAAGGGGATCCCAAGGACGTGTGGGTTACGCCCGGTTACGCGTTGCTCAACTTCAATGCAGGAACCAAGTTTGACGTCTCAGACAACGCCTTGCTCAGGTTGCGGTTGAGCGTTACCAATGCCCTCAATGCGTTGTACGTGTCCGACGCCACGAACAACTCGCAGTACGCCCCCAATCCCTATGGCTTGGAGGGTGGAAGTGGTCGTGCTGAGGTCTTTGTGGGGCCTCCGCGCATGGTGCGGTTGAGCGCTGTGCTTGAATTGAAAGGATTGCAGAACAAGAAACCCAAGGAATGAACTTGAAATTGACGTTGGCCTTCGTGGCCGCCACCGTGACTACGGCCGCCGTGGCACAAAACAACATTCTCGACGTGCGCGAGAACTACAACATTGGGGACGTGGTCACGGTCACCGGCGTGGTGACCAGCGACGACAACCTCGGTTCCGTCAGGTACCTTCAGGACGCCACGGCAGGCATTGCCTTGTACCCGGGGGCCGATTGGGGCGATTGGGACGCGACGCCACAAATTGGGGACAGCCTCAGCGTGACGGGCGAAATCACCGAGTACAACGGCCTTCTCGAAGTGGGACCCAACTTGACGGCGGTGGATTTCTTCGGGGCCGGCACGTTGCCTGAGCCGTTGGAGATCACCCCAGCCCAAATGGACGAAAGCCTCGAAGGTCAACTCGTTCGGATTAACGGTGTGACTTTTCCGCTCGCGGGAACCTTCATTACCGGCAACAGCACCTACGACTTCAACGCCGCAGGCGAGTCAGGCGTAATCTACGTTCGGACGAGCAACACGCTTGTGGGAGAAGAATTGACCGGATGCGAAGTGGACATGCTTGGCATTGTGTCGCAGTTTTCGTTTGACGGGTTTGGCGGGTACCAGTTGCTGCCACGTGGACCTGTGGATTTGATTCCTGCGTCCGCGCTTTGCTACACGTCTCCGGTTTCGCAAACCAACCTCGCCACGACGAGCTTTACGTTGTCATGGACCACGGATTTGGCCTGCGACGGAACGGTCGAATACGGGTTGACTGAGGACTTGGGAACGACGGCTACGGCGGTCACGGGAAACACGCCAAGTCACGTTGTGAATTTGGAGGGATTGGAGCCTGGAACCATTTACTACGCCCGTGCGGTGTCGACCCTGGAGGACGGCTCTTCGGCGTACTCGACGATTCGTCCGTACGCCACGGTGTCTGAAAGCTCGGGGAACATTCACGTGTACTTCAACGGAGCTGTCGACCACAGCGTCGCGACGGAGGAGTTGGCGCTTTCGCTTGGCACGGACATGAACGACACAGTGGCGGCGTGGATCATGAGTGCGCAGCACACGCTCGATGTGGCTGCGTACAACTTGAACGACCAAACGGTGGAAGACGCTGTAAATGCGGCTGCGGCCAACGGCGTTCAAATCCGTTGGATCTACGAGGGTTCCAACGCCAACGTAGGCTTGATGAACCTCGACGCTGCTGTGGTGACGCACCCACGTACGGACGGCGAAGGCAGCGGCATGCACAACAAGTTCATCGTGGGTGATGCCGATTACGCGGAGTCTGCATTTGTGCTGACCGGGTCGACCAACTTGACGACGGGTCAGCTCGTGAGCGATTTGAACAACGCGATTGTGTTCGAGGACCAAAGTTTGGCGCGCGCCTACGAATTGGAATTCGAAGAAATGTGGGGGGCGGAAGGCATGACGCCGGATGCCGCCAACAGCAAGTTTGGTGCGGACAAGGCCTGGAACACCCCGGTGGACTTCCTGGTTGGTGGGAGCCCTGTGGAGTTGTATTTCTCGCCCTCGGACGGCACCAACGCCGCCATCCTGGCGGAGATTGAAGCGGCCAACGCGAACTTTGAATTTGCGCTTCTGACCTTGACTCGCGACGATTTGGGCTCGGCGATTGTGGAGCTCAACCAAAGCTTCTTCGTGAGCCCGGTCGGCGTGATTGAACAGGTCAACACGACGGGAAGCGAATTCGACAACCTCATCAGCAACGGCGTGCAGGTGTACGCCCACGATTTGAGTGGCGATTGCCACCACAAGTACGCGATTGTCGACCACAGCGACGTAAGCTCGGATCCGCTGGTCATCACCGGTTCACACAACTGGTCGTCCAGCGCAGAAAGCGTGAACGACGAAAACACGGTGATTGTGCATGACGCTCGCGTGGCCAACTTGTACCACCAGGAATTCCGTGGAATCATCAACGCGGTGACAGGCAACCCGGATGCGGTGGCCGAAGGCTCAGCCGCCCAATGGGTCCTGATGCCCAACCCAGCGCGGGATCAAGCTTGGGTGAAGGGGCTGTCTGCCGGCGACGTCGTGTCGGTTTGGGACATGAGCGGCCGACGCGCCGAAGTGAGTCAATGGACGCAAGGCGGCGTTGTGCAGTTGGAATTGGCTGGGTTGAGTGCCGGCATGTACACGGTGTCGGTGACACACAACGACGGTCGCGCGACCACAAGCCGCCTGGCGGTGCATTGAGGCACCTCCAAGGTCAGTGCGGTTGAATCCCTGGTTCGTGTGGAGTATTTTCATCACATGGACCAGGGATTGTCGCAAGTGTGGGCCGACTACACGTCCGATCACCACGACACGTGGAGGCGCTTGTACGATCGTCAGCGCGCCAATTTGGAAGGCAAGGCCTCTCCGATGTACCTGACTTGTTTGGACCAAATGAGCGACACCTTGACGCAAAGCTTGGTTCCCAAGGTGGCGGAGATGGAAAAGCAATTGCACGCCACCACGGGTTGGTCGCTGGCCGTTGTCCCGGGATTGATTCCCGTGGAGGATTTCTTTCAGCTTCTTGCTTCGAAGCGGTTTTGCACCTCGACTTGGGTGCGCCGTCCCGATCAGCTGGATTACATCGAGGAGCCCGACATGTTCCACGACACGTTTGGACACATTCCACCGCTGATGGATCCAGATTTCGGGGCGTTCATGCACCGTTTTGGCGAAGTCGGTGCGGCGTTGGTGGGCGCGGGCGAAGAGGAGGCCGTGCTTGGATTGCAACGCTTGTATTGGTACTTCGTGGAATTTGGTTTTGTGCGCGGCGAGAAGGGGGTGGCGGAATTGATGGGGGCCGGAATCATGTCGAGCTACGGGGAAACCAACCACGCATGGGGGTTGCGCAGTTCTTTGACCCCCTTTGCCCTCGAGGAAGTGATGAAGACACCGTTTCGGACCGACGTCATCCAGACGAAATACTTCATCGTGGAAGACGTGGTGCAGCTGCGTCGTGACTTGGATGCATGGTTTTCCGCGTTCCAAATGAACGGGCGTGCGTAAGGCTTGGCTCATCGCAACATTTTGCCTCGCTTGGGGCGAGGCATGCCTTGCCCAGTGCGACGGGGCGCGTTACCGGTACCGCGTCTTTGACCAAATCGAGGTCCAAACCGGCATCTTGTACGGAAGCAACGTCGGTTCCTCTGGAGCGACGGAGCAACTGGACATGGACATCTACTTGCCGGCGGGAGATGAGGTCACGGATCGTCCTGTGGTCCTGGTGGCGCACGGCGGGTTTTTTCTGGCCGGGAGCAACGACGGAACGGATGTGGTGCCGTTGTGCGAAGACCTCGCCCGCATGGGGTACGTTGCCGCCTCCTTCAGTTACCGCTTGGGCATTGACAACCTCTTTGACCTCGAAACGTCTTTGCAGGAGTCGGTTCTTCGCGGTGTTCACGATGCGAAGGCGGCAGTGCGTTTTTTCCGGAAGTCCCATGCCGAGCAAGGAAACCCTTGGGGCATTGATCCCAGTCGAATCGTGCTCGGAGGTTCGTCAGCAGGCGCTTTCATTGCCTTGCACGCGGCCTACATCGACGACCTCTCCGAAGTGCCTGACGTCATCGATCTCACCCAACCCGGGTTGGGTGGAGGACTGGAGGGCCTCAGCGGCAATCCCGGGTATTCTTCCGAGGTGTTGTCCATCATCAACATTTCAGGAGCCATCGGAGACGTCGATTGGATCGAGGCTGGAGACGTTCCCTTGGTGAGCACGCACGGCACGGCCGACGGCACCGTTCCTTACGGCACAGGGACCGTCAGTTTGCTGGGCATCAACGTGACGGTGGTCGACGGCAGCTGGCCGGTTCACATCCGGGCGGAAGAGGTTGAGCTCGATCACCGACTGACCACGTTCGAAGGTGCGGGGCACGTGCCTCACGTGACAGATGCGTCTTACTACGACCTGACACGAGCTGCGGCTGTCGCCTTCACCAGCCGTCAAGTGTGCCCGACCTACCCGGACATTGGGGACTATTACGACGTGGACGACCCTCCTGCGGTGGGGTGCACGGGTGATGTGAATCTCGATGGAACCGTGTCGGTGGCCGACATGCTGGTCGTGCTTTCCGAGTTTGGATGTGCACAGTCCTGCACAGCAGATGTCAACGTCGACGGGGTCGTCACCGTCACCGATGTGCTGGCCTTGCTCGGATTGTTCGGAACTCCTTGCCTCTGAGATTTCCCACGGGCCCACCCTTGATGTATCCTTGTTTTCATGCAGTTGACAACCTTGGATTGGGCCCTCATTGGCGCGTATTTCGCCTTGGCATTGGGGGTGGGGCTTTGGGCGAGCAAACAGGCCAAAACCGATTCTGCCGGCTACTTTCTGGCGGGCCGAAACATGCCTTGGTGGCTTCTCGGCGTCAGCATGGTCGCGACCACGTTCAGCACGGACACGCCCAACCTCGTCACCGACTTGGTGCGCCAGCAGGGTGTCGCCGGGAACTGGGCATGGTGGGCGTTCCTGCTCACGGGAATGGTGACGGTGTTTGTTTACGCGCGCTTGTGGCGCCGTTCGGGCGTCTTGACGGACATCAGTTTTTACGAGTTGCGCTACGGGGGCAAGGCGGCCGCGTTCCTCCGGGGCTTCCGCGCCCTGTACCTGGGTTTGGTGTTCAACGTGCTCGTCATGGCCACAGTGAGTTTGGCGGCGATCAAACTCGGGGGCATCTTGCTTGGCTGGCCGGGTTGGTTGACGCTTCTGGTTACGTGCAGCATCACGTTGGTCTACAGCGTGATGGGCGGATTGCGTGCCGTGATTTTGACCGACTTCGTGCAGTTCGTTCTTGCCATGATCGGCTCCGTCTGGGCCGCGTGGTGGATTTTGGATCTGCCTGAGGTGGGCGGTCTGGACGGGTTGTTGACGCACCCCTCGGTGGTGCCCCAATTGTCGTTGTTGCCGGATTTGAGCGACGCGAATGCGTGGATTCCGATGCTGCTGATTCCGCTTGCCGTCCAGTGGTGGTCCAGTTACTACCCTGGCGCGGAGCCAGGAGGGGGCGGCTACATCGCGCAGCGCATGTTCTCTGCGAAAGACGAAGGCCATGCGGTCGGCGCGACCTTGTTGTTCAACGTGGCGCACTACGCTCTTCGCCCGTGGCCGTGGATTCTGGTGGCGCTGGCATCCCTGATTGTGTTCCCCGATCTGGACGCGTTGCGCGAGGCGTTTCCGCATGTGGCTGAAGACAAGGTCGGGCACGACTTGGCGTATCCCGCGATGTTGTCGCTGCTGCCTTCAGGATTGTTGGGGCTGGTGGCGGCTTCGCTTTTGGCCGCGTTCATGAGCACCATGAGCACCCAATTGAATCTCGGTGCGAGCTACCTCGTGCACGACTTCTACGGACGGTTCATCAAGCCCGACGCGACGGAGCGGCAGCGCGTGGTGGCAGGTCAAGTGGCGACCGGCGTTTCTCTGGTGATGGGGGCGGGGTTGGGGCTGACCCTGACCGACGCCGGGCAGGCATTCAACTTGCTGTTGCTGCTCGGTGCTGGGACGGGCGGTCTCTTTTTGCTCCGGTGGTTCTGGTGGCGCATCTCGGCGGCGACGGAGATTGCGGCCATGATTTTGTCGCTCGTGGTTGCGGCCTACTTCACGTGGGTCCACGACGCGCTGGCGGCGAGCCCGGTGGCGTTGGTGCCGGAATTGGCGGCATGGCAAAAATTGGTTTGGGGAACGACCGTCACCACGCTTGGCTGGTTGGCGAGCGCGTGGTTGTTGCCTCCTGAGAAGGACGAGGTGTTGTCGTCGTTTGTGGCCCAAACCGGCGTGTCCGGTCCAGGTTGGCGCCGATTCTCGTCCGACGCCACTCCGGGTTCCGAGTCGGTGTCGCGGGGCCTTCTTCAGGCCTTCCTTGGATGCGTTGCGGTGTACGGGGCGTTGATGGCCACGGGCTCGTGGCTGTACGGCGAAACGGGCACAGCGGCCGCGTTGACGGTTTTGGCGATTCTGGGCAGCTCAGCCGTGTTGATCCTTCACCGAAAGGCTCGTGGCATTTGATCCCTTCGTTTCGTTCGCCCCGGGGAGGGTGTGTCTCTTCGGGGAGCACCAAGATTACTTGGGCCTTCCTGTGATTGCAGCGACCCTCCCGCTGGGGTGCCGGTTGGTGGTCCGACCACGGAAGGACGGGGATTGGACGTTCCGAACGCCCCGTCTCGGGTTTTCGTGGACGTGCCATGTAAACGAGGCGCCGGTGACGGTCCCCGAAGCGCAGCCTGGACTCGGTGCGTTTCTTCGCGCGGGATTGGCCGAAGCGCTTGCAGCAGGATGGGATGTCCGTTGCGGCGGGGACGTCGTGGCCCACGTGGACTTGCCCGTGCAAGCGGGGTTAAGCAGCTCTTCGGCCACAGTGGTGGCCTGGGTCAACGCTCTGGCGCGCGTTGCTGGCGTGGAATTGACGCCTTTGGAATTGGCGAGGCAGGCGCACCAGGTGGAAGTCCTTCACTTCGGGGAGCCCGGCGGGCACATGGATCACGTGGCCAGCGCCCTCGGCGGCATCCGCCGAATTCATGCCGATTGGAGGGCAGAGGGATTGGACGCGTTTGAGGACGGGGTGTGGGTGGTGGTGGATTCGGGGGAGCCGAAGGACACGCGCGGCCACTTGACGCGGTGCAAAACCCAGCGCCTGGCTTTGGTGGAGCGACACGGCGGCAGTTGGGTCGCGCCTGAATCCGTCCCGAAGTGGGGCGAGATGACGGGCGAGGAGCAATCGCTTTGGAGCGCCACGTGGGGCAACGTGAGTTTGGAATCTCATGCGGCGCTGGAATGGTCTGATCCGGCCCGCCTGGCGGCACGGATGGACGAACATCACCGGCATTTGCGGGACGGCTTGGGGTTGAGCACGCCTCGGTTGGAAGCGCTTCGTGTGGCCGCCCTTGAAGCAGGGGCCTGGGGGTGGAAGGTGGTTGGCTCGGGCGGCGGAGGATGCGGTCTGGCGTGGGTGCCGTCGTCCAAGTCGGGAGCCGTGCACGCGGCCGTGAGGCATGCAGGAGCTCGGGCGTCGTGGTCGGTTGGTGCGGCGCCGGGGGCGAGATGTGAACCTTGGCAGGAGCCGAAGCGTCCGGCGGTGATCTTGGCAGCCGGGAAATCGTCCCGCATGAAAAACGCGAGTGCGGTTGGCGCCGCCAAACTCACCCCAGAACAGGAGGAGATGCTTCGGACGCGGACCAAGGCGATGTTGCCAGTGGGAGAAGACGGGCGTCCTTTTTTGGCGTTGCTTCTGCGCCAAATGCGCGACGAAGGAATTGACGCGGCGTGCGTCGTGTTGTCTTCCGAAGACCACCTGACCCAGGAGCTGCTGCAACCGTGGGTTCCACAAGGAATTGCGGTGGATTTTGCCCGCCAAACCGTCGAAGCAGGAAGGACCAAGCCGGCCGGAACGGCCGACGCCGTGCAGCGCGGCCTGGAGTGCCACCCGGAGTGGGAAGGCACCTCTGTGGCGGTGTGCAACGGCGACAATTTGCCGCCCCGGGGTGCACTCGCCGCATTGAACGAAGTGCGTTGCGGCATGCTGGGGTTTGCGCGCAGCGCGTTGGGCTTGCCTCCAGCACGGGTGCAGGCTTTTGCAGTGGTGGCGGGAGATGTGGAAACGGGAGTGGAGGCCCTGATTGAAAAACCCACAGAGGAGCAGGTGGCGGAGGTTGCCGACGCGTCGGGCGAGGTTTGGGTGAGCATGAACTTGTTCAGGTTGCCCTACGCGGAGGCCCTCGAGGCGTGCGCCGCGGTGCCGGAGCACCCGAAACGCGGGGAACGCGAGTTGCCTGCCGCCGCCATGCTCGTGTCGGAACGAGTTGGCGATAACTTGCAACTTGTGCCGTTCCGAGGGCCGTTTGTCGATTTGACTCACCCCGAAGACTGGCGGAATTTCCCAAACCTGAAAACCCATGGCTGAAGTTTCAGTGGAAGTATGTGCGAGCACCTTGCGTGACGTCGCCGTGGCGATGGAGGCCGGTGCCGATCGCGTCGAGCTTTGTTCGGTGTGGTCGGTGGGCGGCATCACCCCCAACGTGGTTGTGGTGGAGTCTGCGGCGGCGATGGGCATGCCGGCCCGCGCGTTGATTCGCCCACGCGAAGGACACTTCGTGTTTTCGGCTTCGGAGCGAACGTGGAGCGTGGAAGAGGCCAAGGTCATGATGGACTGCGGGGCCGAGCGTGTGGTGGTCGGCGCGTTGACGGCGGACGGTCGCCTCGACGAAGCGTACTTGGAGGCCATGTGCGATGCGGTGGGGGCAGAGGCGCTGGTTTGGCACCGGGCCATTGACGTGAGTGTGGATCCCGACGCGGATGTCCAAACCCTGCTCCGGGCAGGCGTGACGTCGCTGCTTTCGAGTGGAGGATGCGCACGTGCCGTGGAAGGTGCGGCGCGCTTGAAGGCCTGGGCCGACATGGGCATGGCCGTGGTGGCAGGAGGGGGGGTCAGGGCTGCCGACGTGGCTGAATTGGCGCGCGTCGGGGTGGAGGCCGTGCACGCGTCCTGTCGAACGACTGTGCGCGAAGAAGGCTCCCCGCTGTTCGATTCGGCCACCCACCCGGTGGATTTTGAACTGGTCGACGCCCTCGTCGCGTCGGCAGAAAAGGCAACCAACGCATGATCAAGGTGACAAAGCCAACTCTCCGAGGAGCGTCGATTGCGTTTGTGTTGACGGGACTGTGGGGGTGCGAACAACATTCGGTGCACCCTCTTCCGGCCGGGAGCTTGGCGGGGCTTGTTCCGATGCCGCATTCGGTTCAACCGCTGGGTCACGACGCGGAAGGCCGAGGCTTTCGAACGGACGGGACACTCAAGGTTGCTTGGCCGGAGGACTGGGACATGGTGGCCACAACCGAGTGGCTCGATCAGTCGGGGATTCGGTGGGAACGTGCAGGAGCGGAAGAGGCCGATTGGCGCTGGGCGGAGACGGAAGGCGAAGTGGGGGCCGAGGGGTACGTGATGGAAGTGGCCGAAGACCGCGTGGTGCTGGAGGCCGCGGACGAGGTCGGTGCGTTTCGCGCTTGGACCACGCTGCGTCAACTGATTCCCGCCTCGTGCGAACAAGGTTGCCCGGGCGGATTCACCTTGCCTGCGGTGCGCATTGAAGACCGAGCGGAATTGGAGCACCGGGGGTTGCTTTTGGACTGCTGCAGGCACTTCATGAAACCGGAGTTCGTCAAGGAGATCATTGAAGCGCTGGCCCTCCAAAAAATGAACGTGCTCCATTGGCATTTGACGGAAGACCAAGGCTGGCGCCTGCCAATTGAGGCCTACCCCAAGTTGACAGAGGTGGGCGGGTTTCGGACGGAGGAAGACGGCCAGGTCACGGGCGGGTTTTACACGCGGGAAGAAATTGCCGACATCGTGGCCTACGCTTCGGAACGGCATGTCAAGGTCATTCCGGAGATTGAAATGCCCGGCCACTGCCGTGCGGCGTTGGCGGCCTACCCGTGGTTGGGCTGCACCGGTGACACGCTTCCGGTCCCCAACAACTGGGGCGTGTTCAAGGACGTGTATTGTGCGGGCAACGACTCGACCAAGGCGTTCATGAAGGCCGTGTTGGACGAAGTCTGCGAGCTGTTTCCTTCCGAAGTGATTCACATTGGCGGCGACGAGGTGCCCAAGGTGCGTTGGGCGGAATGCGCGAAATGCCAAGCCCAAATGCGCCGACTTGGCCTTCGCGACGAGGCGGAACTTCAAACCGCCTTCATCAACGAAATGGGCGCGCATTTGGCGCAGCGCGGAAAGCGCATCATGGGGTGGGACGAGATCTTGGAAGGCGGGCTCCCTGAGGGGGCGAT
>Ga0181565_10000871_pt1 | contig 22812 bp, 19 predicted proteins | sample 101ome_16_FD_129661 | JGI IMG/M metagenome (GOLD analysis project Ga0181565, IMG submission 129661) | Coastal salt marsh microbial communities from the Groves Creek Marsh, Skidaway Island, Georgia - 101401AT metaG (megahit assembly) | ecosystem: Environmental > Aquatic > Marine > Intertidal... | reverse complement strand
TAATGCTTCATCAACAAAATTCTCTCCATGATGACAAAGTAGTGAAAGTGCATTTATTTCATCCGTCATATTAGAAGCTGACTTAAATTCGTCATAACATAATTGATCATATGTTCTGTTACCTGATTTCATTAGATATCCAAGACATACCGACTTTAGAGACCTCGCCCCTACTTGCTTTGGCGTAACATTATATGGATCATTTTCGCCTTTTTTGATTCTCTCAAATAATTGAAGAAACTCTTTTTCATAACGTAGAGCAATTGTTTTTTTCAATACATCAATTGCCATTAAAACTGATGAAGTATTAATTTTTTCAAGTTTTAATCGAAGAGTTGAAAAACTTGGAAGACCTAAGCAAAAGGCTTTTGTTTCATCATCTAATTTCTCATCTTTTAATAGCTCACTGAATGCATTAATATAGTCGTCAGGTACATGGAGAGCTTCTCCATTTTCATCTGATTTGACAAGATTAAGTGCAACTTTGATGGCGAGATTTTGTGCCGTTTCAAAACGATTAAATGAATTAGAATCATGTTTTAAAAGAGCAATTTTTTCCTCAAAGCTTTGCTCATCTTCCACGATAACAGGTGCAGAAAAATCGCGATTGATAGAAAGGACAGGTTTATTTTTCACTCCAGAAAATTCATAAGTTTGCCGTTTCTCTCGAAGGTGAACAAAACCTTCATTCGCCCAATCACTTTTTTCCTTTTCATCAAGTGATACTAGTTCACCCGAAATCTCTTCTGCATTCACTCCAACAAGCCCAAGCTTTATCGGCATATGATAAACATTCCATAATTTTGGATCTAATGTTTTTGGACAACTTTGCTCAATAGTAACTTTTAAAACAGAAGTAACATCATCATACTTACTGGAAACATGAATTGTCGGGGTACCTTTTTGAGAGTACCAAAGTTTAAATTGAGAAAAATCGTAGTCATCATTTGCGATACTCATCGCATGGACAAAGTCTTCAGTTGTAACTGCTTGTCCATCAAATAATTCAAAATATTTATCCATTCCTTTTCTAAATCCATCTTTTCCAAGCATGGTATGGATCATTCTGATTACCTCTGCTCCTTTTTCATATATAGTTGCTGTGTAGAAATTATTAATCTCAATATATTCAGAAGGTTTAATCGGGTGAGATGAAGGGCCACTATCTTCAATAAACTGACTTGAACGTAGTCTAGCAACATCCTCAATTCTTTTAACCGTTCTGATATTTAAATCAGCGCTAAATTCTTGATCTCTAAATACGGTCAAACCTTCCTTTAAAGTTAATTGAAACCAATCTCTACAAGTTATTCTATTTCCAGTCCAATTATGAAAATATTCATGCCCTATAACACTTTCAACACCAAGAAAGTTTTGATCAGTTGCCGTTTTTTCGTCTGCTAATACATAAGCAGAGTTAAAAATATTTAATCCCTTATTTTCCATAGCGCCCATATTAAAAGAGTCAACAGCAACAATCATATAAATATCTAAATCATATTCGAGTCCGTAGGTCTCCTCATCCCACTTCATCGAATTTTTCAATGACTCCATTGCATGGCCACACTTATGTTCATTTCCTTTATCCACAAAAATTTGCAACTGAACACTTCGCCCTGAAATTGTGGTGTATGTATCTTCAACTACTGCTAGGTCTCCTGCGACAAGTGCAAATAAATAGCATGGTTTTGGAAAAGGGTCCTCCCACTTGGCCCAATGGGTACCATCATCGTTCTCTCCTTTTTCGACAAGATTTCCATTCGCCAGCATCACTGGAAATTTCTTCATGTCGCCGTTAATTTTACAACTAAACACAGTCATATTATCGGGACGGTCAAAGAAATAAGTAATTTTTCGAAATCCCTCTGCTTCGTTCTGGGTACAAAATATTCCAGAACTTAAATATAAGCCTTCTAGCTCGGTATTTTCCTTTGGGTTAATTTCCGTTACAACCTCCAAAAGAAAATCATCTAGCTCTGTTTCAAAAGATAATAGCTCACTCGTTATCTTTAAATTTTCAGAATTGATCATTTCATTATTTATTTTAAGGGAAACTAATTTGAGTTTTTCACCTTCCAAAGTAACAGTTCTTTTCCCATTTGAACTTGAAGATTTTGGATTAGAAACGAAGTGACATTTAGAAATAACCCTCGTTGCCTCAGGGTTTAGAAAAAATTCAAGATCACATTTTTTAATAACGTAATCTAATTGTTTATATTCAGATAACTTTTTGACAGCAGCAATTCCCTCTTTCATTTTGGTTTTCTCCTGGTTTTACAGTTTATCGTTACCAACTTTCAAATAAGTCTGTCATGAACTTATTAAGTCATGCTAGTAAGTGTGGTTTTATCAACAAATTAGGCTAAGCCATCCAGCTCAACAAACTGTATATAAAGCTTATGTTTGCCTATTTTTAATTGACTAACCTGGCCATTTACTGATAATTTTCGCTTTTAAGAATCACCTAACCTACTGGAATTCCTACAATGAATCAATCATTCAGTGATGCAAAAATTATAAAAAAAGCAAATATGCTCAAAGAAAACAATCTGTACCCATGGTTTAGAGCAATTGAAAATACTGTAGGAAGCAGAGTTTCTGTCTCTGGAAAAGAGCAGATCATGATCGGTAGTAATAATTATTTAGGCTTTACGCATCATCCAGAAGTTCAAGAGGCAGCTATTAAAGCAATAGAGAAGTTTGGAACAGGATGTACTGGTTCTAGATTTTTAAACGGTAACCTGAGCCTCCATGAAGAGCTAGAGGAGAAATTAGCGCAGTACACCGGTTTCGAGAGTGCGGTATTATTTTCAACAGGAATGCAATCAAACCTAGGCGCCCTCTCTGCATTGTGTGGCCCAAGAGATTGCATGATTTATGACTCCGAAAACCATGCTTCCCTCATTGATGCTTCTAGGTTGGCCATGGGCCCGACGTTTAAATTCAAGCACAATGATCTTGAGTCATTAGAAGATCAACTTCAAAGTTCAGTAAATAGATTCAAACGCATTATCGTTGTTGCTGATGGCGTATTTTCGATGACTGGCTCAATATGCCCAGTTCCTCAAGTAAGAGAGCTTTGCCAAAAATATGGAGCAGAACTCTACATCGATGATGCCCATGGAATTGGAGTCATGGGTGATAAAGGTCGAGGAACTGTTCATTACTTTGGGGAAACTCAAAACGTTGATTATGTCATGGGAACATTTTCTAAGTCTTTTGCTTCAATTGGTGGTTTTGTTGTTGGTTCTAAGGAAGCAATGGACTATGTACGACATACAGCACGATCTTTCATGTTTAGCGCATCAATGCCTCCAAGTGCAGTCGCAACAGTTTCTAAGTGCCTTGAAATAATTATGAGAGGCGATACTATTCACGACCAGCTATGGAAAAATGTTCAATTTATGCAAGAAGGGTTTTCTCAACTAGGCTTTTATACATATGACTCAAAAACACCGATCATTCCTATCTTTATGGGAGATGATATCAAAAGTCTAAAAGTAACAAACTTTCTTGAATCAAAAGGTATTTTTGCGACTCCAGTTATCAGTCCTGCGGTGCCAAAGGGAGAAGCACTAATTAGAACAAGTTATATGCCATCACATACACCTGAAGATCTGGCAAAGGTTTTAGAAGTATTTGCAGAGGCTAAAACCCTATTTAATATTCCAACAAATAACTAATTTCCCTAAGGGGGCAAAATGAACAACGTAAATGTAGTTCAGATTGATATAAAAAAAGACATCAACAAATTTATTGAGGTCCCATGGTCTATTTACAAAAATGATCCTCATTGGGTTCCTCCACTTAAAATTGCTGTAAAAGAGTTATTTAAGGCAAAGCACCCATTTTTTGAAGTTGGTGAAATAGAGTGTTTCCTCGCTTATAAAAATAAAAAAATTGTTGGTCGAATAGCTGCAATTATCAACCGAGCACACAACAAATTCTGGAATGACAAAGTTGGCTTCTGGGGCTTTTTTGAATCAATTGATGACGAGAAAGTGTCAAAATCTCTTATTGAAACCGCTGAGGTTTGGCTCAAAGAAAAAGGAATGAACTCTTTTAGAGGTCCAGTAAACCCATCAACAAATTATGAATGTGGCCTACTTCTAGGAAGTCCTCAAGACCCTCCGCAAATCATGATGACCTATAATCCGGAGTACTATAACGAACATTTTTCAAACCTCGGTTATGAAAAAGTAAAAGACCTTTTAGCTTACCAAATTGATTTATCTTTTCAAATGCCAGAAAAAATAACTCGAATTGCTGCTAGAATTGAAAAATCAAAAAAAGTTACCTATCGATTTATAAATAAAAAAAACTGGAAGAATGAAGTTCAATTAATGCTTGGAATTTACAACAAAGCTTGGCAAAAAAATTGGGGCTTCATCCCCATGACTGAAAATGAGTTCATTCATACCGCAAATGATTTAAAAAATGTCGTCGATGAAAACTTAATTATGTTTGTCCTCGTTGATGGTAAAGAAGCTGGTTTTATTGTTTGTCTTCCCGACTTCAACCAAGTTTTTAAAGAAATTCCTAATGGAAAACTTCTACCAACAGGAATTTTTAAACTTCTTAGGGCAAAAAAATATATCAACCGCGTTAGAGTAATTACTCTAGGTGTAATGGAAGAATATAGACGAATGGGTCTTGAAACTCTCCTCTATCAAAAAATGCATGAACAACTAAAAATAAATAAATTCGAAGAAGCAGAAATGAGCTGGATTCTTGAAGATAATTTAAATATGAACAAGCCATTACTCACGATGGGCGCGAAACCTTATAAGACTTACCGAATTTACGAAAAGACTATATAGTTCGTCTCAAAAAAAACAAGGGGAATTTTCCTACATCGATAGTGCACGGACCAGTTCTAAAAATGGCGTCTCATAATCTATTTTAGTCTCGAAACAATTTTCTAAAGAGGTAGAGGAAACCATTCCATTTTGATATATAATGGCCCTCGCCTTCTCTCCTGATATTAGCTCTTTCACAGCTTGATTTCCCATCTTAGAGCTGATGAATCGATCAAGATGTGTAGGCCTTCCACCTCGTTGAATATGACCTAAAATACAAACATGAGCATTAATTTGATGGTTTTTTTCCAAGTCATCTTGAACTTCATAGGACAAACCAGACTTTTCACCCTCTCCGACAATAATAATAGATGAAGTTTTTCCGCGCTTAATACCTTTTTTAATATCCGCTGCAATTCTATTTGAATCTATGTCTTTCGTCGGAAAAACAATGTTTTCAGCACCACAACAAACTCCCACATGGATGGCAATGGCAGGACTTTTTCTTCCCATTACCTCAACAATAAAGGTTCTCTCATGGCTACTGGCCGTATCACGAATTTTGTCAACAGCATCAATGGCCGTCTGGACTGCCGTATCAAAACCAATTGTGTACTCAGTTGAGCTTATATCGTTATCAATAGTTGCAGGAATACCAATTACTGGAATATCAAACTCATCACTAAAGATTTTTGCCCCCTTAAAAGAGCCATTCCCTCCCAATAAAACGAGGCCATCAATATTATTTTTTTTCAAGTTATCATAAGCAGTTTTTCTTCCATCAAGGTGATGAAATTCCTTGCACCTTGATGTTTGAAGAATTGTTCCACCAGTGTGAATAATATTTCCAACACTAGAGACATCCATTTCCTTCATTTCATCTTTAATTAAACCTTGAAATCCACGTTGAATACCAAATACTTTTAGCCCTTCACTAAGAGCTGACCTGACAACCGCTCTTATCGCACAGTTCATTCCAGGAGAATCTCCACCACTCGTTAAAACTGCAATGCTTCTCATCAAACGACTCCTTAAGAGAACTTATAATTTGAATTATAAGCATAGAATAAGTGATTGGTATTTTTTATACAAACTAATTAAAGCTAAGTAGTTTAATTTCTTTTCTTAGGAACAGTCTGAAAAATATAATCCCACAATGGGTTGCTGACACCATATTGTACGGGCTCTTTAGTATGATGATGTTGCAAGTGCCATTTTCTTAAAAAGCGGCCAACTCTAGAAGTCATCGGAAAGTGATGGGTGGCATAATGAATATAATCATAAATCAAATAACCAACTAAAAACCATCCCATAAATGTTTTTAAATAAATGGCAGGAACAATAGCCTTAAATATTAAATACAAGCCCGAGACAATAATAACGGCCGGTACAGGAGGCATAACAAGTCTTGTCTTATCATTTGGGTCATCATGGTGAATCCCATGAAAAAGAAAAATTATATACCTTCCAAGTCTTGACTTAGATTTAAAATGAAAAACAAAACGATGAAGAAAATATTCAGTGAATGTCCAAACAAGTAACGCAACACAAGCAGTGAGTGTGAATGATATAAAACTAAGATGATCTTTGATTACACCTTCTTTAAAAAGCCAAAAAATAACCGGAGACCAAAAAATTAAGGGAGTTATTGGGTGAACATGAGTCAGGGACTCCATAAAATCACTTTTAAATAATCGGATACTAGCAGTACTTTCTTTTCTCACCAAAGCCTCACATCGATCGTGCTTCTTATTTTATACTTAATGAATTATTATCAAACTTTAACAATATGTGGCAACAGGACATTACCAAGACGATGAAAATTCACGCATTAATTACCATAACTGTTTTATTCTCCCTAATAACTAAAACCAATTTCGCTCTGTCTAATGAGATTAAAGTCAGAGAGATTGAGCGCAAAGATAAAAATGGCCCATGGCCAGAGTTTGAAGTTATTACAACAATTAGGGCAACCCCACTCGAGTCTGTTGCCATTTATTACGCTCTTGATTACCAAAAAGAGTATGTTCCAGGCGTAATAAAAAGTGAGGTTATTGGCCAGCCAACCCCACTAGAGGCAATTACAAGTTATGAATTTAAAACCCCCTGGCCCTTACCTAATTCGACATATACAAATGGTTCAAAACTAACAAAAATCACCAATGAAACTTATCGAGTAAATTGGTGGTATATATCAAATAGCTCGGCGGACGATGTCTTTGGCAGCGCAACATTTGAACCAGACCCTCAGGGAAGTAAGTTAACATATCGCTCTTATATATCCCCTAAAAGCTCTCTCGCCGCTTTGTTTAAAAATACTGCAAGTAGCGATATTGCAAAAACAATAGAGGTGATAAAAAAACATATTGAAACACTCAAGGAAAAGAAATCTGAGATATTAGACAAGTATAAAACTAAAATATTAGACGCCCTATCAAATAAATACACATATAAAAAAATTTAACTTGGATGAAATACTAAACTCTATTAAGATAAGCACAGAGACATTTTTGTCGGGAAAAAGGAAAGGAATTCTAATTTCCCGGCACCTTAATTAGGCATTCTTGCACTGATCCTTTTTGTCGCAAAACTCGCAATCTTTCCCCATTAATTTACCTAACCCACCACACGAGCCAGTTAGTTTTTTACCGGTGAAAATAACCCCTACGGCCATTAGGAAAATGAATAGAGAAAAAACAAAGACGGATATTAAAAAATAAGGCCAATCAATCATTTATTAAACTCCTCTTGCCATCTCTTACTCTCAAAGACCTTAAAACCACCGTTATCACGAAAAATGATAAACGCAGAGAGGTTATTTTTAGTCAACAACTCTTTAGCTTGAGATAAGCTAGTAGAAACCAACAAAGCTGTTGCCCAAGCATCAGCTCTCATCGTCGAATTTGCATCGTGCACGCTGACACTTGCAATTTCATTTTCTACAGGTTTGCCAGTACTAAAATCTATGCCATGAGAGTATTTCTTGCCACCATCATTGTAAAAATTTCTATAGTCTCCACTTGTTGCCAAGGCTCCATTGTTTAGTGGTAAAATTTTTGTAACACCCTGAAAATTATTTAAATCAGGGCTCTCAATTCCTATTTTCCATTGCTTAAGCTTTGACCTTGTTTTTATCTCACCGCCGATTTCGACAAAATAATCATCCATTTGTAGGCTCTCTAAATAGAGAACAACTAAATCAACGCCATAGCCTTTAGCAAAGGCAGAGAAATCTAACTCTGAGCCTGAATTTAATTTAGTAAGGTTTTCACCGTCAAAATTAAAGTTTTTCATTCCACAGTAAGATTGAGCGACTCGAACTTCATCTAAACTCGGCGCCTTTGCTCGCCTTCCCTTGTGCCCAAAGCCCCATAAGTTGATGAGAGGTGATAGTGAAGGATCAAAAACCCCTTGGCTAAGTTTGTTCATTTCAAATGCTTCGGCAACTAGGATTTTTAGAGTTCTTGAGAGTTTAATTACTTGGCCTTCAACTGCCTGATTAATTTTAGAAATTTCAGAGTGAGGATCATATGTTGAAGCTACTTTGTTGAAATTAATTAAAATCTCTTCAACCTTTTTATGTACTCGTTCTTTATTGACGGGAAAACTTTTGGAGGGAACATATTTAATGTTATACGTTGTCCCCATCGTACTCCCTTTAAGGTGAACAATTTCTATATCCTTGGGAGAAAAACAAGAGCTTAAGCAAAAAAGGGCCACTAGTAGTAATGGCCCTCGGTAAATATTTTTTGATTTAAATTTCTTCAATTATCCACCAAAATCATCAAGCATGATGTCTTCTCTTTCAACACCTAAGTCAAGAAGCATATCAATCACACATTTATTCATGATCGGCGGCCCACATAAATAATATTCACAGTCTTCCGGAGCTGGGTGGTTTTTCAAATACTCATCAAAGAGAACCTGGTGAATAAAACCAGTATAGCCTTCCCAGTTATCCTCTGGTTGAGGCTCAGAGAGAGCGACATGCCACTTAAAGTTGTCAAATTCATTTTGAATTGAGTCAAAATCCTCAACATAAAACATTTCTCTTTTTGATCTAGCACCATACCAGAAAGAAACCTTTCTATCGGTGCCAATTCTTTTGAACTGGTCAAAGATATGCGATCTCATCGGCGCCATACCTGCACCACCACCAACGAAAACCATTTCCTTTTTCGTTTCTCTGGCGAAAAACTCTCCAAATGGGCCTGAGATAACAACGTCATCACCTGCTTTTAGATTAAAAATCCATGAAGACATTTTACCCGGCTCAACATTTTGAAGCCTCGGCGGAGGAGAGGCAATTCGAACATTTAGCATAATTAAGCCCTTTTCCTCAGGGTAATTTGCCATGGAATACGCTCTAATTGTCGTTTCCTTTGTTTCTGATTTATATTGCCATAAATTAAATTTATCCCAATCTTCCCTATATTCATCTGCTACATCAAAAGACTTGTAGTCGACAAAACCAGCAGGTCTCTCGATCTGAATATAGCCGCCCGCTCTAAAAGGAACCGCTTCTCCAGAAGGAAGTTCAAGTACAAGTTCCTTGATAAAAGTAGCAACATTATCATTGGACTTAACCTTACAATTCCACTTTTTGGCACCAAAAACGGAATCTTCTACCTCTATTTTCATGTCCTGTTTTACCGCAACCTGGCAAGATAGACGCTCTCCTTCTCGAGCTTCTTTTTTGGTAATATGACTTAGCTCGGTCGGCAGGATGTCTCCTCCACCTTCAAAAACTTTCACTTTACATTGGGCACAGGTTCCACCTCCACCACATGCAGATGAAACAAATAACTTGTTATCGGCTAATACATTTAATAATTTTCCGCCTACCGGAGCAACGATTTCTTTTTCTCCGTTGATGCTGATAGTAATATTCCCACTAGGCACTAGCTTTGATTTAGCAAATAAAATAATTGCCACAAGAGCGAGGACAATTATTGTAAACATGAGAACGCCCAAAATAATTTCATTCATGTCGTAATCTCCTTAAAGTTGAATTCCTGAAAATGATAAAAAGCCAAGTGCCATTAAACCAACTGTAATGAAGGTAATGCCGAGTCCTTTTAATCCATCAGGAACATCACTATATTTCATTTTCTCTCTAATACCAGCAAGCGCCATAATCGCTAGGGCCCAACCAATTCCAGAGCCCACACCAAAGACAACAGACTCACCAAAGTTATAATCTCTTTCAACCATAAATAGCGACCCACCTAAAATGGCGCAATTTACTGTGATCAATGGTAAGAAGATACCTAAAGCCGAGTACAATGCAGGAAAATATCGATCGAGAGTCATTTCTAAAATTTGAACCATCGCTGCGATAACACCAATATAAGTAATGAGGCCTAAGAACGATAAATCTGCACCTTCAATTCCCGCCCAAGTAAGTGCATTTTCCTTCAATACAAATTGATAAAGTAGGTTATTTACAGGAACGGTAATACTTTGAACAACTACGACTGCGATTCCAAGACCTATTGATGTGGAAACTTTTTTCGACACAGCTAGGAAGGTACACATACCAAGAAAAAACGATAACGCGAGATTCTCAACGAAGACTGCTTTTAAAAATAAACTTAAATAATGCTCAAACATAATAATATCCTAATGACCAGTTTCAACTTGATCTTTAAAAATGGTTCTTAAAATCCAAATAAAAATTCCAATAAGAAAAAATGCGCTTGGACTTAAAAGCATCATCCCATTAGGCTGATACCAACCACCTTCACTAATTGGTTTTAAAATTGTGTATCCAAGAAGTTTGCCACTTCCAAAAAGCTCACGAAAGACCGCAACAAAAAGTAATACAACTGAATATCCAAGCCCATTACCAATACCATCAAAAAAACTTTGAATCGGGCCATTTTTCATTGCATACGCCTCAGCTCTCCCCATAACAATACAGTTAGTGATAATAAGCCCAACATAAACGGACATACTTTTAGCGACACTATAGAAGTAAGCTTTGAGTATTTGGTCTGTCACGATAACTAGAGAGGCAATAATAGTCATTTGAGCAATGATTCTAATACTACCTGGAATGTGGTTTCTGATGACACTAACAAAAAAGTTAGATGAAGCAACAACAAGGGTAACAGCTAAAGACATGACAAGAGCAGTCTCTAGTTTAGTTGTAACCGCCAACGCTGAGCAGATTCCTAGGATCTGTAGGGCAATTGGGTTGTTCTTAAATAAGGGATCAAAAACAGTCTTTTTTAAACTCATTATAAAACCTCGCCTTGTCTATATTTTTCTAAGAAAGGGCCATAACCATTTTGACCAACCCAAAAATTTACCAACGCCTGAACCCCGTTACTGGTAATTGTCGCGCCTGAAAGTCCATCAACTTTATTTGCACTTGATTTGAGAGAGTGATCGACTTGTCCTTTAACAATGACCATTTGCGGAGCATATTTGTCATTTAGGGCAATTTTATTAACCCAGATTTTCTTCCATCGTGGATTATCGACCTCACCACCTAACCCTGGAGTCTCTCCATGTTCATAAAAGCCCAAACCTTTAATCGTTTTAGTATCAGGAGCTAAAGCTAAAAAACCATAAAGAGTTGACCATAACCCCTTGCCATGAACAGGTAGAACAATCTTTTCAACTTTATTAGAGGAGTTTTTAACCAGATATACTTTAGATACTTTTGAGATATTTTTAATTTTTGCCAAGTCTTGACCAGAGGTTAAAGAAATATTTTGCCCTGGTGTCTTTGCCATTTTCCTCGTATCAAGTGAAGCAACATCATAATCAGATAGGACGTCCCCACTAGACAGATCAACTGCAAGCTCTGTAACACTCTCATATGCCTTAAGAATCTCATTTTTATCAGTAACACTTGAGTCTATAACCCCAGAAGATATAAGAAGATTTCTTTTAACGTCCATTACTTTATTTTGTTGTTGCTTTTCTTTTAAAACGATAGCCGCTCCAGAAACAAGAACAGAGCAAAAAATACAAAGGGAAAAAGAAACGATGAGAACTTTTTTAATTGAATCGTTACCCATTGATGACTCCTCTTTTTTTAATATTTCGTTGTACAGCAAACCAGTCCATTAATGGTGCAAAACAATTGGCAAAAAGTACTGCCAACATTATTCCCTCTGGAAATGCAGGGTTAATCACTCGAACAAGAACGGTCATGAAGCCAATTAAAAAGCCATAAGCAAGATGGGACTCCATTGTGCTTGGCGCTGTCACTGGGTCTGTGGCCATAAAAACTGCGCCAAAGGCGAAACCACCAACAACCAAGTGCCAATAAGGAGGCATTTCGAACATTAAGTTAGTCACACTGCCTATTGAGTTTAAAAGCCCTGCGGTAATGAATAGTCCAAGTAAACTACCAAGCATAATTCTCCAGCTACCAATACCAGTTAAAATCAATAAACCTGCTCCCAATAAGGCAGCGAGAGTGGAAGTCTCCCCCATGGACCCAGGAATTAGCCCAACAAAAGCCTCTAGCCAAGAAACGTTAACACCATCCATTCCCGAAAGAGGAACGACCCCAAGAGTTGTTGCTCCGGTATAACCGTCGACAGCAGTCCAAACTGCATCTCCAGAGATTTCACCAGGATAAGCAAAGTACAAAAATGCTCTAGATGCCAGTGCGACATTCAGCCAGTTTTTGCCAGTACCACCGTATACTTCTTTCGCAAAAATTACGCCGAAGCTAATACCTAGGGCAACTTGCCAAAGAGGAATATTTGGAGGAAGAGTCAACGGAAATAAAATACCAGTAACTAGAAAACCTTCATTTATTTCATGTTTTCTAACGACGGAAAAAGTTAGCTCCCAAAGACCACCACAAATATTTGTCACCAAAAATACCGGTACGAAATAAAGCGCACCATGGACAAAATTGGATATGTAGTTAGCTGGATCTAGAGGTAAGCCAGTTAAAGAAAAAAGAACCCCTCGCCATCCACTAATTTCCGCAACTCCTTGATTGAACAAAACAGTATTTGCTTGATATCCTGTATTGAATAAGGCCATCAGTACACAAGGAAATAGCGCCACCGCAACCGTGACCATTAAACGCTTCAGGTCCATACCATCTCTTAAATGAGTATTACCATCGGTGACCTCACCTGGTGTGAATGCAAAAGTATCAATTGCCTCGTATAAAGGATATAGCTTTGATAACTTACCAGTAGTAAAATTCTCGTGTTGAGAGTCCAGCAGCTGTCTCAAGAACTTCATATTTCTCTCCTAACCTTCTTTTTCAATTATATTTAAACTTTTTCTTAATTTTGGCCCGTAATCTACTTTTCCTGGATCAACAAATGTACAAACAGCCAAATCTTCCTCATCAAGCTCTAGACAACCCAATGTTTGCGCATAATCTGTATCACCAACATAGATAGCTTTGAGCAATTGAGTCGGAACCATCTCAAATGGAAAAACTTTTTCATAGGCTCCGATGGGTACCATGGCCCTAAAACTTCCATGAGTACTCGTTCCAAAGTCGAACCTTTTACCAGGAATTAACTTTGACAAGAAGGTTCTCATCACTGAAAAACGATCAAAGCCAGGATCATGCCATCCCAAAAATACTCGCTCCCTGTCTTCTCTAACGAGTGTCACTTGATTAGTGTATCTACCAAGAAATTTGTAATTATTAGCCTTTGCATCGCCATAAATGACAGACCCGGATATAACCCGAAGGTCATGTGTCGCCTCTTCTCCACTAATGAGTTCATCTAATGAAGCGCCAAGAGTAGTTTTAATAACTCTTGGGTTTTTAGCTGCTGGCCCGGAAAGAGCAACCCAGCGCTCTGTGAATATTTTTCCAGTTCCAATTAGCTTCCCTATTGAAACAACATCCTGATAGCCAATAGACCAAACAGTTTTATTAGCAGATACAGGATCAATATGATGAATATGAGTCCCTGTATTGCCACTTGGGTGAGGCCCGTAAAATTCGTGGATTTCTCGCCCTTCCTTTTCATTAATTTTAAAGCGGTACCCAACTCCAGTGCAGATGTGGACTTTACCATCTGTCAGCAAGCTCAATGCATCTAGACCATCATTAAAAGCTGATTCAAAGTTTTGAATAAATAAACTGGGGTTCATGGCCAATGGATTGGTGTCCATTGTGTTGACGAAAATGGCGTGAGGAGTTGATGTCGTTAAAGGAATTTTAGAAAATGGTCTGGTCCTAAAACTTGTCCAGGCACCTGATTCAGCGAGTAAGTTAACAAGGGAGTCCCGATCATATGAATTTAATGAAGCACCTTTATAAGATTCAAAGGTCTTGCTTGTTTCAAGGTTGTCAGATTCTATCTCAACGTATTGAAGAGATCTTCGAGCTCCTCTTTCGATTTTCTTTAGAGTTCCTGAAACAGGGCTGACAAATGAAACCTTTGGATCATTTTTCCAAACATAGATAGTCTCACCTTTTAAAACCTTATCTCCTTCATTTATTTTGAATGAGGGTTTAACGCCGTTGAAATCACTTGAGTTTAATCCTACAAACCTCGACTTTTTTTCTGTAATGTCAGAGCTAGGTGAACCAATTATTGGGAGGTTGATACCACGTTTAATTTTTCTCATTACGCAAAAATCTCCTGAGACAGTGCATTTTTCGGTAGTATTTAATGATTGTTTCAACCTTTCTAATGCTTTAATAATTGATTGTAAATATTGGGAATTAAAAAATATTTGGACAACCGTTATAAGATCAACTAACGCACCCTAACGCAAAGCATATATGACATCTAATATTATTACTAAAGCATACATTTGCAATTTTTACCGGCGGTGACTTGCGTATATGTGAAAAGCAGGTAATAATTTCAGCCAATGGTCACTTACTGCTACGCAATCAAATGCAACGCAAAAAAAATAGTGAATCATTTAATGTGTAACCATGACCAAGGATCGAAATCATGGCAAAAAATTTGAAAAGAGTTAGAATTGCTCATAAGAAGTTTGAGAATACTAATTTTTCTCAGGTAGAAAATTTGAAAGAAATTCATGATTGCTACCTAGGTGATAGCTCATTTGAATCTACGCATCTTAGAGAGGTTTCTATCAAGCATTCAACTCTAAAGGGCGTCAATTTAAAAAAGAGTAGATTAATTAGATCAAATATACGGTTTAGTAATTTGGAAGAGTCTGACTTGACTTTTAGCTCAATAACAAACTCAAAACTTCATCGTAGTAATTTTAAAAGTACGGCATTACAATGCGCAACTTTGAAAAACAGTATCATTAACGAAACATCATTTGCCAAATCAGATCTTCGCTGGAGTAACCTTTCAGATTCTATTCTCCAACGATCCGATTTTAGCGGAGCAGACTTCAGGAACACAAACTTGAAAAATGCAAAGGTGATCGATTGTAAGTTTGAAGGCGCGACCTACAACTTTCACACCATACTTCCTTTTTCTCATGAAAAAGCAAAACAGCTGGGAATGATTCTTAAAGAAGAAATTTAATATGCTTTTGGGGCCTCTAAATTGAGGCCCTAAATTTTTCCATAAACTCATCAACTTCTATATCACTTATTGTTAATGGTGGAGCAATTCTCAAAACATTACCTTTCAATACTCCTTTACCAAGAAGCAGTCCATTATCTTTACAACGGTTTAAAATTTCGTCGCATTTCTGGGGATCAAAATCATTATTAGACTTAATGATCTCAACGCCAAGCAATAAACCTCTCCCCCTAACGTCTCCAATACACTTAATTTCATTTTTCAATTGGTTAAAAAAAGAAATTAATTTCTCTCCTTGCCGGTGAGCATTGAGGATGAGTTTTTCATCTTCAATGATACGTAAGACCTCGCAAACTTGGGCCATCTGAAAAGGATCTCCGCCAAATGTATTAAAATGAGTTTTATGTTTTATCGCTTCGCTAACTTCTTTTTTGGCTATAACTGCTCCAACAGGCACACCATTGCCCAACCCTTTGGCCATCGTAAATATATCTGGTTCAATTTGACCATCATAAGCACCAAAGAAATTTTTTCCTAACCTACCAACACCGGTTTGAACTTCATCAGAAATATATAGTCCTCCATGATCTTTGATAATTTCATAGACCTTTTTATAATACTCAAGCGGTGGTGTAATAAATCCACCGACTCCTTGGATAGGTTCAACGATCACACCTGCGACGTCACCAGAAGTACAGGTTTGAATAAATTTATCCAAGTCAGTAGCACATTCCAGCGAGCAAGAATTAGGGGATTTTCCAAAAGGACATCTATAACAATAAGGTGCTTCTATGTGTCCTACATCAGAGTGAGGTTGATGCTGATATTTCCAAGTACCATGTCCACATAAATTAAGGGTTGCATTGGTTCCTCCATGATAACCATGTCTCAAAGAGATTATTAGCTTTTTACCAGTATATTCTCGGGCAGTTAAACAAGCGACTTCATTAGCTTCTGATCCTGAGTTAACAAAATAAACTCTAGAATCTCCTTTAAAGTTTTTACTCAAAAGCCTCGCAGCCTCAGGCATAAATGGAGATAAAAATAGACTACTCACATGTTGAGGGTGGTCAGCATCCAAAAGTCCTTGTACAACTTTTTTAATCCTTGGATGATTATGGCCGACTGAAATAGTAACGATGCCACCTATTGCATCTAGGTAATCATTGTTTTCGGTATCCCAGACACGACAACCTGATGCTTTGACTATTTCAACTGGTTTTGTGAAGTATATTTTTTTTGATGAATATATATATTGTTTTCTTTTTTCTAATGTAGATAGTTCCATTTCTTTCTCCTAATGAGGAAATTGATTCACATGTTTTTCCCATGAAAATCTTTTTAAGTTTTCAAATCCTAATTGTATATATTTTTGTTGTTCATCAACAGAGTTAATCATAGATTTCATTTTACTTTTTATATCATCATGATCCTCTGGGTTGATATACTTTACTGAGCTTCCTCCGACTTCTGATAAAGATCCCCTATCGCTCGATATAACCGGAAGACCTCTACTCATGGCCTCAAGAAGAGGTAGTCCAAACCCCTCATAAAATGATGGATAAATAAAAACACTGGATGTATTGTATTCCTTTTCTAACTGCTCATCAGTGACATGCCCATGAAAAAAAATTTTGTCTCGAAATCTAGATTGTTGATGATACTCATGCACGATCTCCGCACCATTCCAATCTCCACCAACAAAGTGAAGTTCAAATTTTTCCCCCTCATCGAGGCATAATTTTTCAAATGATTTAATCAAACTCAGATGATTTTTTCCGGGATGCTCAACTCGTGATACGTATAAAAATTTCTTTTTTATTTTTTTATTATTTGCCTCAAGTTTAAGTTTAGGGAAATTGAACCCCAAATAATTAACTCTTATTTTATTTTCATTAATTCCACATAAATACAAAAGATCCTTTTTTGTACTCTCACTTGGCGTAAAAATTAAATTAGCCTTGTTTAAAAAAATTGGCAAAACTTTAGTCACATAAAAATGTCTGAATGGATCGTATTTCCCAGGAATATGAAGAGGAGCAAAGTCATGGGCCATTGTGATCGTCTTTAATGGGAAGACAAGTGGAAACCGACGATTCCCAGCAGGAAAAAAAACATAATCAAAGTCTTTAAAAAGACAATAAACAGGTAAAATAAAGCAATGAAAAAAAATACTTAAAATAGGGCCCTTCCAGACCTGGCTACGCCCTAATTCAAGCCAATTATAAGTATTATCAACACGTCTTTGAAGAATCTCATAATCGTTCTTCATCATGATTAGATCAACTTCAACTTGCCCAGATAACCTATCTAGAGTCTGCTCAATATACCTGGATATTCCGGACTTACCTTCTTCATAAGGCATAGCTATGTATAAAATTTTTTTCAAAAATCATTCCTTGATTTTTTTATTCTATCAAATTTTTTAAATTTTTTGATAAAAACCGAAGACAAAAAACATCCCAACACAGAAAAGCCCGAGCGCTCCGATAAGATACTTGGATGGGAGTTTCCGATAATGAATACATTCAAAAATTGATGAAAAAACAGGTCCAGTAATACTAACCCCGCTAATGGCGGCCAAGTTACCAATTTGAATCGCTTTTAAATACAAACTGAGAGAAATAAATGTGCCTAGAGTACTCGCTAGCGTAACGATAAATTTATCATTTTTTGGTAAGCTAGAAAATCCACTGACAAATTTTGATCGTTTTTTTTGCATCGATAATAAAAAATAGATAGCAAAAGCACCGAATATTCGAATGATATTTGACTGGGTTATTGTTAGACTATCATCTAAATCAAATGCATACCTAGTTAAAATTAACCCTACCGCATCTAGTAACATCCCAAAAAATGCAAAGACAATACCCTTGAGTTGCCACCTTCCCGTTGTTTTTTTCCCCTCTAAACTTAAGACGAGAACACAAGCAATACAAAAAAAGATACCGATTAGCTTCCCTTCGCCTAGACTTTGCCCTAGGATAAAAAAGCTTAGTGTTCCCAAAATAATTGGCTGAAAACCAAATAAGACTAATGTTCTTCCGGAGCCAATAACCATAAAGGATTTCAACAAGAAGGTGTCTCCAATGCCAAGGCCTAAAGCTCCACTTAGCAAGAGAAGCCAAATAGTATTTTGCATAGGAAAATGGCATTCGCCCTTAATAATCAAAACAGTTGAAAAACCAATTAAAGCGATCAAAGCTTTGAATTTGTTCATCCATAGATCACCAAGAACCCGAGAGTAACGAGTATAAGCCACCGACCCCAGAGCGAAGCTAAAGTTTGCACATAAAGTCAGAATATAAGGTAACATCTAATTTTTTGGAAGGTAGTCCTTGATATCTGGAAACCCTTCTCTCTCCTTTAATTTGGTTAGGTAGGAGTTAAAAAAACTCAAATCAATGTCTATCTCATTTACTTGCTTAGCCCAAAAAAGAGTCTGAGCAACAAAAATATCTGCCAACGAAAAGTCACCTGACACTAAATAAGATCCATCCAAAGACTGTTTAAGCGTGTTTATCGCCCTTGTGAAGTCAATTTTTGCGGAATCGATAATATTTTCACATCTAATATCTTTGGGGTAGATGAGTGTATGTTTTCGAATATTCCAAAGAGGCTGTTCGAGCTCACTTAGGGTAAAGTACACCCACTTAAGTATGTGTGCTCGCTGGATAGATCCTTCTTTACCAATCAGATCAACCCTGGAAATTGCACGTTCAGCGATGAACTGACAGATCGCACCTGATTCAAAAATGTACTGACCTTCCACTTCCAACACCGGAACCTTTCCATTAGGGTTCTTCTTGAGAAAATCTGGTTTTAATGCCTCTCCCTTCATGAGATCAAGATGCAAAAGTTCAAAAGCTTCATTCGTTTCTGATAAAGTCCATATACACCTAAAAACCCTAGATGCTGCGGGGCCATAAAGTTTATACATCAAATATCCTTTAAAAAAGTTTTCAATAAATATTTTTAATCTAAAATAGTTTAATGGATCAATTCAATATATACGCTTTTCAAATAATTGCCTTTATTTTCTTCGGTTTTTTCATGGAGATCATGTTTAGTGTAACAGGCATTGAATTTGCGCTTGGAAAAAAACTCAAAAAACAAACTCCACATAAATACCTTGAGGGGTTTGTTAGTCTTTATATGATTCCAATTCATGGGTTTGGAGTGACTTTCTTATTTGTTCCTATGTATCAGCAAATTTCTGATATTCATTTAATCTACAGATATATTATTTGGTGCTTTGGATTTACAATGTGTGAAATTATTGGTGGCTTCATTTATCATAAATTAATTGGTTTCTACCCGTGGGACTATTATAAGGAATCTAAGTATAAAATTTTTCAAGAAGGATATAGTTTGTGGACCTTAGTTCCCTTGTGGGGCATTGCAGGACTTATTCTAGAACTTTACGCAGGGTTAATTATTAGACTGTCTAATTTTTTGTAACTGATTTCCTTTACGTCCTTTATCCAAGTGACAGATAATGATTGAATGAAAAACATCATCAACTATTTTTTAGAAAAACCACTTATTGCAAATGCTATTTTTATTTCAATTATAATACTTGGCTTTTTTTCTTGGCCAAAAATTGGAAAAGAGGAAATGCCAGAGTTTGCAATGGACTGGATCACCGTTTCTATAAGTTACCCCGGAGCAACGGCTAAAGAAGTTGAAGAATTCATTATTAAGCCTATTGAAGATGAAATTAAAAATGTACAAGGAATTTTTGAGGTAAACTCGACAGCCACACAATCGAGTGCATCTATCTCTGTGAACATCGACTCAAAAAAATATGATCAAAAAACAGTCATACAGGATTTTAAGGACGCAGTATTAAGAGTACCTCTACCAAATGGCGTAAGAAACCTACCAAGGTTCAGGCAATTCAACAGCAGCGAAAAGGCGATTATTGACATTGGTATTTTTCTACAGGGAAAGGAAGTTCTAGATAAAGAAGATCGTGAAAAACTACAGGAATATGCTCTTCAACTTGAGGCAAAATTACTAAATCTAAAACATATTTCTGATATCACCAGAAAAGGATATTTTCCTCCAGAGATATTAATCACACCGCAAAACACGAAACTAAAAAATAAAGAAGTTACAACATACCACATCATCCAAGAAATAAAGCAACAACATATAGATCGACCTATTGGCAATTTAAGAGAAGATATTGAGAAAAAATTTGCGATAACTAATTCTCTAAATTCAGTTGATAAATTGAGAGAAGTTCCACTTCGAGCAAACTTTTCTGGTAGAGTTCTAAATTTAAAAGACGTCGCAACGGTCACAAAAAACTTTGTTGAAACACCGGCAATATTTAAGATTAATGGGCATCAGGGAATCGTTTTAAATATAAAAAAGAGTCCATCAGCTGATATTCTAACCGCCAGATCTGCTGTGATAAAAAAAATTGATGATTTCAAAAAAATCTTTGAAAAAAGTGGTGTAAGAATAGCTCTAATGGATGATGAATCTACTGATGTTCGAAATAGATTAGGACTAATTGTATCCAACGGAGCAACAGGTTTTATCCTAATCATTATTGTCTTATTTTTTGCTTTAAACTTTAAGACAGCATTCTGGGTGAGTATGGGAATTCCGTTCAGCCTTGCTTTCACTCTCGTCATCGCCTATTTAACAGGACAAACCGTCAATAATATAACGCTAGCTGGTATTATTATTGTGCTAGGAATTGTGGTGGATGATGCAATCATTATCGCAGATAATATTAAGGAAAAATATGAAAGTGGATTAAGAGGGCTAGACGCTTTGAGAGAAGGTGTATTAGAAGTAATTTCACCTATTGCAGCCTCTGTCTTAACAACTATTTTAGCGTTCATACCTCTTATGTATTTTGACGGCTACTTTGGTTTATTCATTAAATATATACCCTTAATAGTCTTTCTTATGTTGATGGGAAGCTTACTAGAGAGTTATTTTATCTTGCCCGGCCATTTAAAGCTCTCAAAGAAAAATGAAAAGCAAGTAAAAAGAAAAAAGATATTCATCAAAGTTGAAGCTGCCTACAAAAGATACTTAGAAGTTTTAATAAAAAATAAATACCTAACACTTTCATCAATCATTTTTTTATTAATTTTTATTGCAAATTATTTTGTCGAAAATACAAAGTTCATGATGTTTCCAAATGAAGATGTCAAAGAGGTCTTTATTAAAGTTAAGACACCTGAAAACAGTGATCGACGAACAACAGCAAAGCTAATTAGAGATACAGAAAAATTCATTCTTCAAAATAAGGACACCGTAGCAGTCCGAACAACAATTGCCAATTCCAGGCGAGGTAGAGAGGTAAAACAAAACCAAGCTTGGTTAAGAGTAGAAGTAAAAAACTTACTAGAGCGAAAAAGTGAAATAAAAGATACGATTTCAAAATGGGAAGACTTTATCAAAAAAGAGAAGCAAGATGGAAAGTTCATTGAGGCCAAGGTATTTAAATCATGGTTCGGCCATGGCAGTGGTTCTCCAATTGAAATAATGGTTCGCTCTGAAAAGGATGATGATCGTTTAAATGCAGCGAGTAGCATAAGAGAAGAATTAAAAAAGATTGATGGGATATTAAATACCGACATAGAAGAGCCAAACTTGAAAGATGAGTATCAAATTACAATTAACCAAGTTGAAGCAAAAAAACTGGGTATATCGAACTCCGCAATAGAGTCAACAATTAGAGCAGCAACATTTAGTGAATTATTATTTAGTCTTCGAGATGATTACCAAGAGTATGATGTTCGAGTTAAAGTAAATATTTCTAAAAATGAAACCATTGCTGACCTATTGTCTCTATCTATACCATCACAAAATGGATCGAGTGTTTCATTGTCAAAATTAATTTCTATAAAAAAATCAAAGCAAGAAAACTCAATTTACCGATTTGATTACAAGAGGACAACACGAGTATTCGCAGACTTTAAACCAGAGTCTTCTCTCACGCCTCTAGAATTAGCGGATCTTCTAGAAACCAAAATTTTTCCAAAAATTAACACCTCCTTGCCGGGCGTGACTTTTTTATTAAAAGGTGAAATTGAACAAAGTAGAAAAGGAATAAGTGATTTTAAATGGTCTATATATATGGTTGTTTTTAGTATTTTCATTGTTTTAGTGATCAGCTTTAATAATTTAATCTCTCCATTAATAGTCCTTTCAATTATTCCTTTTGGCTTGGGAAGCGTGTGCATAACCCTACTTTTACACGGGGTAAAGGTTTATGGTTTTTTTAGTGTTATAGGTGCAATAGGAATGATTGGAGTAATCGTGAATGATGCAATCGTTATGATTGAAAAATTAAATTCCTCAAATGCTAAAACACCAAAAGAAATAATTGAAATCTCTTCATCAAGGATAAGGGCAATATTAATGACGACAATTACCACTGTCATTGGAGTTCTACCAACCGCTTATGGCCTTTTCGGTTACGACAGTATGTTAAGTGAGATGATGCTTGTCATGGGATGGGGACTATTATTTTCGACAATAGTAACCCTTGTGATCGTTCCTCTACTATACCAAATTTT
>Ga0181565_10000867_pt1 | contig 22868 bp, 29 predicted proteins | sample 101ome_16_FD_129661 | JGI IMG/M metagenome (GOLD analysis project Ga0181565, IMG submission 129661) | Coastal salt marsh microbial communities from the Groves Creek Marsh, Skidaway Island, Georgia - 101401AT metaG (megahit assembly) | ecosystem: Environmental > Aquatic > Marine > Intertidal... | reverse complement strand
GGGATATGGAAATCCAGCGGCGCCAGATCGATATTCCGCCAGCCGGAGTCGGCCAGCACGCGGCGTACGCGGTCCGGATCGGCGAAGGAAAAAGGCCCCGGGTCTTCCGGTCCCGGCCGCGGCGGCATGTCCAGGAACGGCCTGGCCGCGGCCACCGGTTCCATTGCCCACGGATTTTCGCGCGGCCCGCGCCACACCCCCAGCGCGACACGCCCGCCGGTGTCCAGCGCCGGCCCGAGCCGGGCGAAGGCGTCCGCCGGGTCGTCGAAAAACATGACGCCGAGGCGGGAAATCAGTTTGTCGAAGGATCCGCCTGCGAAGGGATAATCCGCCGCGTCGCCCAGTATGAAGGTGACGTTGACCAGATCGGCGGCATCGGCGCGTTCACGGGCGCGGTCGATCATCGGGCCGGAAACGTCGATCGCCGTGACTGTGCCGATCGCCGTGACGCGCGCCGCCGCCGCCAGCGTGGTGCCCCCATTGCCGCAGCCCAGATCGAGAACCCGGTCTCCAACGCCAACCTCCGCCGCATCCAGCACGGCGTCGGTGATGTCGGAAAACATCGTATCCACCGCATCGGCATAACGTGCCCAGGCGAGGCCGTGATCGCTGTTCCAGAATTCGATCTGGCCGGTGTTGTCATTGGTCATCAGGCAGCCCGCCAAAAGTGAAGTGCGCGAAAAAAATCGTCCCTGAATCTACGCATCAAAAAAGGCCGCGAAAAGCGGCCTTTCAGATCGTATTGTGACGCGGGCTCAGAAGCCTTCGCGTTCCAGACGCTTGCGTTCCAGCTTGCGGGCGCGGCGGATCGCTTCCGCCTTTTCGCGGGCGCGGCGCTCGGACGGCTTTTCATAGGACCGGCGCATTTTCATTTCCCGGAAAATGCCCTCGCGCTGCATTTTCTTTTTCAGCGCGCGCAGTGCCTGATCGACGTCGTTGTCTCTTACGGATACTTCCACGGTTAAACCATCTCCAGTCGGGTACGTATGATCGCTCGATGAAGCGAAAAACGAATTGTCAAAAACAGCGAAAACCGGCGTTTCCACCGGTTTGATGGCGTCTTATAGCATAAACAGGACTTGATTTTAAAGTCCTTAACGCCATTGTCTCAATTATGGTGCTATACCCGCAAAATCAACCGTAACCCGCGTCAGGACTGCGTTTCGACATGACACTGCTCAAAATCGCCCGCATGGGCCATCCCGTTCTTTTACAGGCAGCCGAGGCGATCGCCGATCCGACGTCGCGCGATGTAGGGCGTCTGCTGGAAGACATGGTCGAGACCATGGAAGATGCGTCCGGCGTCGGCCTGGCCGCGCCGCAGGTGTATGAGGGCAAGCGCGTGATCATCTTCAAATCGCCCCGCGAGCGCGGCGAGGAAGACGGCGCGGAAACCGATTTTTCGCCCCTGACGGCGCTGATCAACCCGGAATTCGAGCCGGTAGAGGACGAACTGGCGCTTGGCTGGGAAGGCTGCCTGTCGATTCCCGGCCTGACGGGTGCGGTGCCCCGTTATTCCCGTATCGTTTATCGCGGCTATCTGCCCAACGGTCAGCCGGTCGAACGCGAGGCCACCAATTTCCATGCCCGCGTCGTCCAGCATGAAATAGATCATCTCGACGGGGTTCTGTTTCCCATGCGCATGACAAATCTGTCCCTGCTCAGTTTCAACGAGGAACTGAAAGCTTTCATGGAGCATGCCTCGGCGCAGGCGGCGGCCAATTCGAACGGGGAAGACGCCGGCGCGTGACTGACCGGCACCCCCTCCTTCGAGACAGGCTGATCGAGGCGACACTCGCCCATGTGCCGTTCGACGGCTGGTCGATGCAGGCCTTGCGGGACGGCGCCCGGGATTCGGGTTTCGGTCCCGAAATCGTCACACAGGAATTTCCCCGTGGCGTCGCGGATGCGATCCGGCATTTTTCACGCATGGCCGACCGGCATATGCTCGCCGGGATGGAACAGGCGGACCTTGGAGATTTGCGCATTCATGAGCGCGTCGCCCTGGCCGTGGAAACCCGGCTGGCGTTCCTCGGGCCCCATCGGGAAGCGGTGCATCGCGGACTGACCTGGCTGGCCCTGCCGCAAAACGCGGTGCTGGGGGCGCGGCTGCTGTATCGCACCGTCGACGATATCTGGTACGCCGTCGGCGACCGGTCGGCCGATTTCTCGTTCTATACCAAGCGCGGCCTGCTGGCCGGTGTGGTCGGGTCGACTACGCTGTTCTGGCTGGACGATCGCAGCGAGGGCGGGGCGGAGACGACGGCCTTCCTCCATCGCCGCCTCGCCGATGTCATGAAAATTCACGGCGCCCGCAAACGCATCGAGGGGTCCCGCGACCGGGTGCTCGGCCCGCTGGGCATCCTGAAAGATGTTGTCGAAAAGCGCTACGGGCGGCCCGATACAGGCGACAGCCGGGTGACGTGACCCATCTTGCGGCCGGGGCGGCTTTCAGCCTTGCCGTAGAGATGCAGACAGGCGCCCGGTTCGGCGGCCAGTTCCGCCCATGAATCTGCCTCGTCGCCGATCAGATTGGTCATTCCCGCATCCGAGTGCCGGGACGGGTCGCCCAGCGGCAGGCCCGCCACGGCGCGGATAAACTGTTCGAACTGACTGACGGCGCATGCGTCCAGCGTCCAGTGTCCGGAATTGTGGGGACGGGGAGCGATCTCGTTGACCAGCACTTGGCCGCCGCGCAACACAAACATTTCCACCGCCAGAAGGCCGATCAGATCGAGCGCGTTGACCACCTCCGCCGCGATGCGCCGGGCTTCATTCGCGATATTTTCTGTCACCGTCGACGGTGCCGTGGTGGTGTACAGGATGTGGTTGCGGTGCACGTTGTCGACCGGCACGTAGCTCTGGGTCGCGCCGTCGATCCCGCGGGCGACGATGACGGAAATTTCCCGCTCGAAATCGACGAAGCCTTCGAGCACCGCCGGCGCGTTGCCGATGCTGTCCCACGCGGCGGCAAGATCGCCGACCTCATCGACACGCACCTGGCCCTTGCCGTCGTACCCGAATCTGGACGTTTTCAGGATCGCCGGCAGACCTGTCCGGGCGGCGGCCGATTGCAAATCCTCCGCGGAATTTACCGCGGCCCAGGGGGCGGTTCCGATGCCGTGATCGTTGAGAAAGTCTTTTTCGATTTCCCTGTCCTGGGACACGTGTAGTGCATCGACGCCCGGGCGCACGGGCGCAATCTGGGATATCGCCGCGAGCGTGTCGTCGGGGACGTTCTCGAACTCGAACGTCACGACATCGACCGCATTCGCGAAGGCGCGGGCCGCGTCGATGTCTTCGTAAGGCGCGGTTGTCTGGGCGGCGGCCACTTCCTTGGCGGGTGCGTCCGCGTCCGGGCTGTAGACATGGCATTTGTACCCGAGCTGCGCCGCGGCAACCGCAGCCATTCGGCCGAGCTGCCCGCCGCCGAGAATGCCGATCGTCGCGCCGGGCGAAAGTGGAGACGTCATGCTATCCGCTCGCTAACGGCCGGTCGGGTTTTCCGGTACGTCGGACGTCTGTTTCGCACGCCATTTTTCGAGACCTTTTTCGACCGCTTCATCCTGCAGCGCGACGATGGACGCCGCCAGCAGTCCTGCGTTCTTGGCCCCCGACGTGCCGATGGCCAGCGTACCGACGGGTACGCCGCCCGGCATCTGGGCGATCGACAGAAGACTGTCCATGCCGCTGAGCGCCTTGCTTTCGACCGGGACGCCCAGTACCGGCAAGACGGTCATCGAAGCCACCATTCCCGGCAGGTGGGCGGCCCCGCCCGCGCCCGCGATAATGACGCTGAGGCCGCGATCCTTCGCGGATTTGGCGTAATCGGCCATCCGGTCCGGCGTCCGGTGCGCGGAGACGACTTTGGTTTCGTGAGCGACGTTCAGCGCCTTCAGAATATCCACAGCGTGTTTCATTGTCGGCCAGTCGGACCGGCTGCCCATGATGACGCCCACGGCGGGCGCCTTCTGCGCGGATTTACGCTGTGTCGGGCGATTGGAAGTTTTCCGGGCCGCCATGGTAATTCCCCTCAAAATACCGTGCCGCCAATCCGGCACTATCCGAACGGCGGCAACGCGCATTATAGAGGCGGCGGGCTTCATCGCAAACCGCAGAAATCCGCGAGTCTATACGATTTGTTAACGAGTGCGGTGCTACCAACACGTTCGGATTCCTGAACCGGGCAGAGTGCCAATGCGTATCGACAACACCCGCCGACCGGCCCCCGCGACCGGTGTCGGATCGTATCTGAAAGCCAACGAAACCGTTGGAAACGCTGCGCCGCAACGCGCGGCGGACACGGCATCCGTCCTCGGCATTCCCGCCAACGAGCTGACGCCCAAAGTTCAGGAAGCGATCGCCCGGCTGATGGCGGAGGTCGACAACATGCGTCAGGAGCTCGACGAGAGCCGCCAGCGAATCGAATATCTCGAGCAGCTGGCCGACCAGGACACGCTGGCGCCGGTGGCGAACCGCCGGGCCTTTGTCCGCGAACTGACCCGCAATCTGTCCTACTCGGAGCGCTACGGGACACCGTCCAGCGTGATTTATCTGGACCTGAACGGTCTGAAACAGCTCAACGACACCAAGGGCCATGCCGCCGGAGATGCGGCGATCCTGAAAGTCGCCAATCTGCTCGCCGCCAATATTCGCGAATCGGATGTGGTTGGCCGGCTTGGCGGCGACGAGTTCGGCGTGATGCTGTCGCATGCCGACGAACAGGCTGCGCGCGGCAAAGCCGAATATCTGGCAAAGACCATCGCCGAAGACCCGCTCGAGTGGGAAGGCGAGAAAATCGTTCTCGACGTCGCCTTCGGCGTGCACACGATCCGCGGCGGGGGCGATGCCGGCGCGGCGCTGGAGGCCGCCGACAAGGCGATGTACGCCAACAAAACGGGCACGCGAAAACAGCCCGCCTGAACTTTCCTGGCGCATTATCGCGCGAACCCGCGTCAGCGGTTCATGAATTAAGCGATGATGTCCGGATAGAGTTTTGCTTCTACCTGGGCAATCTGATCTTTCAGTATTAGTTTGCGCTTTTTGAGACGCTGTAACTGCAGCTGGTCGTACGGTGCGCGTTCGGTCAGCCGCGCGATGACATCGTCGAGGTCCCGGTGTTCGAGTTCAAGCTCTGCCAGTTCCTGGCGAAGCGCTTCCTGATCGCTCATTTCTTGTTGTCGCTTTCGGGCCCCAAAATCGGCGGAAGGATAGCAGAAACCCTGTCGCGCTGTTAGTTTTGTCCTGTCCTTTTTTGTAACGGAATGTATTTCCCGGTGCCCCAGAAGCGGAAAATCGGCGTACTGACCAGCGGTGGAGATTGCGCCGGGCTCAACGCCGCGATACGCGCTATAACTTTTCGCGCGATCGAGGGATACGGCTGGCGGGTGTTCGGCATTCGTCACAGCACGCATGGTCTTATGAGGCGACCGGTCGATGCGGAGGAACTGACCCGCGATCTGTTCACGGGTCACGTTCTGCGGATGGGCGGCACGATGCTCGGGACCGTCAACCGGGGCGACCCGTTCGCTTTTCCTATGCCCGACGGTACCCTGGCAGACCGGTCGCAGGAAATCATCGACGGATATCACGAACTGGGGCTGGACGCGCTGATCTGCATCGGTGGCGACGGCAGCCTGGCGATCCTGCGGAAACTGGCGCAGCAGGGCGGCCTGAACCTGATCGGTATTCCCAAAACGATCGACAACGACGTGGGCGAGACCGAGAATTCCATCGGCTACGTGACCGCTGTCGACGTTGCGACCGAAGCTCTGGACCGGTTACAGCCGACCGCTGCCAGCCACGACCGTGTTATGGTGCTCGAAGTGATGGGGCGGGAAGCCGGACATATCGCTCTGTCGGCCGGCATATCCGGCGGGGCGGATGCGATCCTGCTGCCTGAAATCGAGTGGGATGCCGAGGGACTCGTCCGCAAAATTGACGATGTTCGCAATAGCGGCCGTAATTTCGGTCTCGTGATCGTGGCGGAGGCGGCGCGTTTGCCGAACGGCGAAATCGTCGGGCGCGCCCGCGACGACGGCGGCATCCGCCTGGGCGGGATCGGCCATGCCGTCGGCGAGCTTATCGAGGAACGGACAGGCACGGAGACAAGGGTGACGGTTCTGGGGCACGTGCAGCGCGGCGGCATGCCCAGCGCGCGCGACCGACTTTTCGCGTCTGCGTTCGGTGTGGCGGCCGTCGACCTGGTTGCGCGGAATAAGTTCGACCGGCTTGTGGTCTGGTCGAGCCGAAATTGCGTCGACGTGCCCCTGGAAGACGGGATCGCTCATCATCAATCCGTCGATCCCGACGGGCCCCTGGTGCACACCGCCCGTGGTCTCGGTATTTATCTGGGCGGCAAAACCGCCCCTTGAACGGAGGAACCGGTGACAGAATTTCCCGATCATCCCTTCTGGGATTTTTCGCTTGATGTTTACATGTCGGAGGGCGTCGGCGCGGCATGTCTGGAATTACAGGACGCCCACGAACTGGATGTGAACATCCTGCTGTACTGTCTGTGGGTCGGCGCGTCCGGGCGCGGCGCGCTCAGCGGCGATCAAATGGTCTCGGTCACGGGCGCCGTTGCGGAGTGGCATCACGACGTCGTCCGTTCGCTTCGAGCCGTCCGCGTTCGCATGAAAGGCGGCGTCGGCAGCGCGCCGGCCCAATTGGCCGAATCGCTGCGCCAGCGGATCCAGAAAACGGAAATAGACTGCGAACACACCGAACAGCTGATGCTGGCCGCATCCGTCGACCTGCCCGTGGACGACGGCAGAGCGGAGGACGATCGTCTGAAAGACGCGGTGGCGAACATTTCCACCTTTTTCGCGACGTTCGGAACGGTGTCCGATGCCGACCGGAACAACCTGGCGCATATCCTTAAAGTGGCGTTCCGGAACATCCCCGCCCCGCAGGTGGATGCCGCCGCATCGGCTTTGTGACGGGTCAAATCCGTAATTTACAAACCGCTTTGTCCGGGACTAGACTTTTGAGGTACTACAAACCGAAACTGATGGAGGGTGCTTGATATGAGCGAAGGAGCGCAGTTTGAATCGCTTAAGGCCAAACACGCGGAACTCGAAACCGCATTGAATGCCGAAGAACACAAGCTTCAACCTGATCCGCAAACCGTCGCAGACATCAAGAAACAGAAACTCCTGCTAAAGGACAAAATGGCGCTGATAGAGGCGGGCGCCTGACATACGCCGGCGACATACCTGAATGAAAAAAGCCCGCCCGGGTGATTCCCGAGGCGGGCTTCGTTCCGATTGCGCCTGACAGCGCCGCCCGTAGCTACAGTTTGAATTCCGGCATCTGCATGCCGGACGACGCGGCGGGCTTTTGCTCTTCGACCGGCGGCGCTTCGACCGTCGACGAATAGCCGGCCTTCTGGACTTCCTTGTCCAGATCCTGGCGATTGCAAAGTCCCAGACCCACCGGGTCGCGGGCATTGATGTTGTTCATGTTCCAGTGAGACCGGTCGCGGATCGCGTTGATCGTCGGCTTCGTTGTGCCGATCAGTCGCGAAATCTGTGCATCGGTCAGATTGGGAAAATGCTTCACCAGCCAGGCGATGGCATCCGGCTTGTCGCCGCGCCTGGCGACGGGGGTGTATTTGGGGCCCTTCGTGCGCGTGGCGGGACGCGGGACGTCGGTTTTCGCCATCACCAGGCGTTCCGCCGGGTCCGCTTCGCAGCGTTCGATTTCCTCTTTCGTCAGCTGCCCGTTGACGAGGGGGTCGTAGCCGACCATGCCGATGGCGACTTCGTCGTCCGCGATGCTCTGCACTTCCAGTTCGTGCAGGCCGCAGAAAGCGCCTATCTGGCGAAAGGTCAGTCCGGTGTTTTCGATCAGCCACACGGCGGTGGCTTTGGGCATAAGCGGCTTCGCGCTTTCGGTTGCTTGACGGGCCATGATGATATGCTCTCTCGTTCTTTCAGGTTTGCGCCGGTTGCCGCCTCAGGCGGCGCCGTCGACGCTCAGCATGATCTTCCCGATGTGGTCGCTGCTCGCCATCAACGCGTGTGCGTCGGCGGCTTCCGCCAGCGGGAAGGTCGTATAAATCAGGGGCTTGATATCGCCTTTTTCGAACAACGGCCAGAGATTCCGTTCGACCGCTTCCGCGATGACCGCTTTTTGTTCCGTGGTTCGGGGACGCAGGGTCGATCCGGTGTAGTGCAGCCGCTTCGACATGATGGTCGGGATGAACAGCTCGACCTTGGCGCCTTTCTGAACCGCGACCTGGACCATGCGGCCATCCATCGTCAGTACGTCGAGGTTGCGCGCGAAATAATCGCCGCCGACCATGTCCAGCACCACGGAGCATCCCGCGCCGCCTGTCGCGTTCTTCACGACCTCGACGAAATCTTCTTCGGTGTAATTGATGGCGCGGGTCGCGCCGAGCTCTTCGCAGACCCGGCACTTTTCGGCGTTGCGCGCCGTGGTGAAGACGGTCGCGCCGAATGCGCGGGATACCTGGATGGCGGCGGTTCCGATACCGCCGGACCCGCCGTGGATCAGTATGCTGTCGCCGGCTGTGAGCTGCACGCCGTCGAACAGGTTGGTCCAGACAGTAAAGAAGTTTTCCGGGATCGCCGCGGCGCGGATCATGTCGTAGCCGCCGGGCAGAGGCAGGGCCAACTGCTCCGGCACGACCGTGTATTCCGCATAGGCGCCGCCCGATACCAGTGCACAGACCTCGTCTCCCGGCGCATGGCGCGAAACGCCGTCGCCGGCAGCGACGACGGTGCCGGCAAGCTCCAGCCCCGGAATATCCGTGGTTCCCGGCGGCGGCGGATAAACGCCCTGACGCTGCATGGTGTCGGGGAAATTGACCCCGACGGCGGCATTGCGCACCAGAACTTCGCCCGCCGCAGGCTGCGGCACCGGCCGTGAGGCCGGTTTGAGCACCTCGGGGCCGCCGAATTCGGTGATCTCGATTGCGGTCATCGTTTCTGGAATGTCGAAAGACATCGGGAATCAGGCTCGAATCTGTCGGAAATGGAGGTTGCAGGTCTATCCCCTCAGCGGCACACTGGCAAGTCCGAACACAGCGGAAACAGCGATTGGCGACGCCGGAGGGGTGCCTTGGAAATTAACGACGATCTTCCCCAGAACATGCCCAAGCCGAAACGGGACCTCGATCCCATGTCGATCGGGGAACTGAACGAGTATATCGACGAGATGCACGAGGAAATCGAGCGCGTCCGGGCCGAGATCGCCAAGAAAGAGGCCCATCGCAGCGGCGTCGAGTCTCTTTTCAAGAAGTAGTAACGCCGGGTAAAAATCGTTAACGATGCAAGTCGATATCGGCGAAAAAAAGTAAAATTAATTTTCTGCTTGGAAATGCAATTCGTGTCCGGGTCTGGGCTGTAATCTAATTAACCCATTGAAATATATTATATAAATCCCTGAATGGCGATGTGATTTTTAGCGATATCAATCGTAAATCCGGCTTGTATTTGTCGGGCTTTTTAAACATTTGTTAATAAATTCGACCGTATTCTCCTTCGTGACAGTTCGGGAGACTGAACTGTTGAAAAGGATCCTCATCCCATCCTTTTGATGCCTCCCTGTTAACTGAGCCGCCCTTCCCGGGCGGCTTTTTTTTTTGCTTTACGGTTTGTTCAGCCCGTGTTCCCTATGGTGCCTCCCGCACGCGTACGGAAAGTAGCATCATGACCGGCCCGATGACCGCCTTTATCGAAGAATCGTATCAGGACACCCTGACGCTGATGACGGAACTTCGCGATTATCTGTCGGCAATCCAGGCGGATGATCGGGACGACGCGCCCGACAGTAAAAATCAGCCCGTGTCCCCGGAAATCTGGACGATCATCATACGGGAAATTTCCGCCATCACCCGTGATCTGACGGAAGCGATGGCATGGCTGTTGCTGCAGAAAGCGGCATCGGCCGGCGAAATTACGCCGTCGGAGGCCGAAACCAGGGCCGACGGGTTGCTCGGCGAAGACAGAGCCCTGGCGGCGCCGGCGCCGGATGTCTCCGCCCTCCCGATCGAGATTCGTGGCTACATAGACCGCAGCCGGCGTCTGTACGGCCAGATACTTAAATTGCGGGAGACGGCGACCAGACAGGCGGGTTGACGCATTTTCTCAGCCGCCCGCGACCGTTTTTGTTGCAAACCCTTTCGGTGTTCCCTATAAAACGCGCTCTTTCGCAGGAGAAATGCGGTGAAAAAAGACATTCATCCGGATTATCACGAAATCGAAGTCGTGATGACCGACGGAACGACCTATACGACGCGATCGACCTGGGGTGCCCCGGGCGACACCATGAAGCTCGACATCGATTCCAAGTCGCATCCGGCCTGGACGGGCGGCTCGCAGCGTCTCGTCGACACCGGCGGACAGGTCGCCAAGTTCAACAACCGGTTCAAGGATCTCGGGATCGGCTGAGCCCGGTTCCCGGCAAAGGTTTCAAAAAGGCGCCTCCTGGCGCCTTTTTTTGTGTCGCGCCGGCCCGTTCGAAAATAATGCCCCTCAGCGCTGGGTCAGCTTGAATTCGATCCGCCGGTTGCGGCGGTAGGCGACCTCGTCGCCGCGCTTGTCGAGCGGCTGGAATTCGCCGAACCCGGCTGCGACCAGTTGCTGTGCCGGCACGCCGCGGGCGATCAAAGCCTTTACGACCGCGATCGCGCGGGCCGATGACAATTCCCAGTTGGACGGAAACTGCGCCGTGCGGATCGGCCGCCGGTCTGTGTGCCCGTCGACGCGCAGCACCCAGTTGAGGTCCGGGGGAATGCGGGCGGCGATATCCTTCAGCGTTGCCGCCAGTTTTCCGATCTGATCTTCGCCGCCCGGATTCAGGTCTGCGGATCCCGACGGGAACAGCACCTCCGACTGGAAGACGAACCTGTCTCCCACGATGCGAATGCCGCTGCGGTTGCCCAGCGCTTCCCGCAGCCTGCCGAAAAATTCGGAACGGTAGCGTGCAAGTTCTTCGACCTTGCTGGCCAGCGCTTCGTTGAGCCGTTTGCCCAGGCTTACGATCTCGATGTTCTGTGCCGCCGCTTTTGCTTCCGAGGCCTCAAGCGCCGCGTTCAGACGCGCCAGCTGCTGGCGCAGGGCGGCAAGCTGTCTGTTGAGGGCCTCCACCTTTTTTCGGGCTTCCTGGCTTGCCCGCTGTTCCCTGGTCAGGTCGTCGCCGATCCTCTCCGCCTGGGCGCTGAGTTCGCGGATGGTGAGATCCTTCTTCCCGATTTCCTTCTGTACCAGCGCCGTGCGTTCCTGTTCGCTCGAGAGCTTCGCTTCCAGTTCCTTCGACCGGTCGCGCAGCGCGGTGATCGATCTGTCCCGTTCTGCGATCGTGGCAGCCAGTTCCGAGACCTTCTTTTCCAGTTCGGCGCGCACTGTCTGCAATGCCTTGATATCGCGGTTGATCCGCGCGATCTCCGACAGCTGCGCCGCGATCTTGTCCCTGTCGGTCTCGATGGTTTCCCGTGCTGCTTCCAGTTCCGCCTGCAGCGCGTCTCGCTGGGGCAGCAGTTCGGCGAGCTGGCCCGACAGCTGTTCCCGTGCCGCCGTCGATGCCTGCAGATCGGTTGTCAGCCGGACGATGTCTTCGCGCAGGCCGGCGTTGGCGGACCGTTCCAGAGACAGCATCTCGGAAAGCTCGGCGACCTGCCGGTTCAACCGCTCCAATGCCTGGTTGCGTCCCGACAGAATCTCGCCGAGAAAAAACTGCGCCAGCGTGAAGACCATCAGCAGAAATATGATGATGATCAACAGGGCCGAAAGCGCATCGACGAAACCCGGCCAAATGTCGAAGGCCTGTCTCCGGCGTCTGATGGTTCCCGGCATGTTCGGGCCTTATGGCGACGGCTGGCAAACAAAGGCGGGCAACGACATTCAGCGACCCGCCTTTTCCGCGATCGCTGCCAGCGTGCGCGACAGGACCCGAATTTCGGTGCGTACTTCCTGGACCAGTTCGGTCCGGCCGTTGGCCGTATCTTCCAGCAACCGGGCCAGATGCACGTCGATGTTGCGCAGATGCGCCCGCATGTCGTCAGCCGCGCCGCCGCCTTCTGCGGATCTGGCGAGGGTGTCTTCGATCTTCGTCAGGACAGGTGTCAGTTCCATCTGGCTTTCGGCGAGGCGCACCATCAGGTTCTGTTCGGTTTTCATCTGGTCGGTCAGGGTGCCAAGCTTTTCCACCAGCTCGTTGATGCCGCTATTGGCGTTGATGCGCGATTCCTCGCCCCGCTGCAACGTACGTTGCAGGTTCTCGAGGCTGTCGGCGGTTTGTTCGAGAAGGGCCTGCACATAGGCCGGCACCGACTGGTCGGCCTCGCCCGACAGCGCGCCGGACGCCAGCCGCGTCTGGCCGGACAGCCAGTCTTCGAGGTCGTTATAAAAACGGTTCTGCGCCTGGCCTGCCTGGAGTTCCAGAAATCCGAGCACCAGGGACCCCGCGAGACCGAACAGGGACGACGAAAACGCCGTGCCCATGCCCGAAAGCGGGGCCTGCAGACCGGCCTTCAGATCGTCGAATACGGGGCCGAGTTCTTTGGAGCCGACGGACAGATTGGCGATCACGTCGCTGACGGCGTCAATGGTTTGCAGCAACCCCCAGAACGTGCCCAGCAGGCCGAGGAAAATAAGCAGACCGATCATGTAGCGTGAAATATCGCGAGATTCGTCGAGGCGCGCGCCGACGCCGTCGAGCAGGGACCGCATAGATATCGCCGACAGGCTGAACCGTTCGCTGCGTTCGCCCAGCATGGACGCCATCGGGGCCAGAAGGCGCGGGGCCGGGATGTTGGAGATCGCAGGCTGCCCGGCGCGGAAATGCTCCAGCCAGGCCACTTCGCGGGTCAGGATCAACACGGTGCGGAATATGTAGCCGATACCGAGGACGAGGACGCCGAGGATCAGGCCGTTTAGCGCGGCGTTAGAAACAAACGCATCGCGCATGCCGGCGAACAGGGCCGCCGCCACGGCTGCGACCGCGGCGAGAAAAACGATCATCCGGATCAGGTAGCGCCGCGGGTGGGTCATCGGTTGCCGAACTCCGTCAGGCTACGGGTGGGGGAAACCAGCCGGGAAACCCGGTCATCGCGAGGTGATGATGATATCGACCCGGTCGGGCGGGCCGCCTTCGGACTTGTTGCCCAGCGCTCGAACGTCGATGCGCGTGCTGCGAATGCCTTTTTCGATCAGCTTCGAGCGTACGGCCAGCGCACGGGACAGCGACAGGCGGCGCGCCTGGCTCGGCGTCTGCGCCCCGCCGCCGGCATAGGCCAGCAACTGCAGACGCAGGTTGCCATCCTGCTTCATGGATTTGGCCACGCCGTCGAGTTGTGTTTCCGTGCCGCCGCTGATCGCTGCCGAGCCGCTGTCGAAGCCGAGCCGGAACTGCTGGCCGGGCTTCAGCGCGCCGGTCGGCGCCGGTCGCGATGTCAGGGCCGCCGACTGCTGGGGCGGCGGTGGCGGCGCCTTGACCGCCGGCCTGGGCGGATTGATTGCGGGCGGCGGCGGGGGTGTTGTAGCTGCAGTGGGCGGCGGCGGAGGCGGGGGCGGCGGCGCCGCGGCTGCGCCCGTCGCCGGCGGCGTTGCCGGCGCGGCTACCGGCGGAGCGGCTACCGGCGGAGCGGGCGGGGCGGGAGGCGGTGGTGGAGCGACGGGCGCTTTCGGCACGGCCGCGACCTTCGGGACGGCAGGCGCGGTTACCCGGGGTTTGGGCGGCGGCCTTTTGGCGACTTTCGGTCTGGCAGGCGCGGCGCGGCGTTTTGTCTGCGTCGGCGGTTTCAGGCTGACCGATCCCGTCGGCGCGTCGGGCGGATTGAGTTGCGGCTGCGCCAGCGGCGCGAATCGCGATCCGGCAGGTTGCCGGGCATTGGGCATCAGCAGGGACCGGACGGACGGTTGCAGCAGCTGCGGCACGGTCGGCGTACTGCCGAGCTGGTCGAGCACGCTGAGGTCGACGGAGACAGATGCGGAGTTACGCTGTCCGATCATCGTCTGAGCGGTCGCAGGCGCGGAGGCGGCGATCGCGAGTCCGACGACCATCGCTGCGGTTGTCCGCGCATATCCTGAAAATTTCGGAATCATGTTTCCCAACCCGAACCTGTAAACGCGAAATGTCTGCGGCGGCGTGACCGCGCCGCGAACGTCAACTTACCCCAGAGGGTCCGAACGGACAACCGCTTTGGTGGGCCGTTAATCAAGCAACCTATTGAAATATCGAGGTCATTCCGTGAGCTTGAGCTTCTCCGCGCGAACCGCGTCCATCAACAGTTTGCGCAGCGGATCGTACAGGCGCTGGTTCGCGGCAATGATCGAGTTGCCGTACAGCATGGAGCCGCGACCGTCGATTTCGCTGACCATGCCGCCGGCCTCGCGGACGATCACGATTCCGCCTGCAATATCCCAGGGCGACAGGCCGGTTTCCCAGAAACCCTCGTAGCGTCCGGCCGCCACATAGGCGAGGTCGAGCGCCGCCGATCCTAGACGCCGTACGCCGGACGTTTTCTCCATTACCGCGTTCAGCATGGCCATGAAGGATTTCTTGCCGATGCGGTTGCCGAAGGGAATGCCCGTGGCGAGCAAGGCATCGGCCAGCGTGGCGCGTTCGGAAACGCGAAGGCGGCGACGGTTCAGATAGGCGCCTTCGTTGCGTTCGGCCCAGAACACCTCGTCGCGGATCGGTTCGTAAATAAGGCCGGCGACCAGTTCGCCGTCGCGCTCCACGGCGATCGAGATCGCGAAATGGGGTATGCCGTGCAGAAAATTTGTGGTGCCGTCGATCGGGTCGATGATCCAGCGTTCGTCGCCGCTCTCGCCTTTTATCTCGCCGCCTTCTTCCATAAGGAAGCCGAAGCCGGGCCGCGCCTTGGACAGTTCCTCGTGCAGAATCTGCTCGGTCCGGCGATCGGCCTCGGTGACGAAATCACCCGGTCCCTTGCGCGAAACCTGCAGCTGTTCGACCTCGCCGAAATCCCGGACCAGGCGACGCGACGCCTTGCGGGCGGCGGCGTCCATGACATTGATAAGCGGCGTGGGCAGCGACATGGCGGCGACGGTCTTTCGGTTAGTGAGCCGTTTTCTCTTGGCGGCTCCGGTCCTGCGCAAGCAGGAAATAAATCAGTCCTTGGCGCGCTCCACGTAGGAGGCGTCTTCCGTATTCACGACGATGCGGGTGCCTGCCTCGATATGCGGGGGCACCATGACGCGGACGTTGTTTTCGACAACCGACGGCTTGTAGGAAGAAGACGCCGTCTGGCCCTTCACCACCGGATCTGCCTCGATGACCTCGACGGTCACGTGCTGCGGCAGTCGCACGCCGGCGATGGCGCCGTCGATCAGTTCCGCGGTGACGATCATGCCGTCCTGCAGGAAGGCGGCAGGATCGCCGATGCTTTCCTTGTCGACCGTGAACTGTTCGTAGCTCTCGCTGTCCATGAACGTGATCTGGTCGTCCTCGGCGTAGAGATACGTTGCGTCCTTTTCCTCGACCATCAGTTTTTCGACGGTCTCCGACGTGCGGAACCGCTCGTTGGTCTTGTTGCCGGACTTCACGTCCCGCATTTCGACCTGAATGAACGCATTTCCCTTGCCGGGCAGCAGCATCTCGGTTTTCAGCACCGTCCACTGCTTGTCCGCATGCTCGATCACGTTGCCGGGTCGAATGGTATTTGCCTGGATTTTCATCCCGAATTTCCGTTGTTCAGTCTGTCCCGATGAAGGCGGCGGAACCTATCAGCTTGCCTAAAAATAGGCAATTGGCGAGGTGCCGCATCAGACGTCCCGGTAATCGTGTACCCGGTTCCGAAAATCGGTGAGCCGCCATAGATTTTCTGCCCCGGAAAATCGGGCCGTTTCCGTCGGCGCTTTTCCGTACCCGCCGGGGATATCCACCACATAATTCGGCTGGCACAGGCCGGAGATTCGCCCGCGCAAAGCATCTACCAAATCGCGGCCTTCCTGCAGTGACAGGCGGAAGCGGGCGGTGCCGCGGGCGCGGTCGGGGTGGTGCAGGTAGTAGGGTTTCACTTTCAGGGCGATCAGGCGGCGGAACAGATCGGTCAGCGTGTCGGCATCCGCGTTGACGCCTTTCAGCAGCACCGACTGCGACAGCAGCGGGATGCCGCCCCGGGTCAGCCGGTCGCAGGCGGCGGCGACGTCGTCGGTCAGTTCGCGGGCATGATTGGCATGCAGCACCATCCAGACCGGCAGACCAACCTGCAGGGCATCTACCAGCCTGTCGGTCACGCGGCCGGGCAGGGCGACCGGCACGCGGGTATGAATGCGCAGATTGTTGAGATGGGGGATCTCGGCGAGGCGTGTTAGCAGGTCGCCCAGGCGGACGTCCGACAGCGACAGCGGATCGCCGCCGGTCAGGATGACCTCGCGAATGCCGTCATGCGCGGCGATGTAGTCAATCGCAGTGTCGATATCGTCGGCCGAGGGGGCATCGGCATCGCGCCCGACCTTGTCGCGGCGGAAGCAGTAACGGCAGTACACCGGACACGACAGCGTCGGCATCAGCAGCACCCGGTCGGGATAGCGATGGACCAGCCCCGGCACCGGCGAATGGGCGGCATCCCCGATCGGGTCTTCCAGTTCGTCCTTCGCCGCGTCCAGTTCCGCCGCGTCGGGCACGAACTGCCGCGCGATGGGATCGTCCGGATCTTCCGGGTCGATCAGCGCGGCGAGTCCCGCCGGAATGGCGACGCTGTACCGGTCGCCGACCCGGTCGACGGTTTCGGTGTCGCAATGGGCGATCAGCCCTGCATCGGCCAGTTGGCGCCCGGTGCGCAGGACGGCGGGCGGGAAAAATGTATCGGGCAAGGTGACGGTCTCCGTTCGATTGGGCATTATCGCCGTCATGCCGCAGAACGAAACCCCGCAAAATCCGAACGACGCCTGGTGGCAGCCGGACCGGTTCGAGGATCGCGCCGATTTCCTGGTGCGCCGCGCCGACATGGTCAAAGCCGTCCGCGAATTTTTCGACCGCAACGGCTATGTCGAGGTGGAGACCCCGGCGCTGCAGGTTTCGCCCGGAATGGAACCGCATCTGTCGCCGTTCGAAACGTCGCTCGGCGAGCCGCATGGCGACCGGCGGGCGATGTATCTCCATACCTCGCCCGAATTCGCGATGAAGAAACTGCTGGCGGCGGGGATGCAGCGCATCTTTCAGCTTGCCCGCGTCTTCCGCGACGGCGAACGCTCGGCGAAGCATCATCCGGAATTCACCATGCTGGAATGGTATCGCGCCGGCGCCGACTGGCGGTCGCTGGCGGAAGAGACGGCGGATTTCGTGCGCGCGGTGTGCGGGCCGGTCGCGCGTCACGGCGGTCATGCCTGCAACGTCGCCGCGCCGTGGGAATACGTCTCTGTCGCGGAGGCGATGGAACGCGGCACCGGCATCGATCTGCTGGCAACCGCCCCGGATCCGTTAAATCCCGATGCGGATGCGCTGCGGTTCGCGGCCGACGCGATCGGCGTCCGCACCGACGATTCCGATAGCTGGGATGATATTTTCTTCCGAATATTCCTGGAGCGCATCGAGCCGGGCCTCGGTGCCGAGGTCCCGACAGTGCTGCATTCGTACCCTGCGTCGATGGCGGCGCTGGCGCGGCTGTCGCCGGACGATCCGCGCGTCTCGGACCGGTTCGAGGTTTTCGTCTGCGGCCTGGAACTGGCCAACGGGTATGGGGAGCTGACCGACGTCGCCGAACAGCGCGCGCGTTTCGCCGCCATGACCGAACAACGGGTCGCCGCCGGCCGCGATCCGGTGCCGGTGGACGGGGAATTTCTCGCGGCGCTGGAATCCGGCATTCCCGACTGCGCCGGTATCGCGCTCGGCTTCGACCGGCTGGTCATGCTGACAACGGGGGCGGAGAATATCGAGGATGTTTTATGGGCGCCGGTGACCGGCGGCGCGATTTAGATCAGGCCGCCGCGGTTCGGTCGCGCAGGGCCGGAATCACGCGTTCGCCGAACAGCCGGACGGAGCGCTGCATTTCTTCCGCCGACAGGTCGCCGAACGCGATCTGGCTGACCAGATAGCTGGCGGTCGCGGTGGCCATGCGTTCGCCCAGAAACGCGATGACCTGTTCCGGCGTTCCCGCAACGGCGCGGCCCTGTTCCGCCATCCCGTCGAAATTCGCCGGGCGCTGATGCTTCGGGATCGCCATGTCGTGGCGTCGGAAAAGCCAGTTGAAACTGTCGTGCCAGACGGCATAGGCGCGCCGCGCGGTTTCCGCAGCGCGGGCTTCGTCCTCGTCGACATGAACGAAGATGCCAAGGCCGATCAAAGGCAATTCGTCGGGCGATCCGTGCTCGTTATCCCAGACGCCGCGGAACGAATCGGCGAAGTCGCGGGTCTCCTCTGCCGTGTCCAGGCTGACGATGTTGCTGCCCAGGCGGGCGGCCCGCGCGGCGCTGTCCGTGGAATGCACGCCATACCAGAGCGGCGGGTGCGGCTTCTGATACGGTTCGACCAGCAGCGGGATTTCGTCGACCTCGTTGAAGGTGCCTTTCCCGTCCAGGCTGCTGTTGGCCAGGGCTTTCAGGATCCGGTCCAGATTTTCGCGATACGTCTCTTCCGCCTCGGCATGGTCGTTGCCGAAATAGGCGGCCTCGATCGGCGAGGCACCGCGTCCGAAACCGATCTCCAGCCGGCCCTTGCTGATCTGATCGACCATGCAGATTTCCTGCACCAGCCGGAACGGATGATACAGCGGCAGCGCGAAGACCAGCGGCCCGAAACGCAGCCGCGTCGTGCTGCGCGCGACGGCAGACAGATACACCGTCGGCGACGGCGCCATGCCCAGAGGCGTCGAGTGATGTTCGGCGACGTGGTATCCGCGAAATCCGTACTCGTCGAGCAGCCGGACCAGTTCCAGCCGGTCTTCGTAATACTGGTGCAACGGCGTGCCGTTGGCATCCACATGGTCGAATACGCCGAATTCCATTGCTGCGTTCCGCCTTCTAGTTGTCCGCCATGTCGGGGCGCTTTTTGTGAAACCCGCTTTCGAAATGTCCCCGGCCCTCAAGGTCGCCCTGTTCGAATATCCAGCTATAGCCGCGCGGCGGGTTGGACAGGATTTCCCAGCAATTTTCGTCCATGTCCCAGAATTTGAAGCTATACGTGCCGTGTTGTTCCACCGGACGCGAGATGTCCGTCAGGCCCCATTTTTCGGCCTGCGCGACGACTGTTTCATAAGCGCGGTCGACGTCCTCGACCGACTCGACATCGAGGCCGTTGTGGTAGTGGCGCGGCATCTTTTCCTTGTTCTTTATCTGCACCACGGCGTAGACGTGTTCGGTTCCCAGCCGGATCATCAGCGAAATGGGACTCGTCTGCGTTGTCTCGATGCCGAGAAACTCTTCGTAAAAGCGGCGCGATTTCTCCAGGTCGCGGCAACCGAGCGTGCCGTGCGAGAGGAAACGCGTCGGTATGGCAGGTTCGGAAAATTCTGGTTTTTCGGGCATGGCCGGTTTCAGGCAGACAGGTGGACGAATAGCCGATTAGGCCCGACGGGACGGGGCCGCGTCAATCGCCGGCGGCCATCTTCGCGTTGAACGCTTTCACCGCGGCGGCAGGGCCGTCGGCGTAATTCCACACACCGCCGCCGACGGCGAGAAAATCCGCTCCCGCGTCGATGATCGTGTCGCAGTTCTCCACCGTGATGCCGCCGATGGCGACGCAGGGGACCGTCATCATTTCCTGCCACCAGGACAGGATACCGGTATCCGCCGGGGTGGTGACCTGTTTGGTGGTCGACGGAAAGAACGCGCCGAAGGCGACGTAGTCCGCGCCCGCTTCGCCGGCCTCGAACGCCAGTTCGCGGGATGCCTTGCAGGTAACGCCGACGATGGCGTCATCGCCGACCAGGCGCCGGGCGTCGTCGTAAGGCGTATCGTCCTGGCCGATATGGACGCCGTCGCAGCCCAGTTCGGCGGCAAGATCGGCGCGGTCGTTCATGATAAAGGCGACGTCGCGGTTCTGCGCCACCGGGCACAGAATTTCCGTCGCCCGGCGGATGTCGTCGTCCGCCACGTCTTTCAGGCGCAGCTGCACGCAGGCGACCTCGCCTCCGTCGAGCGCTGCCGCCAATGTGTCCGCAAAGCCGGCAGCCCCGCCGGCGTCAAACGCCGGCGGCGTGATCAGATAAAGCTGGCAGGTCTCGGCGCGAATGCGACGCGTCCTCCGGCCTATACCTTGTTCTGATAGATTTTGATGATGTGATCGAGCATCGCCAGCGCTTCTTCCTTCGGACGCTGGAAGGTGTTGCGGCCGATGATGGAACCGTTGCCGCCGCCGTCCCGGATGGCGGTGACTTCCTGGTAGATGCCGTCGAGATCCTTGGCTTCGCCGCCGGAGAATACGACGATGCGCTTGCCGTTGAAGCAGGACTGCACCACGTGCTCGATCCGCTGGGTGAGCGTCGCCACCGGAATTTTCTGGGCGTCGTAGACCTTCTTGGCCGGATCGAGGAACATCGCGTCCGTCGGCGGTTTGACCTTGATAATGTGGGCGCCCATCAGCGCCGCCATGTGCGCCGCGTAAGCGCAGACATCCATCGCGGTTTCGCCTTCCTTGGTCACCATGCCGCCGCGCGGATATGACCAGACGACGACCGCGAGGCCGACCGATTTCGCTTCCTCGGACAGCTCGCGGATCTCTTCCATCAGCTCGAACTGGTATTCGGAGCCGGGATAGATCGTGAAACCGATCGCGGAGCAGCCAAGCCGCAGCGCATCGTCGACCGAGCCGGTGACGGCCTGGTCCTTTTCGGTGGCCAGCGAATTCGCCGAGTTGCATTTGAGGATGGTCGGGATGGCGCCCGCGAAGCTGTCGGCGCCGGCCTCGATCATGCCCAGCGGCGCGGCATAGGCTGACAACCCGGCGTCGACGGCCAGCTGGAAGTGATAGTGCGGATCGTAGCCCGCCGGGTTCGGCGCGAAGCTTCGCGCCGGGCCGTGTTCGAAACCCTGATCGACCGGCAGGATCACCAGCTTGCCGGTGCCGCCCAGCTTTCCATGCATCAGGATGCGGGCCAGGTTGCCCTTGGTGCCCGGGTTGTCGCTTTCGTACCCGGCGAGAATCTTCTTCACTTTCTGGCTGACGCGCATCTCTTCATCCTTCCGTTAACTGAAGCCTTTGAATACTCCATAGACCGTTTCAATTCAACGTCCTCGAAGACGGTTTTTCCCGGAAATCCGGGCCTTTCAGACCTTCACTGACGAAGATGATTCGGGGCTGAAAGATAGTTTTCCGATGTGCTCCGGTGCAGGTTGACGCCTCTTTCGCCAAAATCGTATGGTGCGAAAAGGTCAGAAAATCGGTGGGTTAGGCAGCTTCGTGTCGAAACTGGATGAAGCGGAAAAGCGCCTTCAGCGCGCTGTCACGGCACTGGAACAGGCGGCGCGCGTCCGGTCCGGCAACGGTGCCGCTGCGTCCACCGATGCCGCGCAGGCCGAACTTTCCGCTGCGCAGGCGAAGGCAGCGGAACTAGAGGCGCTCAACGAAACGGTGGCCGAAAAACTCGACGGCGCGATCCTGCGCGTGAAGAACATTCTGGAAAGCTGAGATGGCGCAGGTCGAGGTCACGATCAACGGGCGGAACTATCAGATCGCCTGCGACGACGGTCAGGAAGCGCATCTCGTCCAGCTCGGCGAATATATCGACAAGCGTGTACAGGAACTGGTGTCCGCGATCGGCCAGGTCGGCGATTCCCGCCTCCTTGTGATGACGTCATTGTTGATAGCCGATGAACTCGCCGAGACCTATGCCGATCTGAAAAAGACGTCCGCCGCTATGGAGTCGGCCGTGTCCGCAGAGGCGATGGAAGAAAAACTGGCCGCAATTGTCGACGCCGCCGCATTGCGGATAGAGGCGGTGACCCGGGACCTCGGCGACGCAGGCTGAAATCGCCCCTGCCGGCGACGGGCCGAATTCATTTCCCGTTTGCGATTTATGCCTTAGGTTAGGAGTTGGCGGGGCTGTCCTGTGCGACACGTCTTTACATCCCTGGGGCCAATACAATTCTCTCGGGAACTGTCTCTGTCGGGGTCTTGGCCCTGGCACGCGGTGCCCACCTGTCTCGTACAGGCCGCAGAGGATCACACTGACAGCCGGCCGTGACGGCTCCGCCACCCTTTTTGCCAACGGCTTCGGGAACCCTCATTGGCCGCAGGTCAGGACAATCCGTTTCATGCCAAATCGGCGCTCCGAACGAAGCTGCGTACCCGCCGCGCCCGCGCGAGCGCAGCGCGGGCTGCAGAGGCCGGTGCGGCGCTGGCGACCCGGTTTATCGACCGCTTCGGGGCGGGTATGGACGGGAAAGTCGTTGCCGCCTACTGGCCCATGCGCGACGAAATCGATGTTCGTCCGCTGGTCGGTCTCGTGTCGTCCCGGTCCGCAATCTGTGCGCTGCCGGTTATGTCGGGAAAGGCTGATCCGCTCATCTTTCGGCGCTGGCGGCCGGGCGACGAACTGGTCGATGCAAGCTTCGGCGTAAAGGAACCCTTAGCCAGCGCGCCTCCGATCGCACCGGATATCGTGATCGTGCCGTTGCTGGGTTTCGATGCGGCGGGCAACCGGCTCGGCTATGGCGGCGGATATTACGACCGGACCCTCGCCTCGCTGCGTGCGGCGGGCCGGGTGCTGGCGGTCGGCGTCGGCTACGACGAACAGGAAACGGACCGGATACTGGTTCATGCGGGCGACATGCCGCTGGATATGATATTGACCGACCGGCGGACGATCGTGACCGGGAAAACGGAAAGAACGGACTGAATGCGTATACTGATTTGCGGCGACGTGGTCGGCCGCTCCGGCCGCAAGGCCGTGACCGAGAATATCCGGAAGCTGCGCGACCGGTATTCCATCGATT
>Ga0181565_10000863_pt1 | contig 22917 bp, 22 predicted proteins | sample 101ome_16_FD_129661 | JGI IMG/M metagenome (GOLD analysis project Ga0181565, IMG submission 129661) | Coastal salt marsh microbial communities from the Groves Creek Marsh, Skidaway Island, Georgia - 101401AT metaG (megahit assembly) | ecosystem: Environmental > Aquatic > Marine > Intertidal... | reverse complement strand
GACATAACTGTATATTCAAGATTTAGCCTTGAGAACTCATACTGATGAGGGCGGTCTGGCTTATTAAATTCATCTAGATTTTCTAATACCCAATCATAAAGTCTTCTGTTGTCTTGAAACTCAAGTGTACATAGAGAATGAGAAATTCCTTCAATTGCGTCAGATAGGCAATGAGCAAAGTCATACATCGGATAGATTTTCCAATCAAGACCTGTTTGGTGATGTTTAAAGTATCTTATTCGATATAGGACTGGATCTCTTAAGCACATAAATGGACTTGACATATCTATTTTTGCCCTTAGAACGCATTCATTCTGATCAAACTCACCATTTTTCATTTTATTAAAATTAATTAAATTTTTTTCGACTGTCTCATCTCTGTATGGACTATTTGTTCCGATACTTTTAAGGGAGCCTCTAGAAAGACGAATTTCTTCATTGGTCTGGAAACAAACATATGCAAGACCTTTTTGAATTAGTTCTACGGCATATTCGTACAACCTATCAAAATAGTTTGATGTGTATTTAATTTCACCGATTGGATTGTACCCGAGCCATTCAATATCTCTTTTGATTGATTCAATAAAGTGCTGACTTTCTTTGAGAGGATTTGTGTCATCAAATCTTAAATTACAGCCACCATTAAATCTCTTTGCAAGTTCAAAATTTAGAATAATTGACTTAGCATGCCCAATATGGAGATAACCATTAGGCTCAGGAGGAAACCTTAAAAGAATATTTTGATAAATATTAGCTTTAACATCGTCTTTGATTTGATTTAGAATAAAATTAGTACTAAGTTCCACAATTTTTAATTTAATTAGGTCTCTTTTCTTGGAAATGAGATATTTTATAATGGATTATCTTAAAAACTTCAAAGAAAAACAATTAATACTTTTCTTTTTATTCCCCATAACACTAGTTTCAATAAAAATTGTGGGCAATTTGATTCTTTTGTTAATTTTTTGTTTTGGGGTATATAAATCGATCACTAAAAAATTAAATCCTTATACTCATGGCGATTTAAAAGCGCTTAGTGTTTTATCCTTAATATATTTCCTAATAATGTTAGGATCTATTATGCTTTCTTCTGGATTTGGGCCTGAAATACAACACATTGCTAGAAAACTTCATTTTCTCTTTATTCCCTATATTGCGGTAGCTTTTTATAAGGAAAACTTTAAATTCACTGATTTGATATTTTCAACCAAATTGGCATTAATTCTCTCATTTTTCATAGTGATGACAGAGGTTTATTTCGATGAAGGCTTTATATTTGGTGCTTCTAATAACAGTGGAATGATAAATTCAAATGTTTTCGGAGATCTAATAGTTACAATATTATTTATCTCTATAGTCAATATTTTTGAAGAAAAGGGTAAAGATCTTTTATTAACTTTTATTGCAATTCTTAGTTCTATTTCCGTCATATTTATTTCTGGTAGCAGAGGTTCATGGCTAGCATTAATAATTCTTTTTATTGTTTATATGTTTTTCTTTTTTCGGAGATTACAACTTGCATATTCATTCAACAGAAAAGTTGTATCTATAATGATTTTATCTGTCTCAATTTTTACTATTTTTATGCTCCCTATAGTCGTAGATAAATATAATTCTACGATAGATAATTTTGAAAATTGGAATATGGATCATTCTATCTATAATTCATCAGGTGTTAGACTAGATATGTGGAGCTCAAGCTTGGAAGCACTTGATAAAATGCCATGGTATGGGTATGGATATAGACTAGCCAACAAAGAAGTGTCAAAATACAGTGAGTTCCATTCAGAAATAATTTCAAAATTTACTCATCTTCATAATGAATACATAACAACTTTTATGTCAGCCGGTTTTCTTGGAATTTTATCTCTTTTGAGTATTCTATTCTTGCCGTTATACCTATTCTTTTTGCGAAGAGAAACAGATGGCATGAACAAATACTCAATGGCTGGAATTTTTGTATGTCTCAGTTATATTGTATTTGGTAACTTTCATATTGCATTTGGCGAAGAACATGTTAATGCTTTGTATGTTTTTTTAATGGCTTATTTCATTCCGAAGGTAATGAAATCATAGTATGTTTTTGATTTATCTATTTGAAGTTACTTTTATTTAGTGCAATATATCTCTTCTCGCAAATTAATTTTAAAAATAGGATCCTAATACCTAGGTTAATTTGATTCTTGATTTTCTTTAGAAGAAAAAATATACCCCCCTTTGGCCTGTAATGAGAACTAACAGTTGATGTGAAATATTTGTCACAATCTAATTCAAGATTATAAAAGGCACACATATCTGATTGGATTACTGGACTTGGCTCCACCTGAAATCCATTAAGGCTATAACACCTTGTAATATGAGCATCAGCTAATGCAAAGCCATATTTTTTCTCAAGCCTAAGTAGTTTTTGAGCTCCAGAAGGCCAGAGAACATATCCTGCTGCACCAGTTCTATCCTGATATAGCCTAAAAAGGCTATATTCTTTAAAGATTTTTATTCTAGTTTTAGAGACAAATTTTTTTCGGCCTCTATTCTCTAAATTTATATATTCACAGTTCGCTTTATTTTTAATTGCGTCAACTAAATCAAGAAAGTTTTTAGAGATCAATACATCATCTTCCATAATAATTGAAGGTTCATTAGCGACACTTATTTTCTGCCAAAGTTTTCTATGAGACAAATAACAAGCAACTTCTGTTATTTTTAAAGGTCTTTGCCAGCTTTTTGAATGTTTTTCAAAAAATTGACTGGTTATTTCCTTTGTGCTTGTTGCATTAGAGAAAATGAAATTTAAGCCCAAATTTTTAAATTGTTTTTCTTGGAAATTTCTTCTGTCATGTTGAGTTTTTAAACTAATAACATATATTTTCACTTTACCACCACTCAGTTTGATTTCTATAGTGAAGTTTCTTTGCTCTATAGTATGTCGAATTATGATTTTGCAGCCTCCTAAAGATTTCCAGAAGAATTTTTCCTACTAGACATTCATTAGCTAATTTATCTATTCTCCATCTCATGTTTCTTAGAGTATCATCAGTACCATATTTGAAAACAGAGAGGCCATCAAATAATGCAAATCGATGTTCATTTTCTAGTTTTTGCATAAGACCTTTGTCAAAATCATAATCTATCCTTTTTGACAAAAATATTTCAGATTCTTGAAGTTTGATTGTATTTACAAGACAAGAGCATGCTACTGCAGCAGCTTTTTCAGAATCTTTTTCAGAAAAGTCTGCAAATGTATCTGCTGCAGACATTAGCCATCTAATACTTAAGTTTTTTAGTAAGAAAGATGTCTCTTTCTCCCATAAATCAATAAATATTTTGAAGTATTTTCTTGTCTTATACTCTCTTCGAAGAAGAACTATTATTTTTGCATGTGTGAACTCTAATTCAGGTTTACCCGAGAATTCCTGTTCTAGATTCTTAAAATGGAGAGCTAAATTATCTGAACTTCCATGAGTATATTTAAGATTTCCAGAGTGTATGAAGGATTTTTTTTGACTTTTAAAGTCCAGATCAATCATTGAAGAAAGTTTTTTTGCATTTAACCTTCTTAAATGTCTTTTTAAAGAGAAAAATTTTTTAAATTTAGATTTATTCTTTTTCCCCATATTTTAGAAAGATCGCCGAGAAATTTGTTAAGGACAATATAATAACAATATTTTTTTGATTAAAATATTTTATGCACATTGTTCCTATTATTTTGTCAGGTGGACTGGGCTCAAGATTGTGGCCAAGTTCTTTAGGAGGGCAGCCAAAACAGTTTATTAATTTACTTGGTAGTAAGAGATCTCTATTTCAGGAAACTTTGTTGAGAGTAAATGAAATTAAAGAAGCAGAAATACCTATAGTTATTTGTAATAACGATCATCGTTTTTTTGTTCAACACCAATCACTGGAAATAGGATTATTACCGGAAATTATTATTGAGCCATCTGTAAGAGATACTTTTGCCGCAATTTCTTGCGCTTCGATTTTTGCCCAGCAGAAATATGGGAATTGTAAGCTAGTTATTTTTCCGTCTGATCACAGAATACAAGATATGGAAAATTTTGCATTTTCAATTGAAAATGCATTAACCATTCTTTCTATAGATCAAACTATTCTTCTTGGTGCAAATCCTTTATCTCCAAACCCAAATTTCGGATACATTCAGTACATTAAAAGCTCCAATGAAGATATTTTTCAAGTAGAAAAATTTATTGAAAAACCCAGCGAAAAATTGGCTAAGAAACTTTTAGACAGCCAGAATATTTTCTGGAATTGTGGAATTTTCTTGTTCGAATCAAACACCATCTTAAAAGAAATAGAAAATATTGATCCAATATCACTCCAGCATATAAAAAACTCAGTTCAATTAATTGAGAAAGATTTAAACTTTCTCAGACTTGACAAGAAATCTTTTGAAAAAATTAAAAAAGTATCTATAGATAAACATCTTATTGAAAACATTAAAAATATATTTGTATTACCTCTCCTATCTGACTGGAATGATTATGGTTCATGGGAATCAATTTTTGAAAATGTCAGTAAGGATTCTGATGGAAATGTTCTGTATGGGAATATTTTGTCTAAAGAATCTAAAGGGTGTTTTATTAGTTCTGACTCTTCAAGCGTTTTAGCTATTGGAGTGGATAATATGATAATTATTCACGCAAATGATAAAATCTTAATTTGTTCTAGGAGTAAATTATCAGATTTAAAATCCTTTTTTGGGGCTAGTGACTTTGTAAATAATACAGCTCTAACTGACTCAAGAAAAACTTTTAGGCCATGGGGATTCTATGAATCTATAGTTTTAGAAAATAAATATCAAGTAAAAATGCTAACTGTATTTAGAGGTCAAAAACTTTCACTTCAACTGCATCACAAAAGATCAGAAAATTGGGTAATTGTAGATGGGGAGGCGACTATCCAAAAAGGTAATGATAAATTAGTGTTGGCATTTGGAGAGAGCATTTTCATTCCAAAAAAAACCAAGCATTCAATTGAAAATAATGGCGATAAAGATCTAAAAATAATTGAAGTTCAATGCGGTGATTACATTGGCGAGGATGATATTCAAAGATTTGAAGATTTATATAACCGACTCTGATTTTTAAAAATTGTATGAAATATATTAACCAGTTTGTCTATTTTATGGGTTTAGTGCCTAATTCTAGAAAGAAACAAGCTTTTTTTATCTTTATTTTTATGATTTTTTCTTCGTTTATTGAGGTGGTTAGCATAGGGGCAATAATGCCCTTTTTGGGATCAATAATCGAACCAAATTTGATCAGGGAAAATATTCTTTATTACTTCGATATTAATCCAGATATTATCGCAAATGATAATGATTTGATTATTTATTCAGCTATTTTATTTATATTACTTACTTTTTTATCTGTAATGGTAAGGATTGCATTTTTATTTGTTGAAACTAAGTTTGTATACGCATTCGCACATGACTTTGGTTTATATTTATTTAAATTAACAATTCATCAACCTTATAACAAATTTATTGAAAGAAGAAGTAGTGATCTAATTTCTCTTATCACCCAAAAGGTATCCTGGGTGGCAAATTTATTAATCAGGCCTTTTATAAATATCTTAAGCGCCATAGTACTTGTTTGTTTCGTGAGCGTAATAATTATTATTAATAATCCAATAATTTTTATTACTTCATTTGCAGTTATTTTGACATTCTACTCAACGATAGTTTTTATAAGTAGAAAAAAAATAAAAAACACAGGCAGCAATATAAATTTTCAATCTGCTAGGCTAATTAGAATATTGCAAGAATCCATAGGAAATATTAGGGAAATTATTATTCATTCAAATTATTCTTTGATTTCAAATATCTTTAAAACTCATGACAAATCTTTAAAGAATTCCCAAACAACTCTTCAAATTCTGGCTGGCTATCCAAAATATATTATTGAATTAATATTGATGTTATTTGTTGCATCAGTAATAATTTACTTTTCTGGTTCAAGAGAAAATTTAACAGTAGTAATTCCAACTATTGCCGTTTTTGCTATGGGAACTCAAAGACTTTTACCAGTAGTTCAGTTGGCATTTACTGGATGGACAAATATAAAGAATGGACAAAGTTCATTTGAAGAGCTCCAATCGTTCATAAATAGCACCTCAATATATTACAAATCCGAAAAAAATGATGTCAGTACTTCAACTATAGATTTTAGAAAATCTATCATCTTCCATAATGTTTCTTTTGCTTTTAATAAGAATAAAATTTTAGATAATGTAAATTTAGAAATAAAGAAGGGCGACAAGATTGGTTTAATTGGCAAATCCGGATGCGGAAAATCAACCTTTTTTGACCTTATTTTGGGCTTAATCAAGCCTGATACGGGAAAAATTACCATTGATGGTGATGAAATCAATCTTGATGAATTTAAAAATTGGGGCAAAGTAATTTCTCATATTCCACAAAGAATTTTTTTAACCGATGATACTCTGGAAGAGAACATTGCCCAGACTTCATCTGCGAATTATATTGATAAAGGATTGATTAATGAATGCATTGCCAAATCTGAATTATCAAAGAAAATTAACTCTCTTGAAGATGGTGTGAAATCTTCGTGTGGTGAAAATGGTATTGAACTATCGGGTGGAGAAAGACAAAGGATAGGAATTGCCAGAGCTTTTTATGCATCTCCTCAAATTCTATTACTAGATGAGGCTACTAGTGCGCTAGATTCCAATACGGAGTCAAAAGTCATGGAAAAATTTTTTTCACTTCAAGAAACCACTCTTATTATCATTGCCCATAGACTTAGCACTCTATCAGGGTGTAATAGAATTTTTCAGCTTAATAAAGGATCACTGACCGAGTTATCTGAGAATGATATGCAAAAAATCAAAAAATCTAAATGAAAAAATATAAAGATAGATATGATTACGTTATTTTGGGGGCTGGGATTAGTGGAATAACGATTGCGAGAGAGATACTATCAAGAAATAAAGACGCTGAAGTTCTCTTAATTGAAAAAGAAAATGAAATTGGACTTCATGGTACCGGAAGGAATTCTGGTGTTCTTCATTCTGGAATTTATTATCCAATTGAATCACTTAAGGCAAAATTCTGTTCTGAAGGTTCAAAACTTATGAAAGATTATTGTTATGAAAGAGGCCTTCCAGTTCTAAAGTGTGGCAAGGTAATTCTTCCAACTTCTAATGATGATATTCATCAAATTGATATTCTTTATGATAGAGGTATAAGTAATGGGGCAAAAATTTTTAAAGTTAATAGAGAAGAATTACAAGAAATTGAGCCTGAGGCAAATAAAAATCCTTCATTAGCGCTCTTTTCACCAGAAACTTCAGTTGTAGATCCAAAGAAGGTCGTTCTTTCAATGTTTAATGAGCTGGTGAACTCTAAATCTGTAACAATTCTATTGTCAGATTTTGTTGTGTTCTCGGATCCAGACAAAAGTCTAATTTCTACCGACAAAGGGTTTAATTTTACTTATGGTCATTTAATTAATACTACCGGACAATATGCAGATGTAGTTTCGAAGTCATTTGGTGTAGGTAATGAATACACTATAATCCCTTTTAAAGGCGTTTATTATGGTTTGTCTGATAAATCGAATATTAAACTGAATGGTCTTATTTATCCTGTACCAGATCTAAATGTCCCCTTCCTGGGGATTCACTCAGTAAAGCTAGTTAATGAAGATATATACTTTGGTCCAACGGCGTTCCCAGCATTTGGAAGAGAAAATTATCACGGTTTACAGGGAATTTCTATGAAAGAAGCAAGTGAAATTTCTTTTTATTTGATCAAGCAATATTACAAGAATAACCAGGGTTTTAGAAGCTATTCTCATCAGGAATCTTTAAAATTCCTAAAGAAAAATTTTGTTAAAAGTATAAAAAAACTAATCCCAAGCATAGACAATGATGATTTAGTCCAAAGTAACAAGGTAGGCATTAGAGCTCAACTATATAATATCCCAAAAAACCAGCTTGAAATGGACTTTATCGTGAAAACTACCAGTAATACAACACATGTTTTAAATGCGGTTTCACCAGCATTTACCAGTTCATTATCATTCAGTAAATATATATTAGATTTGGAGAAGTAAGATGAAAAAAATTCTTGTCACAGGAGGCGCAGGTTATGTCGGCGCAGGACTATTAAGGGAGTTAATTAAGGCTAATTATGAAGTCTTTTGTGTAGATAACCTTATGTTTGGAGGCGAATCTCTTATTGATATTTGGCATGAGAAGAATTTTCATTTTTTTAATTGCGATATAAACAACCACAAAAAGTTTAAAAAAATCCTTATTAGTGAAGATTTTTATGGTGTGATTCATTTAGCTGCAATTGTCGGAGATCCTGCATGCAAACTTCATGCTGATTTGGCCTACAAGACAAATTGGGAATCAACTAAATGGCTTTTGGACGCCTGCAAAGAATTAGCTATTCAAAGATTTGTATTTGCCTCCACTTGTAGCAACTATGGAAAAATGGATAATCCAAGTTCGTATGTATTAGAAGATTCTAAGCTTGCCCCTGTATCCTTGTATGCTGAACTTAAGGTGAAATTTGAAAATTATCTACTTAACGAGATTGAAAAAACTGACGACTTCACGCCTACTTCACTAAGATTTTCAACAGTATATGGCGTTTCTCCAAGAATGAGATTTGACCTTACTGTAAATGAATTTACTAAAGATCTGACTCAAGGAAAAGAACTAGTTGTTTTTGGCGAGCAATTTTGGAGACCTTATTGCCATGTTAAGGATTTTTCAAATGCGTTCATTACTGTGCTTCAGGCTGATAAAAATATTGTTTCTCACAATGTTTATAATGTGGGAGATACATCTGAAAATTATACCAAGCAAATGCTTATTAATGAAATTTCTAAGGTTGTACCTAACTGCAAAATAAAGTATGTAAAGAAGAATGAAGACCCTAGAGACTATAGAGTAAATTCAGATAAGATTAAAAAAGAGCTCGATTTTAAGATAACTATGACCGTTCCTGATGGAATTAAAGAAGTATATGATATTGTTCGATTGGGAATAGTGCAAGATCCAGAAGATCAAAAATACTACAATATTCCTCACTAAAAACAATATTTTTTAAAATTGAAAGAAATTATCTTATTAGGTGCTGGCGGTCATTGTTCTGCTGTTATAGATGTTATTGAGCAGCATGGTTTATTCACAATCGCTGGAATAGTTGATAAAACAACTCAAAGCTCTGAGAATGTTAATGGTTACAAGATAATTGGAGTCGATGATGACTTAGAACTTCTCTCTAGGCGCTACTCATATGCTCTTGTAACTGTTGGCCAGATAAGAGACTCAGGTATAAGGAAAAATTTATTTAATAAACTAAAAGCCTTAGGATATAAATTGCCTGTTATTGCCTCTCCCTCTGCATACATATCTAAAAGTGCTAAAGTTGAGGAAGGAACTATTGTTATGACAAATGCTTTTATTGGGGCTAATGTCAACATTGGATCCAATTGTATAATCAATACATCCTCAGTCATAGAGCACGATACAAAAATAGGAAAAAATTGCCATATAGCAACTTCTGCAGTTGTAAATGGAGGCGTCAATATTGGAGATGAAGTTTTTATTGGAAGCAATTCAACTGTGATTCAAAATAAGAAAGTTCCAGATAATTTCTTTGTTAAAGCCGGATGTATTTAAAGTGAGTACCTTTATTATCGCTGAGGTTGGAGTTAACCATAATGGATGTCTCAAAACAGCCAAAGAATTAATTGATACTGCTTCTAGTTGTGGGGCAGATGCAGTTAAATTTCAAAGTTATGTGACTGAAGATCTGGTTGCCAAATTTGCTGAGAAAGCAAATTATCAAAAACTAAATTCCAATTCAAAAGAAAGCCAATTTGAGATGCTTAAAAGGTATGAATTATCTGAAGAAGATCACTATCACCTTTTTGATTACTGTAACAAGAAAGATATAATTTTTATGTCATCACCATTTGATCTTAAAAGTCTTGATATGCTAATAAACCTAGGTGTCGACATTATAAAAATACCTAGTGGAGAAATAACCAATTATCCGCTTCTTAGAGAAATTGGAAAATCAAACAAACAAACTATTCTTTCAACTGGTATGTCCACAATAGAAGAAATCAAATGTGCAATAAACTTGTTAACTCAAAATGGGACTGAAATTGGAAATATCAGTATCCTTCATGCAAATACTATGTACCCAACACCATTTAATGATGTCAATCTAAATGTTTTGAAATCCATTAAGAAGAAATTTAATACAAAAGTTGGATATAGTGATCATACTCAAGGTATAGAGGTAAGTATTGCAGCAGTAGCTCTTGGGGCTGAGATTATTGAAAAACATATTACCCTTGATAGAAAATTTAAAGGACCAGACCATAGCTCATCCCTTGATCCGGCAGGCTTCTGTGATTTAGTAAAGTCAATTCGTCATATAGAAAGTGCTTTTGGGAGTTCCCAAAAACAAGTATCTGATAGTGAAAGAGAAAACATTAGAATTGCTAGAAAATCGGTTTTTTCAAAACGAAAAATATTGAAAGGGGAGGTCTTTTCCGAGGCTAATTTAACAACTAAAAGACCCGGTGGAGGTATTTCACCCATGCATTGGGAAAAAATTATAGGAAAAAGAGCGACAAAATTCTATAACACTGATGAGATGATAGAGGAAGATTTGTGACTCTGCCCAATAAGAAAAGAAAGTTACTTTTGGTCACGGGCAATAGAGCTGAATATGGAATACAATCAAATTTAATCAAAAGATTATCAGAGGATAAGAGTCTTAATTTTAGACTTGTTGTTACAGGCGCACATCTTGAAAAAAAACTTGGAGAATCATTTAAGGAAATTGTTTCAGACGGTGTAAAAGTTGACGAAAAAGTCCAGATTATTGAATACAAAAATAATGAAATTAACACCTCAAATTCTATTGCTAATACCATAAAAAAAATTTCTTTAGTGTATGAAAACTATTCTCCTGATTTAATTATTTTATTGGGTGATAGGTTTGAGATATTTGCATCTGCTATCGCTGCAACAATTCAAAGAATCCCATTGGCACATATTCATGGGGGAGAAAAGACCACTGGATCTCTTGACGACATGTTTAGACATTGCATAACAAAAATGAGCCATATTCATTTTGCTGCAACGGATGAATACAAGAAAAGAATTATCCAACTTGGTGAAAACCCGAATTATGTTTTTAATTTTGGAAGTCTAGGTGTAGAAAATATTAACAACCTTGCTTTAAAAAATAAACAGGAACTAGAAAAAGAGCTAAATTTTTCATTCTCGAATTCAACTATTCTGGTTACCTATCATCCACCTTCGGTATATTCAGAAGATGAGATTAAAAATGAATTCCAAGAGCTCCTAGCTTCCTTAAAGAAAATTGCGAATGTAAACTATATTTTTTCAAAGTCTAATGCAGATAAATGTGGGGCAGTTATTAACAGCTTAATTGATGAATTTATTTCTGCAAATAAAGCATCTAAAGCTTTCGATAATCTTGGCCATAAGTTATATTTAAGTTGCATGAAATACTCTAATGGTGTCGTTGGAAATAGTTCCAGTGGTATCATAGAGGCACCTTCTTTTAACATAGGAACTGTCAACATAGGTAATAGACAAGCTGGTAGAGTTAAGGCAGCCAGTGTTATCAGTGTTTTACCCCAAGAAGAATATATCACTTCTGCGATTCAGCAAATTCTCTCAAAGAAGTTTGCAGATAAAATTCAAAATATAAAGAATCCCTATGAATTTGGCATGACTTCAAAATATATAATAGGCAAGCTTAAAACATTAGAATTAGATAAACTTTTTATAAAGGAGTTTAACGACATTAATTTTACAGGTATGAAATGAGACTTATAGCTAAACTTGATGTTAAACCCCCTTTTCTAGTAAAGCCAGTTCATTTTGAAGGTCTACGGAAACTAGGCAGGCCTGCAGATTTTGCAAAAAAATACTCCAATTTAGGTATAGATGAAATTTTCTATATTGATATAGTAGCCTCTCTATATGAAAGAGATATCCTATACAATGAAGTTCAGGATATCGCTGATATCATTAGTGTGCCATTTGCTGTCGGAGGTGGCGTAAAGAATATCACAAGTTTCTCCAAATTGTTTCACGTAGGCGCAGATAAAGTGGTGCTTAATACATTTCCTCTTCAGTTCGATCCGAAAATTATCAATGATGCGGCAAAAGTTTTTGGCAGTCAATCAGTGGTCGTCAACATAGAAGCTAAAAAAATAAATGGAAAATACTACTGTTTAACTGATTGCGGTAGAATTCTTTCAAGTAAAGAAGTTGTAAATTGGTCTATCGAGGCTGAAGATAGGGGAGCTGGAGAGATTCTTCTTCAATCTGTTGATAAAGACGGGAGAATGACAGGTTATGATATTGATTTAGCGGCAAAAGTTGTAGAATCAATCAATATTCCTGTCGTAATTGCTAGCGGTGCTGGCAAAGTTGACCATGTCAAAGAATTAATTAAAAACGTTATTCCCAGTGGAATTGCTATAGCAAGCTTGTTGCATTATGATCTATCTTCAATCAATGAAATTAAAAAAAGCATGGACCTATGAAGCAAACAGTTGGAATTATAAATTATGGGGTTGCAGGAAATACCTATAGCGTTTCTAGAGCTGTGGAAAAAGCAGGAGCTATTCCTGCAATAATAAATGCAAATGAAAAATTAAATCAATACAAGAGAATTATCATACCCGGCGTCGGGAGTTTCTCCGACGGCATAAAAGAATTGGCTAATGATGGTTTTTATGATCAAATAAAAGAATTAACATGTCCAGTTTTAGGCATATGTTTAGGAATGCAAGTATTGGGAAAAATTGGGTTTGAATTTGGTACCTCGAATGGTCTAGAAATTTTTGATGCTGAGGTAAGGCGCTTAATGGTCAAAGGCAGAATACCTCACATGGGTTTTAACAAAATTAAAGTTATTAAGCCTAACAAATTATTAGAGGGACTTAACAATAAAGAATTTTATTTTATGCACTCTTATGAAATGATAAACTTTACTGATATATCCTCCCTAACATCATATGAAAACCATACTTTTGTTTCTTCAGTAAAAAAAGAAAATTTTTATGGTGTCCAATTCCACCCTGAAAAAAGCAGATCTCAGGGTGTTGATTTAATTAAAAATTTCTTAAGTTTGAAATGAATAAAAAAACCACCGGACAATATGGACTCCCTCTTGATGTAGTTTTTTGTAAAAAATGCACAATGAACAACCAAAGGCCCGCTTCTTCTATTGAGTTCGAAAACAAAGAAAACAGCAAGAAAAAAACTTTAGCTTTTGGAGAGGATGGAATCTGCGATGCTTGTAAGTACGCTGAACAGAAGAAGGGTATAAATTGGACTAACAGGGAGGCTGAATTGATTGACCTGTGCAATAGATTTAGAAGGAATGATGGACGTTATGACGTTATAGTTCCAGGGAGCGGAGGAAAAGATAGTGTTCAGGCGGCCCATATTCTTAAATATAAATACAATATGAATCCAATCCTTGTTACTTGGCCACCAGCTTTATATACAGAGATTGGTTTATATAACTTTAATTCTTGGCTAAATTCTGGATTTGCGAATTTTTCATACAATCAAAATAAAAAACTACACAAATTTCTTACTAGGAATGCTTTTCTCAACCTGTGTCACCCATTTCAACCTTTCATTCTAGGCCAGAAAAACTTAGCACCAAGAATGTCTACTTTGTTAGATATTCCACTAGTTATTTTTGGAGAGAATGAGGCGGAGTATGGAAATGCAATTGAAGAAAATTTTAGCCCAAGAAGAAACGAGAAATACTTTTCCTCGGAAATGGATCTAGATAAATTAGTACTTGGTGGAATACCAGCTAGAGATCTTATAAATGAATTTAATTTTAAGTTATCTGATTTGGAGGCATATTTTCCTGTTAAGCCTGAAAGTCTTTTAAGGACTGGAACGGAGGTTCATTACTTGGGTTATTATATGAAGTGGCATCCTCAGGAGACATATTATTATGCAGTTGAAAATACACAGTTCATGCCCAACCATACGAGAACTGAAGGAAGCTACAGTAAATATTCCTCGATTGATGATAAGATAGATTGGCTACACTATCATACTACGTTCATAAAATTCGGTATTGGTCGATCAACTTATGATAGCTCGCAGGAAATTCGCAATAATGATATTACACGAGATGAAGGAATATCTTTAGTTAAGAGATTCGATGGAGAATTCCCAAGTGATTTTATTCAAGATTGTTGTGAATATATGGATATATCTATTCAAGACTACAATGATACAATAGAAAAATTTCGAACCAAGCACCTATGGAAAAAAGCTAATGGAAGTTGGGAATTAGTAAAACCTATATGGAAAGATTGAATGGAGCCATCTATAAGGTCACTTTTAATTAATAGAGATTTAAGTTTTGATTTAACCATCAAAGCCGTCCAAGATGGCGGGCAAAGAATAGTTCTTGTGGTAGACAAATCTAAAAAATTAATAGGAACAATTACAGATGGCGATATAAGGAGGGCACTTATTCGCTTTTCTAGTTTTGATATAAATGCTGAGAAAGTAATGAACAGTAATCCCATTACAGCAAGTGAGGAATCTAATTCCAGCTCCCTGATTGCTCTAATGAGGAATAAGGGAATTTTTCATTTACCAATATTAGACAGTAATGGTTTAATTAAGGATCTGAAGACTCTAGATTCTCTTACATCAATTGAAAGAAAGGAAAATTCTGTATTTATTATGGCTGGTGGGTTTGGAAAAAGATTAAGACCTTTGACAAATAAACTCCCAAAACCTATGTTGCGAGTTGGGGGGAGACCAATTCTAGAAAATATTATTAAGAATTTTATGAGTGCAGGTTTCTACAAATTTATTATCTCTGTCCATTACATGGGTGATTTGATAAAGGATTACTTTGGGGATGGCTCAGACTTAGGAATAAAAATTGATTACGTTTTTGAAGAAGAACCATTGGGCACTGCTGGCGCAATAGGCTTATTAAAAGAAAGAAGTGCGCATCCAATGATTGTTATGAATGGAGACCTTATTACACAGATTGATTTTAATGCTCTACTTGATTTTCATATTTTAGAGAATTCTTCCCTAACCGTTTGCACTAGAGATTTTGAGTACCAGGTACCTTTTGGAGTTATAAAGATAAAAAATTACAAAATTACTGAAATAATTGAAAAACCAACTGAGAAATATTTTGTGAACGCAGGTATTTATGCTATTAGTCCAGAAGTTATTGGAAGAATAGCCAGTAATGTTTACCTTGATATGCCAGATTTAATTGAAAAATTGATCAAGGCTAAAGAGAATGTATCAGTATTTCCAATTCATGAATATTGGCAAGACATCGGAAGAGTTGAAGAGTATGAGAAAGCTAATCAAGATGCTGGGATACTAAGTGGGGATTAGCTCTATTGCAATTATTGGGCTTGGAAGTATAGGAAGAAGGCATCTTAGATTAACTCGGGAGCTTTTTCCAGATATAAAAATTTTTGTTGTTCGTTCCGGCATTGGTGAAAATCATCCTGAGTTAATATTTGCCAATAAAGTTTTTTATAGTATTGATGATCTTTTAAAAGATGGCGTTGATGCAGCTATTATTTCATCACCCACTTCATTGCACATTAGTCAAGCAACCAAACTAGCATCAAGAGGTGTTCATTTACTCATTGAAAAACCTTTGTCCATCAATTCTCATGGCCTTAAAGAGTTTTACAATTTAATCAATTCAAGTAAATTAGTGATAGCGGTTGGATATGTTCTTCGTTTTCATCCAATACTGCAATTCTTAAAAAATACTTTAGAGAAAGACAATTTTAGTTTTGGGAAAATCTTATCTGTAGATATAAATTGTGCCTCTTACTTACCAGACTGGAGACCTAATTATGATTACAAAAAATCAGTTTCGGCCTTAAAAGATTTAGGAGGTGGAGTACTTCTTGAGTTGAGTCATGAAATAGACTATGCGATCTGGTTATTTGGTTTGCCTCATGGAGTCTTCGCAAAGGTGAACAATTCTGGATCTCTTGGTATTGAGGTTGATGACCAAGCAGATATTATTTTTAACAATCTCAATTATAACTGCGCATTTCATTTGGACTTTAATTCAAGATTGACAAATCGAAACATTAAAATTAGATCAACTAACGGAGAAGTTAACGTTGATTTAGTTAAAAGTAGTTTTTCATGGATGCCCTCATTCGGTGATAACTATAAAAAGACAATAGAAGTTGAGAGAGATCAAATATATATTTCTCAAATTTTGAATTTTATAGATTCAATAAGTAAGTCAAAGCCTATTGTGCCCTTAAATGACGCAATATCTGTAATGAGGGTTATTGATAAAATTAATGAATCAAATAGATTGAAAAAAGAGGTTGAAGTTTGAAGAATTTTGCTTTCATATTTGCAAGGGGAGGATCTAAGGGAATTCCAAGGAAGAATATTAAATCATTTGGCGGTAAACCCTTAATTGCGCATTCTATCGAAATTGCAAAAGAAATAGAGATCATAGACGAAGTTTTTGTATCGACAGATAACAATGAGATTAAAAAAGTTGCTGAGGAATTTGGGGCAAGAATCATTCACAGGCCACCAGGCCTTGCAACAGACCACTCACCAGAATGGCTCTCATGGAAACATGCAATTGAATACTTATCAGACGAAGGCTTATTTTTCGATACATTTATCTCATTACCAGCAACATCTCCCCTAAGGGCAAAGATAGATGTTACTGCATGTATAGACAAACTATATTCAAGCCCAAGTTTTGACTTAATCATTAGTGTTAGCAAGTCTGCAAGGAACCCTTATTTCAATATGATAAAGAAAAACGATTCAGGTTATTCCGAATTATTAATCAGACCAAAAAAAAATATAAACAATAGACAGGAAGCGCCAGAGGTTTTCGATATGACAACAGTTTGTTATGCTACTTCTCCTGGATACATAATTGACAGCCCAGGCCTATTTTATGGAAATGTGGGACATGTCTTAGTTCCAAAAGATCGAGCTATAGACATTGATGATCCATTTGACTTTAAAATTGCAGAATTAATTTTTAAGAATATTAGAAATGTTAAAGAATAAAAATATTTTAATTACCGGTGGTTGTGGATTAATAGGTTCTGGTATTGCTAGAGAAATAATCAAAAATTCTGGCAATGTAATCATCCTAGATACTCAAGACTCTCTTGGTAAATCACTTGTTAACGAATTAGGTCAAGAGAGGATAAAGTTCTTTAACATTGATGTATGTAATGAGGAATCTTTAGAGAGACTAATACATTCATTTCAAAAAGAGGGTTTAACTATTGATGCAGCAATTCATGCAGCCTATCCTAGAAGCAAGCAATGGGGTAAGAAGTTTGAGGATCTTAAACTTGATTTATTGGGTGAGGATTTAACTATGCAATTAGGTGGTGCGATTTTATTTTCAAAAATAATGGTTGCTTTTTTTAGGAGGCAGGGATTTGGAAATATAGTGCATGTTTCATCTATTCAAGGATTATTTTCTCCTAAATTTGAGCACTATGAAGGCACTACCATGGTCTCACCTATCGAATATAGTGCCATTAAATCTGGAGTGGTATCAATAACAAAATACTTAGCAAAATATTGCAAGGGTGAAAATATAAGAATAAATGCAATATGCCCAGGTGGAATTCTAGACAAACAACCAAGTTCTTTTCTTGAAAAGTATAAAAATTCCTGCTCACAAAAAGGCATGCTAGATCCTAAAGATATTAACGGGGCGCTTGTTTTTTTATTGTCTGATAATTCGAAATATATTACTGGACAAGCTATAGTAATTGATGATGGATGGAGTCTCTAAAAAGTTGTTTATAATAGTCGGCCCTCACAAAACTGGCACAACTTTTATGGAGGTTGCTATTCTACCAAGCTACAAAAACATTACCCATCAATGGAAATCTAAATCTGACACCCTTACTGATGTTTTAAAAATAAAACAATTTGATAAGGTATCGGTTGTTAATGAGGGAATTTGTGGTCATTATTTGTTTAACTATGATAATCGTGACACAATAATTAAGAATCTCTATTCTTTGTTTCCTAATGCCTCTATTGTTTTATCCTATAGAGAGCATTATCGATATATTTCATCAATGTATTCTGGTTATATTACAGCTGGAGGTTCACTTAAATTCCATGAATTTTTTTCATTAACCAATGCTTCATTTATTAATCCAGAAAGTATATCTTTTAAAGATATTCACCTTGAGTTTAAAAAGTACTTCAAGGATATTTTTGTTTTTAATATTGATCGAATAAATGAAAATAAACAAAATTTCTTGTGCAAATTTTCCAAATTCTTAGATGAAGAAGCACCAGACTTAAATTCAATAGACTGGACTCCTAAAAATAAGAGTATTTCATCTTTTTGGCTTAATAGTCAGAGGATGTTGAATACAATAGTTAAACCAAAATATTCTCATCTCAAATCTAAAAGAAACTATTTGAGTATTCCATTAAGATCTGTATTTTTTTTAAGGACAAGTATTTATCACCATTTAGTAAATCTTTTTAGATTTATGCCAAATATAAAGTCAAGTCATTTTTCTATTGATCAAAAAATGGAAGTTACAGAATTTTATAAAAAAGACCTCGATTATATTTTAAGTGTTGATTCGGTTGTCAGAAATCATGATGAATAAAAAAACAGAAATTATCCGTCCAGGTATTCTTAATAGGGAGATAGTAATAACTGATGGCTTACCGGGAAACGGCAAATCCTTATTTGGCGCATCAATTCTTCCGAGCCTTGAAAGAGTGGAAATATATAGTTACTCAGAAGTTCTTGAATCTATTTGTGCTTTAAATTTTCTTGAAAAGCTTGATGATCATTCTTCTTCCGAAATGATAAAATTATTTTTAGACCGTAAGTTATATGAGCATATGATGTCAAGAAAGGTGAACTTTCGCCCCAGTGATTTAACAAGCATTTTTAACTACCCGGATTCTGAAAAATATATTAAAAGACTTTTTGAGGCAGGAGATTCAAAAATACCTGATTTAGTCGAGGTTCAGAGGCCTATTCTTAATATTCAAACTCACAATATTTTGCCTTTCTCAAAGCCAATATGGAGTGCCTTTGGAGAAAAGTTGACTATGCTTGAGATAGTGAGGCATCCCGCTTTCATGTTTAACCAAATTTTCACTTCAGCTGTGGGAGATCTAGTTGGAAACATCAGAAACTGGACAGTTCAGATTAACACTAAATATGGCCCAATGCCATTTAATTATTTAGGAATGGAAGATGTATTTTTTAATTCAAATCAATTCGAGCGAACTGTACTATTTATTAATTCTATGATGCAAAAAGCAGAAGAATTTAAATTAGAAAATAAGTCGACTCTATCAAAATTATTTACAATTCCGTTTGAGGAATTCACATTATCTCCAGATAAATATATTGATGAAATATGCAAATTATTGGGAACTAAAAAAACAAAATATCTTGATGATCAATGTTCTAAAGCTAATGTACCTAGAACTAAAGTTACTGATATGCCCGATATGGAGGTGTACAAGCAATGTGGCGGGTGGAGTGAAAATATTACCCAATACTCTGATCGAGAGGAGATTGATATGAGAGTTGAAATTGTTAGAAAAAATACAAGCAAAGAAATTTTCGATATTTTTATCGATGATTGTAAGTTTTATGAAGATAAATATTGGACTCCTTCAGCATGAGGAAAGTTGTTAATAAAAGAGGCGCAATAGAAAATTACTTTTACAAAAAATTTTTTGTAAACCTTTCTGTTCAGAATAAAGAAAAATTGAGGTCAATACATACTTTTATATTCAAATTTCTTTACAGTCCTATTTACTCAAGAATATTTGCATCTGACCTCACTAAACTCGCACTTCATTTTGGTAGCGACAAAGCTGGGTCCCATGAATATACAAAAACTTATAACGAGCATCTAAAAAACTTTAGAAAAGCCAAAATTAATCTTTTGGAGATTGGTGTAGGGGGACACGAAGACCCAAATTTTGGAGGACATTCTCTAAGGATGTGGAAAAAATTCTTCCCTAATGGAGGTATTTTTTCAATAGATATCTTTGATAAAAAATCTCTTGAGGAAAAAAGAATAAAAATTTTTCAAGGCTCTCAAGATGACGAAAAATTTATTCAGGATGTCTTTAAAAATATTGATAATGGAGTTGATATCGTTATAGATGATGGCAGCCATATAAATATGCATGTAATTAGAAGCTTTGAGATAATTTTCCCTCTAATGAATAGTGGAGGCATATATGTAGTTGAAGATACTCATACATCTTATACTAAGCAAATAAAGAAAAATTCTGGAAAAATAAAAGTATTCGGCGGCAACTCTGATGATCTAAATGATACTTCGACAAGCATTGGATTCTTTAAAAGTCTTGTTGATTGTATGAATTATGAATATCACACTCTTGAAGGCTACAAACCTAGCTACTACGATTATAATATCTCATCTATATCATTTTACAAAGACCTAGTCTTTATATATAAGGCTTAGATTTACTTATGAAAATAAAATATGAGGATTTGCATAAATTCCACACAGGAATATTAAGAAAATGCAATCTAGATGATTTTTCGAACGATTCAGTTTCTCTTGGTCTGTGTCAAACTTCTCTTAGGGGCGTTGATTCGCATGGCGTTAGACTTCTTCCGCACTATGTTAACTCGGCTCTTAATGGGAGAAAAAACCCCAATCCAAAATTTGAACTAACATTCAAATATCCTAGCATTGGACTCCTGGATGCAGACAATGCATTTGGTCATGCAGCGGGAATGAAAGCAGTAGATCATGGTATGGAAGTGGCTGATAAATATGGAATTGGAGTTATTGCTGTTTCAAATTCTAGTCACCCGGGAGCCATGGCAACAATGGCCCTTAAAGCTGCAGATAGAGGCTATATTTGTTTCGCATTTACTCATGCTGATGCTTTAATCTTGTCTTACTCAGGAACTCGGCCTTTTTTTGGAACCAATCCAGTATGTTTTGCAGCGCCAAGAAAGGAAAAAGATCCTTACTGTTTGGATATGGCTACCAGTACTGTTCCATGGAATAGAGTTCTGGTTCATAGAGGAAAAAATTTGCCTTTAGATGAGGGTCTGGCAGTTGACAAGCATGGCAATCTAACAACCAATCCCCATGAGGCTGTTGCACTAAAACCAACTGGAGGCTATAAAGGATATGGATTGGCTTCTATGGTCGATATCTTATGCGGCGTATACTCCGGAATGGCCTTTGGAAGAGATATTTTATCGATGTATAAGGCTGATATCAAAACGCCGAGAAAATTAGGTCAGTTTTATATGGTTATGAAGACCGATGGAGCAATTGAAGCAGATAATTTTATTTTTGCCTTGCAAGAAATGACTAATCAAGTTCGAAATGAACCATCTATTAAGGGAGAAAAGGTTATGCTTCCGGGAGACAAGGAAATCGAAACTGCTAAAGAAAGATTAAAGAATGGCATACCCTTAGATGATATAACTTATTCAAAATTTGTTGAACTTTCAACAGAATTTAATGAGAAGCTTATTGTATTTGATGAAGATTGACAAGCAACTGAATATCCTTGTAATTGGTTCAGGGATGTATACAACTGGAAGGGGAACCAGAGACTTCGGAACAATCATGCCTGCTATATTTGAGTGGCAAAGATCTGAAAATCTCATTGGCAAAGTAATTATTGCCAGCACGAATGCAAATAGTTCAATTGATGCAAAAAAAAGAATTAAGGAAATGGAGGATTTAACGAATATTAAATTAAATGTTGAATGTATTCCTAAATCAGGAACAGACTCTGAGAGTTATATTGATGCAATTAATCAAATTCCTAGGCCAGCAATAGCGGTTGTAGCTGTTCCTGACCATTTGCACTATCAAATTTGTAAGGATTGTTTAATTCATGATTTATTTACAATTGTTGTAAAACCCCTTACTCCAAGGTTGGATGAAGCCATAGATTTGGCAGATTTAGCAAAAAAGAAAAATTTACTAGCATATGTTGAGTTTCATAAAAGATTAGATGAGGCCAACATGATAATGAAAGATAGATTTTTAAAAGGAAATATAGGAACTCCTTTATATTCCATAGTTGAATATAGCCAAAGAAAATCTATTCCCTCAAAAGTTTTTTCAAGTTGGGCTGATAAATCTAACATATTGCAATATCTTGGTATCCACTATATAGATTTGATGAGATTTGTTACCAAAGCAAGACCTGTTAGAGTTATGGCAACAGGACAAAAAGCTTGGTTAGTGGAAAGGAAAATCGAAACCTATGACTCAATTCAGTGTTTGATTGAATGGGAATACAATGATAATTCGTTTATTCAGGCTATTCACACCAACTGGATTGATCCTGAGACATCATCAGCTATGTCAAATCAAAAAATAAAGTTCATAGGCACAGAAGGAAGGATTGAGTCGGAACAAAAGGATAGAGGTATAAAAATTAATATAGACAACCAATGTCTTGAACAACCGAATCCATATTTTTGCTACAGATACAAAAACTCAGACGGTTATAACGAGTGGAGAGGATATGGTATCAATAGCTTTAAGCAGTTTTTTTCCGATTCCTATAGTATATTTTTTAAGAACAAAGAAGTTGGAGATTATATTACTAACAGACCAACTTTTGAAGAGGCTATTTATAGTTCGGCAGTTATTGAAGCTGCTAATAAGAGTTTGGTTTTAAATAGTGAATGGGTGGAAGTATTTAATGAATAATTCTCGACCTAAAATATTTGCCATGATTCCCGCACGTTATGGTAGCTCAAGGTTAAGATTAAAAAACTTAGCATTAATCAACCAAAAACCCTTGATAAGCTAT
>Ga0181565_10000857_pt1 | contig 23001 bp, 12 predicted proteins | sample 101ome_16_FD_129661 | JGI IMG/M metagenome (GOLD analysis project Ga0181565, IMG submission 129661) | Coastal salt marsh microbial communities from the Groves Creek Marsh, Skidaway Island, Georgia - 101401AT metaG (megahit assembly) | ecosystem: Environmental > Aquatic > Marine > Intertidal... | reverse complement strand
GATCATAGTTGAAGCTACAGCAAACATGTTGTACTTCATAGCTGGAGTACCACGAACTATGTACTCTCCCCACATCTTTGGAATGTGGTTAGCAGTAAACGTTGCGATAAAGCCTTGAAACTGGGTAAACAACGCAAACCTTGGATCTTGAAAGATCTTAGGTCTATTAGCTGCTTGTGGAAGTGCCACTGCTTCGTTAACAAAGTTAAACGCCCCGTCTCTCATTAAATCTTGAAAGTATTTATCTTGCTCTGGCGTAGGAGGAATATGATTTCCTTCAGCATCTCTAAAAATACCTTTACCGGTAACATAGTCAACCATAAAATTAGGATCTAAAGCAAGATTTCTCAAAGCCTCTTCTGCTTCAGCTGCCTCATTAGTAAATACACCTGTTTCACGGGCTGCAGTTAGCGTAGATAAATGATCAGCTATAAAATCACCAGCAATACCTGCCCGTGCTGCACGCGTGAAGTTAGTCCACTGTTGTAGCATAATAGTTTTAAAGTACATGTCAAGGATCTTCTGACGCCAATGACCTGCTTCACTAACACCTGTTGTATGTGCTGCTCCGACTTCCCAATCAAAGAAACCTAAGTGCTTAGCCACAGCATGACCGCCTCTATCACGCCTTTGAGGAGTAGGCTTGTTTGTTATAGCTCCACCAGCTCGGCTAGCTGTATTCGCTATCTCATCAACAAACGCCTTAGCCATAGTGTTTAAGCTACCATCATCTTGTCTACCTTTTCCAAAGATTTGGCTAACGGTCATACCTTTATTTACAAGCATCATCTCTACAAAATTAGAAATAACAGCTAACGGTAAACCGGTTATTGTAGTAACAAAGACTAGGTTCTTTTGAACCCAATTAATAATTGGATTGTTCAGTCGCTTGTAGTTACCTGACTCAGCATCAAAGTAATCTTTTAACTCTTTAGCAAGACGATCAACACGCTCTCTAGCTTGTTCCGGAGTATAACCATTTTGAAGAAGTTCTTGCTCTATTTTGGCAAGACGATAATTAATCTTTTTATTGTCGCTGCCTACGTACTCTTCTAAAACAGTGTATCGCACAGCAGACTTTGCTGCGTTAGATACGTTTGTAAACAGATCGTTTTCCATAAAGTCTTTAAAGGCTTCTCTTTCAGATAAACCTAAGTCACGCTTTCTATGAGAACCAGGTTTGAACGTACTACGAGCAGTGACAGAAAACGCATCATCCATAGAGTTAATACCATCTTGACTAAGAATAGCATCTGTAATCTCTTTTGCCTGATCTGGATTCATATTGTATTCAGTCATTAGCGCAGTTTCAAACTGGCCTCTGTTGCGTTCAATAGCTTCTTTATTAAACGACTTAAACCTAGATAAGTAGTCAGTTATATATCCTAAATCCTTGTTGTGGACTCTTTGCATATCATATAATTGGTCGCCAACTTCTCTAAGCTTATTATTAAACGCAATAAACTGTGGCTTATACTGTATCATATCTCCTTCAAGATCTGTATCCCAATTAATATCACGACCTTCTGCTTTTGCTTTTGCTAAAGCTCTTTGATACGCTTGATAATACTGCTGACTAAACGCAATTCTATTTTTACGCTTATCATTTATTCCAAACGCAGCGAGAAGTTTTGAAACATCACCAAAATTTTCTCTTACTTCAGTAATTAAATGGTGCTTGCGATTTTCGTATGTAGCGCCAGTAACTGACCGTTGTAAATTTGCGCCTAAGCTTTCAGCCAAAATGCGGGCTTCAGTAGAATCGTTTTGCAACTTTTCATCAAACGCCTGTCTTGTCATACCCCGCCATAAACCTGGTATAGCACGCCATAAGTCGACAGCAGTTTCACCAACTGTTCTCATCTTACGTCTAAGCAGTTCACGACTTACACGTTGATTTATATCAGTAGAAAACTCAGGCGGAGCATTAGCTACGTCAATGCCTGTTCTAATGTTTTCTTCTTGTACGTTATACTGCATACCACGTTTAGCAATATCTTGCTTAGCTTTATTGCCTGCCCAAGAACGACGACGTTGATCGTCTGGCGCAGTACGATGGGCTACATCTACCCAAGCACCATAATCATATATAGTACCCGGTACAGAGAAGGCGCCACCTAAAGTACCACCGGCTATCATAGCTTCGGTTATCCGTTCAGTAAACTCATTTGCATCCCAGTCTCTAAAGCCTTCAGCTGCGTGAGCGGCTGTATATCCAATAGCGTCTTGTAGTCCTTCTGTAACGGTCTCACTACCGATAGCCACAGCTGTACGCTTAAGAGTTGTGCGTGCTACGTTTCTAGCTTTTAGTTGTTGTTTAGCAAATTTAGCCGCGTCTGTAGCAAGGCCTGCTATTTCTCTTCTAGAAGCTTGCAATATAGTTTGTTCGGCAGCTTCTTTTGTAAGACCCTTAGCGATTAAGGCGCCAACAACCTGCGATCTGCCTTCTTTACTTAACAAACTACCTTTTGCGATACCTGCCAAACCGACCCTATCTAATACAGCTTGAGATATCCCTGATAATATAGCTAGGCCAGCATTTTTGTTATCACCTTCCATCTCATTCCAAGTTGTGCCGGAATATAGAGACGCAGGTGCAAGCATTGATAGACCGCCTGTCATAGGAGAAGCCAACGCGCCTCCCATAGACACTGCCATGTACGGCAAAGACATTGCTGCGTTGTTAGCAATGTATTGAGCAAAACCATCATTACCCCAAAAACCTTCAACATCTTTATAAGACGCTACAATTTCTGGCCTTTCTTTTAGTCGTGCTCTAGCTCTATGAATTCCTGCTTCGCCGACATTTTCTGCCCACTCCCAACCAGTAGTTTCGCCTAACATGTCTACTGCGCCATACAATCCTTCTACAGCGCCAGTTAAGCCAATATCCCACGCTTCAGACAAAGGGTTTAAAGCCTTATTATTTAAATCACGATCATTATCTCTGAACATGACAGAGCCAGGAGCGTAGTAACCTCCACCATACGCAAGTTGAGCCTCTGTGAGGGCTTGTTCTTTAAACTGAGTTTCGTATTTTTGCTCAGCTAATATAGCGTCTTGAATAGATTGAGATGCTAAGTCCCATTCGTTAGTTACACTACTTGTTCCAAAGACCTTAGCTACTTCCATAGACTGCAAGTCTTCTTGAGACGTATAACGATTAGGGTCTAGCGCGCCGCTAGCTATAACGGTTTTCTTAAAGCTACGACCCATGTCGTCTTCTAAGTCGATTAGCTCACGGCCAAAGTCGTCAAATACTCCTGTTCTAATAACGTTAGTATATCCTTGAGACTTCGCAAGACCTTGTAAAGTTCTTGTAGCGGTTGCGGACCCGATCGTTCCGGGTTTCATTACGTCGGGCCCTAAAACCTTAGCTACTTCTGGTGCGTCAATACCCTGTACTCTAAACTTTAGTGGATTACCTTCGTCATCCACCTCTGTTTGGGAAACAACAGTATCGGGATCTATAAAGTAATAATCAGAGTTAAGCTGATTACCACCCATCTCCGCAAGATTCTGTATTGCGCTCATAATGTAGTCTCCTTATTGGTTAGCAAGAGTGCTTGCATACGCTGCCAAGTCTTGTTCAACATAAGCCATAAACGGGCTAATGTTTTGATCTTTTGCTAGACGCTGATACTGCTCTTTGTCGTCATCAGATAGTTTGTTATACTCGATAATGGCTTCATTATAGTACTGATTTGTGACGTTAAAATCGTCTCCTACAATACCTATTTGACCCATCATAACTACAATATCATCGTTAAGATCTTGGAACTTTAATGCGTCAACTGGAACCTTTTTCTCGTCATCGTTAGGATCTTCTATCATAAACATATCAGCATTTCCAGTCTTTTCACGAATAACAAGACTGTTTAAGTACGGTACAATAGTAGATACGCGCTTACCATCTTGACGTTGATCGTTTTGAGCATCCTTCATAGCAAGTTCTACAAGTCCACCCATTTCAGATGGATCTTTTCCGTGCTTAACAGCCCATTCAGCGATCTTTCTGCCTTCTGTAACAGGAGACACGTCAGTTCTGTATAGAGTACGTCCGTCCTTGCCTTCTCCCATTTTACCAAACTTAGTTTGAAGCTCTTTTAGCTGATCAGTATAGCGGCCAGTAGTTTTATCTACATATTCGTTATACTCTTTAGTTCCTTGAACCTGCTGTGGGTTTACGTTATAACGGCTACCATCAATGCGATTACCAGCAGGATCTACCCAATAGGTATTTTTGCCTACCTTAACCTTTTCTGCTTTAACAGTAATGGTCTTACCATTTTTGCCTCTGCCATAGAACTCTTTGTACTCTCCAGTACGCTCTTTTGCAGCGCCTACTCTTTCAAGATCAGACAACTTACCAGACTTTCGATATAGTTCTAAAGATTCTGTAGTAAACTTATCAACGTTTTGCTCTACAAACTTTTGGCGTTTTGCAACAGCATTATCTACACGAGTAACGTAGTTCTTAGCAGCAAACTCTAAAGATCCGCCGTGAGAATAACCTAAAGCTCTACTACCTAAGTACATAACAGCCATGCGGGCAATTTCTTTCTTATCAAACAAATCCCCAAACAATCCAGAAAGCCAGCCTTCAGCCTTATCTCTGTTTGCTGGTGGTTGCCTTTCGCCTGTTTGTTGAACGCTTTTAGCGTCAGAGTTTTCGCCAGGTTGATCTTTACCAGGTCCCGTTTGACCTTTACTTTTGGCTGCAATCTTGTCTATAGTGCTTTTCTTTGCTGCTTCTTTATTAACGGCATCTTGACTTGTTCCAGCTGGTAATTGACCACCTGTCTTAGCTGCTCCTGCTTCTCGTTCAGCGTCATACTTAGCGTTAGACGCATCAGCCTTTGTTTGTGCGTCTTCAGCGGCTGTCTGTAGTTCTTGGCTATTCTTTTCTTTTTCGTCGGCAGCAGCGTTTAACGAGTTTGCAGCAGTCATGTTTCCTGCCTGAGCTTGCGCCTCAGCCTGCGTTCTAAGATTTGTTATTTCATCATTAGCCTTTTTAGCTGCAGCAGCAGCGGAATCAGCGCGAGACTGATCAGCTTGAGCTGTCATACCAGATTGCGTAATTCTAGCAGCGCCAGTACCTACAGCGGCTTCATCTACTTTATTAGCAGCAGCAGTAATGAGATCTGGATCTCCTGTTTGAGCTGCGTTAATAAGATTATTAGTAGCAATTTCAGCGTTCTTTTCTTTAGATGCTACGACATCATCAATGTCTTGAATAACGATTCCAGAACCTCCTAAGTTAGGAACCATTTTCATTTCTGCTTGTGTCTTTTTCCAAAGGTCTTTTGCTTCTTGCCTTTTATCGGCTAGTTGCTGTGCTTCAGCTTCAGCCGCAGCTTTAGCTAATCCAGGATCTACCTTTAGCTCTTCCTCTTTAGGGATATCTTTGCCAAGCATAGTAGCGTCTCTAATTTCTTGATCCTCGCTACGCGGACCTATTTGGTCTGGCACTCCGAGTCCAAAGGGAGGAACCTCGCCAGGTGCTTGATTACCTGTAGTACCTGAGTTACTACTGTCTGCCGTTTTTGCTGCGTTCTCAGCAGCCTGAGGGGCAGGAGGAGGTATATCAGAGCCGTCCTCGCTAGGTATTTCCATAGAGTTTGCGTCAGTACCACCACTAAATAGCTTTGAGAAGAAACTTTCGTTATCATCCGGCTTAGGAGGCGGAGCGTCCATAGTTCCTGCCATAGCTGGGGTAACAATACCCAGTTTAGCAAGAATTCCAGGCTCTGCTACTTGTTGTGCAGGTTCTGAGCTGTACGCTGTACGAAAAAGTTCAGCCTCTTTATTGCGGCGATTAACCAGTCCAGGCAATTGCTCACCGCCAGCAAGACGGAACTCGCCAGCTTCTTTAAGATAGCCATCAAAATCTCCTTCGTTGAGTTTCTTAAGCGCGTCACTTTCTCCGAATCTACCAGATCCGACATTGTACATAAGAGATTGTACAGCCGATTTTTGGTAGGGATTAAGGTCGACCTTAACAAGGTTGTTATATGCATTATCTACTTCCTCAATATCTTTCATAAGCCTTTGTTGAGCCTGTTCTTGGTTCATTGGCTCACTGTCTTGTGTTATTCCTCCGGTAGTTCCGTATCCTTGAGTCCATATTCCCGTAGGATCTTTATAAGGGCCTGGTTTAAATCCTTCTATATCATCTTGCATTATAAACTGAGAAAGAATGTTTTTATAATCTATAGGACCACCTTCGTTTTGAAACAAAGAAAAATCCCAAGTATTTTCTCTACGTGAACTTGTCTTTTTAGGTTCTTCGTAATACCCTCTAAAAGTGTTACCAGCCCATTGACCCCAACGGCCATCTGGCATTTTACGAAGCGTTATTCCAGGCGCAGGAGATTGTGGCATAGTAGCTTTATCGTATAACTCTCCAATACTGTTACCAATATCAGACAAAAGACCACCATCAGCTTTATACTCTGGAATACTTCCACCTTGCATACGTTGAACCTCTTTGCCGGCGTTATTCATAGCCTCTATTTGTGGCTCAAACATGCGCACAGACTCTGCGTTCATAACGTATTCTCCAGGAGTAAGCCAAGCAGGCACTGTGTCGGTACCTTTTGGATCTCCAGGATGATCGTACATAGGAATAGCTTGCATAGACGGAATAGAGTTATCTTCAAAAAATTCTAAAGAAACGGAGTTACCAAAACGATCCTTTTGCGTATATGCTTTTAGTTTCATTTTACTACTCCTTATTACTTAATGGACCACCATATTTAATTTTAGCTGACTCTTGTACTAAGCCACCACTCTCATATTGTTGAGCTAATTGAACAGTTAATGGCATCATGCCTGCTGCTTTACCTGCTTTCATGGCTCTGCCAAGCATTCCTCCAGGAAGTCCTCCAGTTGATTGGTTTCCTTGAGCTGTTACAGCTTTTTCCATCATTTGCGCGCCAGCTCCTTTCATAAGTCCACCCATAAAATTATAGGACGGAGACAAAGGACCGACCATACCGCCTTCGTTAAATAATCCAAACGCTTTACCGGCTAATAGGCCAGCTCCGATCCACGGCATAGCAGTGCCTAATGCGGCCATAGCTCCGCCACCTGCAAGACCTGCGCCAGCAGCGCCTGTTGCGGCACCCGCAGCGCCTGTTGCGGCGCCTGTTGCAGCGCCTGTTCCTGCTAGCTGAGCCGCAGTAGTTCCTGCTAGCTGAGTTCCTGTCATACCCGCTGCGTTAGCAACAGCAGGGGCAGCTGAAGAACCTGATCCTAATATAGCTTGTGCTGCACCTGGACTAACACCCATTGTAGCTGCAGGAGCCATTGGCGCAGAAGCCATTGGTGCGGCCGACTGTAGCGCAGTCATTTGAGTAGCTGAAGGAGTTGCTAAAGGACCTGGAGTACCAAAACCTAAGGCTTGCTTTCCATAATCAATTGCTTTACCGCCGTATTCAGTAACAAGCTCTTCTCCTTTGTTGAGGCCTCTTTTCATACCGCGCTGCATAGCCATGTTTCCAAACTGTTCCATTGCTCCAGGAGTTCGTTGCTCTGGGGTTGCTTGAGTTGCAGGAGCGGCCTCCTGTCTAAAGGGACGTTTATTTTCTTCGTCTTGTGGACGTGCTAAAGTAATCATTTACCACCTCCTCCGCCAGTTTGAGTTTGCGTTGTAGATTGTGGAGCACCAGCAAGGTATCCAAAGTAGCGACTAGCCGACGTATGAGGCGCATCAAGACGCTGTTGTTCATAAGCCTGTCGAGTACTACCTGCTTCTCCTAGTTGAGACATACCATACTGCTGTATTCTACGTTGTTCTTCCAAGTTTTGAGATGAACGATCGGCCAACGCTGATTGCATTCCACGCTGGGCTCTTGCTCCGCCTAAGCCTCCACTCATATATTGTTGCATAGCTTGGCTGCCAGCAAGATTTTGTAAGTCTCTTTCTTGAGCGCCACGTACGTCATAGATACCACGACCCGCTAGTGCGTCACGGCCCAGGCCTTCTTGTGCGTTAATAGCGTCAATTTGCGCTTGGTCAAGCTTAGCTACAATTGCGTCTGGCCCTCCAGCTACTTCAGCTTCGTAACGATCAGTAACGTCTGAAAGAACTCGTTTTAGATAAGGCTTAAATTCCTTATCAATACCGGAAACAGTGGTAGTAGTAGTACCACCACCACCGCCTCCTCCTTTGCGGGCAATGGAACTTCCAAACGGATCTCCTCCCGCCATCATTTTAATTAAAAGCATTTAATTCTCCTGTATAACGCCTCTTACCGAAACGTGTAATGCCGCGTTATAGCGGTGTTGCAAGAAACGACCATAGTCCATAGCTTCTTGCTCACTACGAACAGAGTCGGCACGCCAATGTTTACCACCATGCTCTTTAACATGAGCAATCATAGCGTCAAACAAGCGATAGACAGTAAACGTATTATTATAGTCATGATCTACAATACAATCTTTTACGTCCATCACCCACTCTTTTGTATAATAACTGCTAAATGTAGAAGCAGAAAGAAAGCCTCTAAGTTTTCCGTCATTAGCATAGTCACCAATAACTAAAACATGAGGACTTCCTTCCTTTTGCTTTTCAACAAGCGACAAAAAATACTGTATCCAAATAGTTTCGTTACGATCGTATCCAAGATACTTATGATCTTTTGTCGACTTGTCCATAAGCTTAATTGCTTCTAATACATCATTGTCCTCTATTTTACGTATCATCAATATAGTTCCTTTACTCTATCTTGCAAGTCGGCTAAGCTAGTCGCCTTTTTAATAGCGTCTAGCAAATTAGCCATTTTATCATCTTGAAGATTAATGTTATCAGTCGCTTCAAATAACCATGTAGCCATAGTATTATCTTCAACCATAGGAGGTTTATTTTGCATTAACGAGATCCTCCTTTATTAATCTCCATTTGTAAACTTGACAAGCTCCAAGCGTAACTAGTAGTTGCGACTGTAGGATCTTGATCTGCATCGTCAATTCTATAGTTTAAGAATCGACCAGTAATCTTAGTATCAATCTTGTAGTCTTGCGTTATAGTGTAGTCATTTGTAAGACTCGCAGTAGCTAAAAGATTTGCTTTATCACCAGTATAGTTTGTTGGCGACACTCTCATATGCAGCGTTGGATAATACAAAGGACCATTAAGTTCGGTTGCTGTACCGCCGGTAGCTTGCAAAGCTGTAGTAACTATTTGTTCTGTATCTAAATGTGGAGAAATACCAAGTTCTCTACGTTCAACAAAAGAAATATACTCATCACCTGCAATATTATTAGTGGGATCAGCGTTAAATTTGTATCCTATATCTGCAGCAACTATTTTACTATCCGAAGTATTAGCGTTACTTGTTTGTATAAAGATCGGATATATACTACCGCTTTTTACTTGGTCATTAGCCCAAGGCCTGTCCGGATCAAACCTTCCAAACGAACTTATTGTACTACCTAATGTAGAAAGTACTTCCGTTTGTATAGGAACCGTTAAAGACTGAGGAGCTAAAGTTCCTCCGTAAGTAAGTGTTGCACTTTGAATATATAGACCCGTAGTACTGTACTGAATAGGCGAAATACGCAAGCTATTGCCTGTTCTTTCTACATTCAAAGTTCTACCACCAATTGCTTTAATGCCAGACTCTAGCTTATCTACCATTTCAACGTTAGTATAAGTTGTAGTACTTTGACCACCCGAATACAAATTAGCATTATAAGGAGTACTTATAGCTAACGCTCCATTATATCCTCCTCCAAATACATAGTCTTGAAACGTATTATCAGAGTACAAAATACGAAATACTGTTGGTTGAGAATATCTAACAGGTATTCCTGATGTTGTTTCAACAGCGGTAGTGTCTTGCAACGGATCAGATGGAACAGCAAATAAACCACCATCATCATCTGCAGTCATTTCCCATAAGAAGTTTTGAACCGTTCCTGTACCAGCGCCATCGTCTAATCTATTTACAGACCAATTATCTGCGGTTGTAAAGGTAACATCAGCACCATAACCACCTATTACCCAACCAGAAATATTAGTACTTCTAATCAAGTCGCCTATTTGACTAGAATTTAACTCTACCCCAGTAGAGGTTTGGTTGTTATAGTTTCCTGCAACTCTAACAGTAACGTTTTGTGCGGGAAGAAACTCACTAGCTGGTAAAGTTAAGGTCATAGTTCCTTGACCTGCGCTAGGGTCTACACCTGCTACAGTTTCTGTAAATTGTCCAGCAAGAGTAGCTGGCATAACATTATCAGGATCTGAAATAACTCCAATAGTTATTAAGTTTGTATTTGCTTCACCTATTTCTCGTGTTGCAGTAACTGTATACGGTGAAGTATTAGAATACTGTCCCCTAAATGTTGGTGTATTATCTAAAACTTGCGCCACCTTTTCAGCCAATAATTCTTGAGTCCAGTTTTGGCCAAACAAAACAAAATCAAGATACGTATTATCATATAACATTCTAATAGTTGGAGCTCTAGTTCCTGTAGCTGTTGAGCCATCTATGTTAACGATTTGCGTAATTTGCATTTGACCGCCAAATTGAGTACTTAAATATTCTGTACTAGCCGTTTTAGTTATTGCAGAAACAACTAACAATGACGCATCAATATCTTCATTACTTATCGAGAAAATGTTTACTGCATTACTACCAACCCTAAGTAAAGAGTCTGCGTTAGCTTCAACATAATAATAAGCTCCAGTTGGTTGCGTTTGATTTGGAATTCTAGGATCTAAACCAGAAAACTCAGTTATTTGTTTTAACGCAGCAACCAGATTTAAAGATATATCTTCGCTACTTGTTTCATTAGCAGGTAAAGTAACATCTATTGTAAAGCCGTTAGGCACATATGATGAAGCAGTTTGAGCAAACCTAATTGTTATTGATGGGCTATCATTAGCTGATATTCCATAAACGCCATTACCTTGCGTAGAAGTATATTCATCTGTTCCTAAAGCAGTATCTCCTCCTGTGTTAGTGAGGTACGTACCATTAATCGTCCACCCTGAGAGGCTGCTACCCCAAGGACCGTGAGTTTCTCCAATTTGAAAATCAGCGTCTGAAAAGTTAAAAGTATTACCGCCCACATTAATCGATGAAATTGTAGCCGGAGCATTACCGTTATTCGTAAAAGTTAATGATCCGGGTGGTTGCTGTTGAGGATGATAAGAGTAAGTTACATCTATTCCTGTTCCGCCAGCGTTTGGGAAGTATCCACTGCTGCCTCCACTAAGACTGAAAGATGAGTATTGTGTTCCTAACACTTCAGCTGTCCATGATAGATCTGAATAAGCCCCTAATATAGAAACTGTAGTAGAACTACCTGTAGCTAAGTAGTTTACAGTTTGATCAGGAACCGCGTTTAAAGTAAGATTATATAGATCTTGCTGCAAAAAATGATTTCCAATTGTTCTATTATTAGTAATAGTATAATCGGTAGTTACACCATCTTGCCAAAGCCATACGGCTCCTGGCGGAATAGCATTCCATGTACAACAGGATGGAGAATCTGAGTGAGCTTGTGTACCATCACCAAAACCACCATATTCAGGCTTCCAATTAAGAGAACCAGGAGACCAACGACCAGCGTATGTTCTTCCGTCTAAGCCAGTATTATTAGTAGTAATTGGATCAAGTGTAAGTGTTCTTGTTAGTCCTGTAGTATTTTGATACCAAGCAAAAACACCACGACCACCGTTTCTAGAGCCACCACGATTACCTTCTCCAGGGTTTACTGAACCTGTTGAGTTCTCGCCTCTATAAGTCCAATAATTAGTTATACCACTAGGCGCAGAACTTGGCGTAGCTGAGCCTCCATAGCCAACGGAACCGTTATCTGCACCTCCACCGCCTTTTGCTTCAATAGTTGCTAATATAACGTTGTTTCGTTTCCACACTATCTTAGATGCGCGTCCACTATAACCAGCACCACCGTAACTATCTCGTGGTCCTGAAGCACCTGCTGTTACGTCAATCGTATCTCCTGCTTGTGCAGCAATTGTACCACCTGCAGCTCCACCAGCTCCACCACCATAGTTATGGTCAGCACCGCCGCCACCAGCTCCTGTTAAAATAAAGTACAAGTCGCCAGTTCTAGCTACTGTATAAGTAGTAGTAAAGTTGCTTGGGTAACTACCACCTGCTCCTGCAGTTGTCCAACCTCCAATAAACATTTGTAATTCGCTAATAGCGTCTCTTACTGTTTCATGACCGCTTGAATCGCTAGTAGCTGTGCTACCAAAATTGTTCCAAGTATAATCTTCGTCAAAGAAAGGAATAGATAAGTTTGGATCACCAGTTCCAGGAGTGGTCGTACTAGTTGCTTTGTAAGTTGCTTGAGTAGGCCACAAATAGCCTAGCGTAGTAGCTGCCGTTTGAGTAAAGCTAACATCAACTTCTTGATCTGTGCCATTACCAGAAGTACCGACAGTTGTACCAGTGTAAACGTCTGCAGTAACATTTGTAATGCTTCGCTGTCCTGGGACGTTAGAAGTTATTTCTAAAAGATGAATATCATCGCCGTTAGAGTCTTGTCCGTAAATTACGCGACTTGCTGTAACGTCTCCTAATGCGTGTGAACCATCAAGATCGTTTATATAACTTGCAAGGTCTGTAAGAAACGTATCAACGGTTCTAGTCACTCCATCGTTAGTATTATATATGTCCGATCCATTAATTCTGATAGGAACATTACTAGCACCTCCTCCGTTTTGAAGAGTAAACTCTATTACTAGGCCTCCTCCTACAGCTGCATTTCTTGTAAACACAACATCATTTACGTTTCCTGCATCACTTGAAGTTATGACTCTTCCGGCATCACCAAAGTAAATTCTAGACTTAGCATAAGTAATATTTGGTCCTGTATCTCCAATAAACGTATATTCCATTTCTTCTGGAGATTCAGTACTAAACGCTGTAAACGTAGGTATGTCAAATTCTTGTTGTTGCTTAACACCATCGTGATCTGCCATCATTTTACCAGAGATAGTCATAGTTTGAACTTCTTGACGACCTGTGTTTATAGCTATATCGTTTCCTGAAGAACCAGAAGTAAGATCTATAGTTGTAAGAGGTATTCCTCCACCACGAATAGGAGACATATCTCCAGCAATAACTTCGTTAAGATCTCTTTTTGTCCAGTTATTTTGGCGATAGTTCCAAATTAAAGCTTCATCACATTCGCCAGTTATTGAATTCAAAGTTGGGTAACAAATCCAAATCTCATCTTGAGCCTTGTTTAAAAGAGTAAACAACTTTGTTTCATGCAGCGGGTTTAGGTTTTTATAAAAGTAATTTCTAACTCTGTTTGCTGCTACTGATTGAATATTTGCTGGATGTCCAGGAAAAGCGTATATATCATTACTACCTACAACTAGATGTTTACCGTCGTATTCAACAACAGCACCTGTAGTAATACAACCGTAGCTTTCTGTAACTTGAGTAAACCTAACAGGTAGCAGAGGATTATTAGTTAAAGACATGGAATGAATTGAACTATTTGTGTAAATGTACAAGCTACCTTGAATAGATTTCATTTCTTGAATTACGTTAGTATCAGACAAAGTAAACTCATCGGCAGTACTTGCTCCTGCAGCAAACGGGTTCCAGTTATTAGGAATAGCGCCTGTTACAGCAATGTCAGAAGTTCTTACAACACCTGATAATCTTCTAATAACGTCTCCAGAAACAGAGTCTATTTCAACTAAATCTCCGGCTACTAACAAGTTTCCAAAAGATCGTAACACTCCTGCTCTTACTTGAACTACGTTTCTAGAAATAATCTTAATACTTAATGGATCGTCTTGTACAAGCGAATCGATTGCAACAACAGTCGTATCTGAGGCTGCATCATTATATATCTCAAATTGATTTGAAGACATAGAGATTCCAGAAGTAGGTAAAGTACCTGGAACAAAGTCAGTACCGTTAGGAGTACCTGATCCGCTTGGCGTTCCTGTAACTACTGAATAGCTTGTTCCGTTAACGTCTACCTCAATATAATAATTAGCGAAATCTACTTTTTGACCTAAGTTAAACGTGACTCCCTGGTGAGTATCATAAATAATATTGATTGCTTCAATATCAATATTGTAAGAGTCCCAACCAGGCAACTCAGCAAACACAGGCACGTCATTCAAGACTGTATTGTTGATTGTATCTAAAATGTAATGAGGTCTATCAATACCGTTATTAATAATGATAGCAAATCCACCTGTAAAAGACGTATGGTGCCAAGACCCACGTGGACTAAACCCTTTATAGCCATCATCGTTGACTAAGGTTGGTGGAGTAACGTCTTTAAAATTACCTTCTTCGTCTTGCAAATAAACCCTATCAGCTATATGAACACCGTTACTGTTGTATACAGCCATAATAAAGATATAATAAGCAGAAAGCTCACCAAGATTCGGATTAGGCCAATACGCAAGGTATCTTGCAGGGCCAAAGGTCGTTCCAAACGCCGCGTATTCTGTTACAAGAACTGAGTCTTGGTCAGGAATAGCGTTCAATATAACTTCGCCAGTCATCTTAGACGCAGCGCTATCTCTAAATCTTACGTTACGAGCATCGCTGAACGCGTTAGGAGCAAGACCCGAAGGTGGAGCGTCTAATATTACACCAGCTGCGTCGAGCTGATTTATAGACACAAGTTCGTTAGCCATCATAAGCCTCCCATTTTCCGTCAGGACAACGTACTTGCTGCAGCTTTACTTTTAAAGACACAAAGCAGCCGCAGCGTTTACATTGGTTTGTTAGTTTAATATACTTGTCACATGACTTGCATATGTTAAATCTGTAATTCTCTATTTCTGGTGGAACAGTAGGAAGGTCTATTTTCATGCGCACTCTTTATGGCCAGTTGTCGGGTCGATAAAGCAAGCCTCTGCCTTTCCCGTTTCTTCAGCCATTTCCGCAGTCTCGCCAGTACTCGTCTCTTCCTCTTCCACGGCTTGCATGATGCCAAACCTTTTTCCACCAAGTCTGAACGTCGTACATCCTTTCGCCCCGCCTTTCCAGGCATCCAAGTAAACCTGTTTAAACTCTTCATACGATACGTCTTCTCCTACATTGCAAGTCTTTGAACAAGCAGAATCAATGTAGTGTTGAGCTAAAAGCAAAACAGCTAAATGATCCTGAACTGAAATGTCATTTGCTGTTCTTCCTTTTATACCTCTAGCATACGCATAATCCTCCACTCTTTCTACAATAGGACCTTCAAACGTTTGAATTGTTCTATCATAATAGTGACTAAACACAGGTTCGATACCACCACTCACGTTATCAGCTACGATACTAATAGTACCAGTAGGTGCAATACTAGTTAGGTGGCTGTTGCGTATACCATATTCACGTATCTCCTTTTTAATAGATGCGGGTAAAGTACGAATAAAGTTAGACTTTAAATATTCTTCTCTGTATAGTGGGAATGGACCTTTTTCCTTAGCGAGTCTTGCTGAAGCTCTATAGCAGCTATCTCTGAGAGAAACAAAGACGGACTCTGCCCATTCCATAAATTCTTCTGAAGCATACTCGTATCCCAATAACTCGCCAGCATTGGCAAGCCCTGTAACTCCAAGTCCCATACGGCGTTTGTTCTTTGCTTCGTCTGATTGTTCTTTAAGCGGGTAAATCGTACGGTCAATAACGTTGTCCATTGCTCGTACAACTTCCGCAATATCTTTCTTAAATTTATTAAAGTCAAATGTAGAGTCTCCTACATACTTTGTTAAATTAAAACTTCCTAATAAACACGCTCCATACGGAGGCAAAGGTTGCTCACCACAAGGGTTGGTTGCAGATATAGTTTCACAATAGTGAAGGTTATTCATCTCCGCAATGCGGTCAATAAACAACACACCAGGTTCCGCCCAATCCCAAGTCGACGACATGATTTCTTCCCACAATGTTTTTGCAGAAATGATCTTGTGTTCGATACCATTGAAGCGCAATGTAAAAGAGTCGTCGCCATCATTTGTTAAGGCCTCCATAAACTCATCTGTTATACCTACACTAACATTAAAACCAGTAAGCTTGTCAGAATTACGTTTAGCAGCAACGAACTCCTCAATATCCGGATGGTCAACCCTAAGAACGCCCATCTGTGCACCTCGCCGATGTCCCGAACTCGCGATGGTTTGGCATACAGCATCAAATATGCCCATAAAACTAACCGGCCCCGACGACTGGCTATCAAGTGATTTAATCCTGTCACCACGTGGGCGGATTTTAGAGAAGTCATAACCGATACCACCTCCTCTACGCATAGTCTCAGCTGCTTCACTGGCTTTCTCCATTATACTATTCATACTGTCTTCAATTTCACCAGATACAAAACAGTTATAGGCAGTAGTGATACGATTAGATCCAATAGCGGCTTGAACTCTACCAGCAGGTAAAAATCTCATGTTGCCAAGAATATCTTCTAATTGGTATCTATGTTCTTCACCATCACTTAAGGCTTTTGCAATGCGCTTAATCTTTTCGTCAAACGTTTCGTTTTCTTGCCTATACTTCATCTTATCTATTTCTTGGGAGAGTGAGGTCTCCGGGCCTATGTATTCTATGTTGTGCATTTTAGCCTCTTCCTATTATAGTTTCGATCTGTAATAGGGGACACGAGACTAAATTGATTTCATTCTTTGGACAAGCCTCTCGGCTCTATTAGGAACTTGCCGATACCACTTACTATCTACCATTTCATCTGCTGCGGTGTTCCAATCACGGGCGTCTACACCACGTTTCATTCCTTTAAATTTAGATAGTCGTGGGTATCCAAGATTGAAGCACATATTTGCGATAATGAGCTGGGCTTCCTCTGGCAATTCATAAAAATCGGGATAGAGTTTTTCGCAGTCGTCAATTGTGATTTGTATATCCTGTTCGAACGCTTCAGCCACTCGATCGTCTGAGACAAATGTACCAACTGGCTCTCCAAACTCCGGATCTTCTTCCCGTACGAGATGGCCGATGCCAAAAGTAGGAAGGCCAAGATGATCGAGATAAATTTCATGTTTGACTCCTTCGTCAAGTTCAAGATCTGCTCTTAATTTATCTACATTCATTACTTAGTAATTCCTTTAAACTTCTCAAAACTTCTCATGCCACCGAGTCCTAACATACCTAATAGCACAGTCATTAAGGTATCCATATCAAACTCCGGAAGATCGGCCGGTATAGCAACGTCTAAAACGGACATTGCAAACATTGTACAAGGTAGTCCAAGAAAATGCCAAAACAAGGCTAAGCCGCAAGACCAACCAACAAACGGTCGCCAACCAGCTACAAACATATTTCTACTTTGTGCTTCTGCTTTGTTTATTTCAAGTTGTCCTTTAGCCAGCTCTTGCGCATGACGCTCAGCCATAGTAGCTAAGTCATGAGCTAATTTTGCCTTTTGATCTTTATCTTCTATAAACTTATCTAGTAAAGCGGTTGCAGGTCCAATAAGCGCTTGTATCATACTGCATCTCCTTTTGGTTTTACTTCGTGACAACGTGTTCCAGCTGGCTTGAATGGTGAGTCTATAATAGATAAATCATAAACCATTTCTGCAACACGATGCTTACACTCGTCAACAGTAACATAAGGGCCATAAGTGTCTGCTGCCTCTAAACATTGTTCGTTAATGTCACCGTTTATACATATTAATACTAGCGCCTCAAACATTGCATCCTCCTATTTTGAGATAATTAAAACAAGAATAAGAAACAACGCTACTAACGCGCTTACTACTACAGCACCGATTTTTACGTTTTCAATTAACTCTTCTTGTTTTAATAACGCTTCTTTCTTAGCTTGTTTTTCAGCCTCTTTTATTTGTTGTATCCTCTTTGCTCGTTCATCAACAATAGATTGCCAAGTTCCTGGACCAAATCTCATGTCAATCATAGTTCTCATTTCATTTATTTTTTCTTGAGCAAGCCTAGCATCTATAACCTCTTGTGCCACTGACTTCAGACCTAATTGGTCGCCAATACCTCCAACGCCAGATGATTTAGCCCGCTTTTGTTGTACTTGTTTTTCGCCCTCTAAAAGATTATCTACATGAGATGCTATCTCACCGATATCTTTGGCGGTATTGATTGCTGATTTAATGCCCTCAACAGCACTCTTTACCAAAGCTATTCCAGCCATGGTTTCAGCTATCATTTATATATATTTCAACCTCACATTTTCATCATTAAAGTAAGGGCAAGTCCAACAATTACTATCGTTGAACCCATAATCATCGCTTCAAGACGCCATAAGCGTTTATCTAACGATTCAAGTTTTTCTTGTACTGCGCCGTATCTTATAGCGCATTCGCGTTCGTGGGCCTCCAGTTCCTTTTGAACGGCTTCAGCTTCTAAAGTCATGTTAACCTCCAAAGGAAACCCAAGAGACCATGAAGATCTCTTGAGTTTATTATTATTACCGTTAAGCTTGTGATTCAGACCAAGATATTCTTGACGTAATGTTAAACGGATTTGTATTGCTAACTGTAGACGGATCTTCAGATAGTTTTGCAACTACCGTTAAAACGTCTGGCCCGTCTGGAAATACGTTATCACCGCCAAGTATAGAGTTACCTAGCGTAGTAGTTCCAATAAGACTTTGATCAGTAACCAACGCGCTACGTCCTGTAGTACCAACACCACCTTGCGCTCTAAATTCAAATATATCAATACCACCACTAATTGTATCTTGGTTAGTATGATAAACAAGTTGACTTAAGCTTGGGTTTTGTACTCGTTCCCACGCAGTATTAGTAGTAAGACCATTAAGTCTTAGAGTTATTTCTGCGTTGTGTGTAGATAGAATACCTACCGAGTTCAAAATTAATTGCATACGGTTAATAATCTCTCTTTCACCTAAGAAACCAGGAGTATTTGTATCTACCGAGGGAGCTAATCGAATACTAATTAATGGTACATCGTAAACAACAGGCGCACCAGTAGTTGCTACAGTAACAGTATAGTTACTTACAGTTCCTGCGGTTCCTGTTGGTGATTGATTAATTAGCATTAAGCTCCTAACATCTTCAGTACTTGATGCACTAGCACTTCCATATCTTGTTCTTAAACTAACTTGATAAGGCTGATTAGGTAATCCAAAGTACGAATAAGGATTACGCGTATATGTGTTACTATTTACACTTGCTCCAGCAATTATCTTGTTAGCCGGAACAGAGTTATATAAGAAGCTCGGAGTCTCGATTAACAACGCTCTACCCATATTATACCATCTATTATTAAAGAAATAATAGTAATCGCTTTGGGTTTCTGCTCTTGCCGATACAGTAACGGTTGAGCTGCCAGTTAACTGAATATTATTACTAGCTGCAGTAAAGACATAAGCATTATCAGGATCAAACTTACCATCCATGATAACTGAAGTACCCCAGTGTGCTAGGGCTGGAACATAAGTTGGTGTACCTACATTCTCAATTTCATATCTAGCAGGCAAATTACCTGAACGTAAATATGCTTCGTTCTTATGGTTATTATGCACAAACTCGTGTACATAAACAACACGGCCTCTTTGGTCTTTAAACCCAAATCTTACTTTACCTGCACCATACCAGCTATAATCAATATAAGCCATTTGAATACGGTGTGGTCTTAAGTAAAATCCTGTTGGACCAGTACCATCACAAGGATCAAGGTTCCAATCGCTTTGAGCTACTCTTGTAATTTCTGTTTTTGTAATAATAACGTTAGAATTACTTACACCTCTATAAGAAGGCATAATGTACATCAATGTATCACTAGCAATCTTAGTTATTACATGAGTTTGGCCTTTAATAACGATTTTATCGCCAACAACTACTTGCTTGGTATATTTAGTTCCTGTGCCAAGAATTTGACCACTTCTAAATGTAACAGCTGAAGTGCCGGTTAACTGAACTGTAGAACTTCTACGACAAGCATATAAAGTAGAGCCATCATATTCAAAGAACATACCGTTCTGATCATCAAATAATCCACAACGTAAAGCGCTATTACTCCAGCTTTGAACATAAAACTCAGGCAAACCGCCTGGGCCTGACGATGCATCAACAGTAGGCGCTCCTCCTTGCGTTACTTTGAATGTGTAATCATCAACGATACTATCAATCGGTTTTACCCCATTCCAATAGTTAGTTGGACTAGTAGTAGTTGCACCTGAAATAACTACGCTAAGCGTATCATCTAAACGATGAGGATAACGTGTAGTTATAGTACCTAGTTGTGTTACCGAATCATAAGTATAGTTTTCAATTTGAGTAGACGGACTAAAGTTTACTGCAAAAGAAACTTGAATACTTTTACCTGATTGATATCTAAAGTATCGTCTTGTTTGACGTATCATAGAACTGTCAGGGTTCTTTGACGGAATAAGATCTACGCCGCCATCATAAGGTCTATGCAAAGCAAAACCGTCGGCACGCATAAGCAATGAAGTACCAATAGCATAGTTTGCATCACTCAAAGAAACCGTAGCATTTTCAGTTAACTCTAAAGTTCCTGGACCTGTAACAGCCTTAATAATGCCTGTATGTACATCACCTAAATCATTATAGATTTTAAACGCTACAGTAGTACCAGCGTCTGATGCAACTGCAGCATTGGTCCCTGCTATTGCATTAGCTTCGCTAGTATGAATGGTAAAAGTAGTTGAGGTTAATACATTTACATAGTAAATATAACCATTAACCGTTCCTGCTGGAGGATCTACTGCATCCATAACAACCATATCGCCAGTAGTTAATCCATGTGCTGCTGTAGTATAAACCGCTGTTGAAGTGTTAACAGCAGTTACTGCTAAGCTAGTAGTTGAAGGATCTTGATATAGCGTAATTGAATCGCCAGTATTAAAGAACGAAGTAAAGTTAGTTCCTACACCAGTTACTTTATCATTTCCACTATCAACGTTTACAGTTCCTGCTCCTATTACTTCTCCAGAAATCGCTGAAGCAGTTAAAGTATGCGTTCCACCAAATTTAGATGTAATGGTAATATAGGTGTTAGTTAAAACATCTGCTGCGCTTGAAGCTAACCGAATCCAATTACGATCTATTTTAATAATAAAGTAATTACTTCCATTAGTTAAGCCACCCATGCTAGTTAAAGCAACGTCATGAGAGTAAGTCACTTCTTGGCCATTTACAAAGAAATGGTCTGGAAGATAGATAGCGTCTTGTTCTACCCAAACATTTGGCAAACCACTAAAGTTTACAGATCTATTATTAATCTGTGTATTAGCGGCCATAGTAAAGGTCGTATCGTCTACAATACTATCTATTGTATATACACCATCAGAAGAACCTACAGTACTCGCATTTAACGTTTGATTACCTGTTCCTGCCGTAAGAATGTCTACAGCAGTGGTTTTTCTAAACGTTCCTGATCCTGTTCTTGGATATCCAATGTAAATTAAGTCTGTAGCTACGTTATTAATAGCTCCTTCTCTAGTTTGATACAGTCTAATATAAGTACTAGCCTGATCTTTTACAAAGTAAAACTGGCCGTTTTGTAACCCAGGAACAGGCGTATCGCTAAGATACTGTACTCTATCTCCTGTATTAAAGTTGTGTACAGTAGAAGTAGTTGGTCCTGGATAAATATTAACGTTGCTACCGATAAATGTGTTATTTTGGTTGAACTCTACTGCATCTTCAGAAAAACCATCTATCGTAGTAGCTAATTGAAACTTGTCGTTTTCGGAATTAAACACATAATACGTAGTACCATCTGTTAATCCTTTTAACGGCAGATTCCCTGACCCTGCATCATAAGCAACAAGATCACCATCATTTAATCCATGATTTGTAGCATTTATATAATCACCTTCAGAATTATAAGAACTACGAGGAAGCCAATAGCTATAATAAGCAGAAGTAGTGTATGAGCTCGGAGTCGTGAGGACTAATGAAGTTGATGAAGCAAGGGTTCTAAATCCAATTCTATTTCCAACTATCTTATCGAGTATATAATACGCGCCGCTAGTTAAACCACCAGCAGTTCCTGAAGCAACATGATAAATGTAGTCTCCTACAGTCCACTTGCTTGCGTCTCTACTAAGCATCGTCCATCTAGCAGGATTTAAAGATGCCTTGATTACTGCGCCTGTGGCTGTAGTGCTAGTAACATTTTTTACACTTCCATTTACTGTGCTTGAAAAGACTACTGTTTGGCCATTGTTAGTAACTTTCTTTGGATAGATTAAATAACTGCTATAATCATTTATCAAAAAGCTACTTGAAGTTCCAACACTAAATCCTGCAAACGTTGTATAGACAGGAAAATAAGCCTGTGAGCCACCAGTAGTTGCGCCGTCTAAAGGCTCAACAAAGTAAACCTCTTCTTTAGTATCACTAGCACCTAACGCTCCTGCTGTAGTGTAACAGCGAATAAGCGCTGATCGTGTTCTTCCACCATTAGTTCCAAACGCAGTAATTGCTAGTTTACCAGTAGTTAAGTCAGAGTTTGTATAGAATTCAATCGTAGTAGAATCAATAACTTTTATGTAATACCAACGACTGTCTGCTAGCGTATTTATAACTGCGTTACCGTATCCCATGAAATACGCATAAGTATCGCCATTAGTTATTCCATGAGGAGTAGCAAACGTAAGCTGGTTATTAGCAATTGTTGCGTCAATACCATCTGGCTTAAAATAAATAGCATCATCAGGAGTTATCCAATGGGCATCAAAAGGAGAGTAATTAAACCCTGCTTCAGTTGTTGCTTCGTCCATTGTTCGCCAATCAGACTCTTTAAATTGAAAAGCGTTACCTGTACTCAAATTTCCCCAAGATGTAAACTCTACTATATCATTATTTGCGGTATTTCCAGAGTTTTTAATATGAAAGCGATTAGGATAATCACTACCAATTTCTGATAATTCGTACATTTTGTTTACAGCTAAACCAACAGGATAAGTAGATTCATGCTCTATAACTACATAATCACCATCTTCAAAACCTGCATCTGGCAAATAAACACTAAACCCTTCATGTTGTCCTGCCCATGGTTTCATAGGTACT
>Ga0181565_10000849_pt1 | contig 23113 bp, 18 predicted proteins | sample 101ome_16_FD_129661 | JGI IMG/M metagenome (GOLD analysis project Ga0181565, IMG submission 129661) | Coastal salt marsh microbial communities from the Groves Creek Marsh, Skidaway Island, Georgia - 101401AT metaG (megahit assembly) | ecosystem: Environmental > Aquatic > Marine > Intertidal... | reverse complement strand
GGCGGAGGGTAATAGTTTCCTTTCCTCGGGCTTTCAGGCGTTAATCTGTAAAAAAGATCAGGCCGGCTATGAGGAAAACCATAGACGTATTAAAAGACTGATCAATCATGCCTTGAAACACGGTGAAGATATTAACCATGTCGGTGAAAAAGGCTTTACCATGCTGCATGGTGCCATTATCCAGAGCGATGTTAAATTAGCCGAATTTTTATTGGCAAATGGCGCGAATCCTTCAACGTTGAGCGATAAAGATGCGGTCTGGTATGGTGTCACTTACAGTCGCTTAAATGCTGAGCATTTTATCAAGGCTTTGCGTGAAAACAATTGGCCTGTAGATGACGAAATGGTCAGTCTGATAATGCGATAGTTATTGATTAATTGTGCGTTTGAAATCTGATATATTTTTCGCAAGTTACAGAAATGTCTGCGTTGAAACTGACATCATCATGCTTTAAACAAGATTTAAGACTTAAAAAAGACAAAACATCATGCAAAGAAAACTCGAATATCAAGATGCCGGATATGACATATCCGTAATAGAAGGATGGCTGGAAAGACACCGCATGGCATGCAGTTACATGCTGGAGTCGAATGGAACCGTCGCACTGATAGATACCGGCACCGCCTGGGTAGCGCCATTGATACTTGAATTACTCGAAGAAAAAGGCATTGCCCGGGAAAACGTCAAATATGTCATACCAACGCATGTGCATCTGGACCACGCAGGTGGTGCCGGGCAGTTAATGCAAGCTTTGCCGAATGCCACTCTGATCATACATCCCTACGGCTATCGACATATGATAGATCCGTCAAAGTTACAGGCCGGCGCAACCGCTGTATATGGCGAAGAACGCTTCAAAGAATCCTATGACACCTTGTTACCGATTGATGAAAGCAGAGTTGTAGAGATGAGTGATGGCATGCAACTGGATTTAAATGGTCGAACACTGACCCTGTATGACACACCGGGACATGCCAAACATCATCTGGTGGTATGGGATGATATTGCAAAAGGCTTCTTCACTGGAGATGTGTTCGGGAATTCATATCCGGAACTTTGCGCTGATAGCGGTAAACGTTACATCACACCGGTGACCAGTCCGGTGCAACTGGAACCGCACAGATGGCATGAAAGTATCCGTAAACTACTGGAGCATAAACCGGAACGCATGTTCCTGACGCATTACGGCAAACTGGAAAACCCGATGCAGTATGAAGACGATTTGCATGCGGATCTAGATGCTTACGTAGAGATGGTTAACAGCCTTGAAAAAGAAGGGCGTTATGAAAAATTACATGAAATGATCAAAGCCTATCATCGTAAGCGGGTACGCGAACATGGCTGTGATGCGACGGATGAACATATCGATTTCATTATCGGCTCTGATATCGAATTATGCGCACAGGGACTGGATTTCTGGAAGCAGCGGGAAGAACAACAGTCAGCCTCCTGAGTAAAAAGGCCGGCATTGAAATGGCGATGCCGGCCTTATTGTTTTAAGTCGCTTAATCAACAAAATCAGTCTGCTGCATGCGATGAGAAATCTTAACATTGGCATCGGCATCAATTTTCAGACGCACACTGCCGTGGTTCATCTCTTCAACGCTAATGACGATTTCTGTTCCGTCGACCTCGATAATAATGGCCTCATTGGTGTTGTGTTTCAGCGTGTACATCTCAAGTCCCCTGTATAATGATTTTTGCAAATGACCCAGTTTGACTCAGTTAAACGAGGCGGTGAACGACTGGGAGGTCATTTCCAGGCGCAGGAACTACAGGCGTCCGGGCTTCGCTTAGCAGACTGAGGAATAGTTAAGATTTTATTCAATAGCCAATTAAAAAAATTGCCCTACATCAACACTTTGGTTAGCAGTGCCGGAAAATACGCCGAAAAGTGACAATAAAGACACTGACAGTCTAACTTTTTACTACTTGGTGGCGTGATGCTTTCAAAATCGGTGGACACCGGTAGAATCAAATTCATAATTTCCAAATGCCGCCGATCACAGGTTATCGAAAATGAAACAACTGACTGCTATCAAAGGATTTTTCGCTTTTCTTAGTATCTTGTTTATCAATGCATTCGTTGATTTAGGACACAAGATAATCATCCAGAATACGATTTTCAAAGTCTATGATGACCAGACGCAGATAATCCTGACGAGTATTGTTAATGGTTTGATTTTATTGCCATTTATTCTGCTGTTTAGTCCGGCGGGCTTTCTTGCGGACAAATATAAAAAACCACAGGTGATGAAATTCAGCGCCGCTGCTGCCGTTGTTTGCACATTGGTGATTACACTTTCCTATTACATGGGCTGGTTTTTGCTGGGCTTTGCCATGACCTTTTTGCTGGCCGCGCAAAGTGCCATTTATTCTCCGGCCAAATATGGCTATATAAAAGAGCTGGTCGGTAAGGAAATGCTCGGGGCCGCTAACGGCGTGGTGCAGGCATTGACCATCGTCTCCATTTTGCTGGGTATCTTTTTCTTTTCGATTCTGTTTGAAGCCAATATTGCACCGCCAGCAGACTCAGCCGCTTACAACGAAAGTGACATATTGCAGTCAATCGCGCCGCTAGGCTGGTTGCTGGTGTTGTTGTCATTCATTGAATACAAACTGGCCTGCAATCTGCCTGAAACCGCTGAATCGCAGCAACAGATGCAGTTTGAAATGAAAAGCTATGTCAAAGGCGCTTATCTGACTAACAATCTGCGCAAGTTGTTTGAAAACCGCGTCATCTGGTTATCCATCGTCGGTCTGTCTGCTTTCTGGGCGATTTCACAAGTCATGCTGGCAGCCTTTCCGGCTTATGCCAAAGCGACACTGGATATGCATAACACCGTGCACATACAAGGCATGCTCGCCTGTTCCGGCATCGGCATTATGCTGGGGTCTTTTCTGGCTGGACGCGCTTCACGTAATCATATCGAAATTGCGCTTATCCCGCTCGGATCAATCGGCATTGTCATTGGCTTGTTATTACTGCCGGGCCTGACCAGTTACACAGGTCTGATTCTGGATTTTATGCTGTTTGGTATTGCCGGCGGTCTATTGATTGTGCCACTGAATTCACTGATTCAGTTCCATGCCAAAAATGAAGAGCTGGGAACCATCCTGGCCGGTAATAACTGGATACAGAATGTTGTGATGCTGTCATTTCTGGTGTTAACAGCTTTCTTTGCGTATAGCGGTCTGTCGAGTCTGGATCTGTTTACATTGTTAACCTTAACGGCGATTGCCGGTGCTATCTACACGATCTATAGCCTGCCGCAATCACTGATTCGTTATCTGGTGGGCAAAGTCTTTGCCAGTACCTACCGGATCAATGTCATGGGACTGGATAATATGCCATCTACCGGTGGCGTATTAATGCTGGGTAACCATATCAGTTGGCTTGACTGGGCGATGATCCAGATTGCCAGCCCGCGTCCGGTGCGTTTTGTGATGCTCAAAAGCATTTACCAGCGCTGGTATCTGAAATGGTTTCTGGATTTCTTTGGGGTTATACCGATTTCCAGTGGCGTCAGTAAAGATGCCTTCAGTAAAGTCAATGAATCACTCAAAGCCGGCGATGTTGTCTGTCTTTTCCCCGAAGGTGCGATCAGCCGTAACGGCCACCTGGGCGAGTTCAAAAAAGGCTATGAACGCATGGTCGACGATGTTGAAGGTGTTATTCTGCCTTTTTACCTGCGTGGTCTTTGGGGCAGCCGCTTTTCCAATGCCAGTGAGAAACAGCAGGAAGGACGCAGTCCAAGTTTACGCGGCGATGTGATTGTTGCTTTTGGCAAGTCATTGCCACTGTCGACAGAGTCGCATGAAGTTAAGCAGGCAGTTTTTGAGTTATCCGTCGATACCTGGAATAACTGGGCTGAATCGCTCAAGCCAATTCCGCTGGAATGGTTACGCAGTGTTAAACAGCGTGGCAGTGCTTTATGTCTGGCTGATGCACAGCCCGAGCAGACCTTAAACGGTTATAAAGTGATGACAGCGGTCTTTGCTTTCGCCGGTCTGGTTAAGAAATACAGTCCCGAGAAAAATATCGGACTTTTACTGCCAACAAGTAGTGCCGGTGTCATGATGAATATGGCAGTCTGGCTTCGCGGTAAAACGGTCATCAACCTGAACTTTACAGCGAGTCTTGATGCCTTGAAAGGTGCGGTCAAAAAAGCCGAAATAAAAACCGTCTATACATCGCGGCGATTTATTTCCAAGCTCGAACAGAAAGGGATCAATTTTGATCAATTGTTTACCGACCTGAATGTTATCTATCTCGAGGATTTTCGTGAGCAGATTTCGACCGGTCAAAAGCTGAGGTTAATGGCTGCATCCTTTTTACTGCCGGCAAGCTGGCTGTATCGACTATTCGGTGAAAAAGTCGGGACTGATGCAACCGCAACCATTTTGTTTTCCAGTGGCAGTGAAGGCACACCAAAAGGCGTAGAGCTTACTCATAGAAATCTGATCGCCAATGTCCGTCAGGTTGCCGATGTGGTTGATGTCGAGGTCAACGATGTGGTTATGAACTCGTTGCCTTTGTTCCATGCTTTTGGACTGACAGTGACGACCCTGATGCCGATGATTTGCGGGGTTCCTGCTGTTTGTCATCCTGATCCGACGGATACCGTGACGATTGCTAAAGCGATCGCGCGTTTCAAAGCGACGATTTTCTGTGGTACCTCAACCTTCCTCGGGATGTTTACCCGCAATCGTAAGATTCATCCTCTAATGCTTGAATCCTTAAGGATTGTTGTCGCCGGTGCGGAAAAACTGAAGGCCGATGTGCGTGATGCGTTTTCAATTAAATTTCGCAAGTCGATTTATGAAGGTTATGGAGCTACCGAAACTTCTCCGGTTGCCAGCGTCAATATCCCGGATCGTATGGATACCAGTGACTGGCATGTTCAGATTGGTAACAGAATCGGTACAGTCGGTTTACCGATTCCCGGTACCAGCATGCGGATTGTTGATCCTGAAACGCATGAAACACTGCCGGTCGAAACTGATGGCATGATCTTGATCAGTGGTGTGCAGTTGATGAAAGGTTATTTGCATGATCCGGAAAAAACGGCTGAGGCATTGATCGAACTGGATGGTAAAAAATGGTACATCACCGGTGATAAAGGTCATCTGGATAAAGATGGTTACCTGGTGATTGTCGATCGTTATTCACGATTTGCCAAAATCGGTGGAGAAATGATCAGCCTGGGCGCGGTTGAAGATGCTTTGGTCGATGTTTTGCCGGAAGATACCGAGATTCTTGCAACAGCGATTGCCGATGGCAAGAAAGGCGAGCAGGTTGTTTTATTACATACCCGGAATATTGACGAGCAGGCTTTAAAAACCCTGGTAGATCAGTCCGGCATGATTGCCCTGATGAAACCATCCAGATATGTTGCCGTAGAGGCTATTCCGAAACTGGGTAGTGGTAAGAATGATTTAAGCACCGCTAAAAAACTGGCTATCGAGGCGCTTGAAAATTGAAGCAACCTCTGAAGTATTCGTGAACTTGTATCTTACTCAAAAAAATACCCCGCATAGCGGGGTATGTTTATAACAGATCCAACTGCTCAGGTGGCAGTCAATCGTTTTTATCAAGCCACTCACTGATTGCCGGCGTAACCTGTTTCTGGGCTTTGCCACTGACATAAATACCAATGTGGCCACCCGGGAAACTCAGCTCGGTGTAATCCTTGCTGCTGGTTAAACCTTTCAGCGCACGTGAAGCATCAGGAGGCACCAGGTGATCCTGTTCTGCATAAACATTCAGTACCGGGCAGGTGATGTTTTTCAAATCAAGATGACGGTTACCCAATTTGACGCCGCCATTCAGGAAGCCATTGTTCTGATAAAAGTCTTTCAGGAATTGACGGAAAGTTTCACCAGCCTGATCAGGACTGTCAAAAATCCATTTTTCCATACGCAGGAAGTTTTTCAGTTTGTTCTCATCATCCAGAACATCCACCATGCCAAAGTATTTCTGACCGGTAAGGCTGAAAGGTTTTAACGACAGGAAAGTCCAGTTGAGCATTTCACCGGGAATATTGCCCATGGTATCAACCAGCAAGTCAACATCCATATGCTGAACCCAGGCCGACAGCATGTTGTCCGGTGTTTTGAAATCTACCGGAGTGACCATGGTGACCAGGTTTTTGATTTTTTCCTGATGCATGCTGGTATAACAAAGGCTGAAGCTACCGCCCTGACAAATGCCCAGAATATTGATTTTATCGATTTTGTGGCGACGGCGAATGACATCAACGCAGTTGTCGATATAACCGTTAATATAGTCGTCCATTGTCATCGCCTGATCAGATTCATCAGGATAACCCCAGTCAATCAGGTACACATCCTGACCATGGGCCAGTAGATTGCGAATGGTTGAACGGTCTTCCTGGATATCGGTCATATAAGGACGGTTAACCAGAGCATAAACGATCAGTAACGGTGTGCTTTTCTGGACAACATCGCCGGGTGCTGAATAGCGATACAGCGTCATTTTGTCTTCTTTATAGACTTCTACACGCGGGGTCACGCCGGAATCGATTTCTTCAGCGTTGACCAGGTTCTGTATGCCCTGACCAAGTTTACGGCTGTAGTCAGACATTTCCTGAGCGAGCAGATCAGGACGCAGGTTAAATGGTTGCATGATTATTCTCCTCTCTCAGAAAATTAGTTGGCAGGTTTGGCAGCGGCTTTCTTGCGTGTCGCTTTCTTGCGCGGTGCGCTTTTGGCTGCAGGTGCAGCAGATTCAGCAGCAGGGGCTGTTGCAGGCGCTGAGGTTTCAGCAGCAGGTGTTAACTGTTGTTGTTTGAGTGCTGCGACTTCATCAGCCAGCTGAGTCAGGTCACAGCGCAGGCTGCGAATTTCACGACGTGATTCCTGCAGACGGGTTTGCAGGGTTTTTATTTCGCGACGGGTAGGCATATTCATGCGACCCAGGCGCATATCCACCATGTCTTCCCAGTTCTTTTTAAGTTGCATCTGTGCATTGACCAGCTCGCCGTGAACCTTGGCGTATTCAGGTGTCATGGTGCGTTTGGCATAAATTTCTTCACAGGCACTGACCCAGAGGTTATACAAGGCTCGGCCGGAATCAATGGTTTCACCTTTGTCGGATATCGCTTTGACTTTGTCTTTCATACAGCTGACAGACTGTGTGCCCATATCAGAGAAGAAACGATTGTAATCAGACATGGCATGCTGATAGTGCAGAGAAGACTGCATCAATTGTTTATAACGCTCTTCGTCTTCGCGGGTGTAACCCAGACCCGGGACATTAAGCATTTTTTCCAGCATATTGGAGTCTTTGAAAAACAAGTTATTGATGTCGATAGAGTTGCCCAGTTGATTCCAGCTCTCCAGTGGAGACTGCCAGTAACCCATCATTTTGTTAAAGCCGTCTTCAAGACTGCCGGTGGCTTTTTCAGCCTGACTGGCAAAACCGGACTGCAATTGTTCAAAGGTTTTATTCAGCATCTCAGACCAGTCACTGGTTTTGTCCATGTTGCTGGCCAGAGTTTCATTCATGCGATAGAAAGCAGAACCCTGTTCGATGATTTTTTCTACAAAGCTTTTATTGGCATCCGGCATGGCAGGGGAAATCGTCTTCCACCATTGCTGCATGGCATTTTCCCAGTTTTGAAAATCAAACGGAGATTGAGGCTGTTGAGATTTGACGGCCTGCTGGCCGAACTCATTGAGTTTCTGCCAGTACTGCTGCTGCAGCTGCATCCAGTCATCACTCCAGAATTTGTTATTGGTCATCTTGGATTCCACCTTCGATTGTTTACGGTTAAAAATAAGGTAGCAGTAAAATTTGTGCAGTGCAACATTTTGTGTTTAAAATGTCGACATAATCGGGAATTTTTACTGTTTGTCATTGGCCTATAGACTAAAATGCAAGCATCCTGAAAGTGTAGACAATCAGATTAATTCATATTGTATACATTCCACTCAGTAGCCCGATTTTGAATAACCAATATTTTTCTCGATATTTAAGGAACACAGAATGAGTCAAGACATCGTTATTGTTGATGCAGTTCGAACTGCAATTGGTACTTTTAGTGGATCGCTTGCCGGCGTGCCTGCGCATGAACTCGGTGCCAAAGTGATTAAAGGCCTGTTAGAGCGTACGGGTGTCAAACCCGAGCAGATTGATGAAGTTATTCTCGGTCAGGTATTAACTGCCGGTGCCGGTCAGAACCCTGCCAGACAATCTGCAATTGCCGCTGGTCTGCCGGTTGAAACCTCAGCAATGACGATAAACAAAGTATGCGGCAGCGGTCTTAAAGCCGTGCATCTGGCGATGCAGGCAGTTGCCTGTGGTGATGCTGAGATAGTCATTGCCGGCGGTCAGGAAAATATGAGTGCTTCCGCGCATGTGTTGCCGGGTTCACGTAACGGCAAAAAAATGGGTCCATGGGAAATGGTTGACACCATGATTGTTGATGGCCTGTGGGATGCCTTTAATAATTATCATATGGGCACTACGGCTGAAAATATTGCCGAAAAATTCCAGATCTCGCGTCAGACTCAGGATGAATTTGCGGCACAGTCACAGCAACGTGCAGAAGCGGCATTAAATGATGGTCGTTTTGATGATGAAATCATCCCTGTTGAGATACCTCAGCGCAAAGGGGATCCGATTGTCTTTGCCAAAGATGAATTTCCGCGTGCAGGAACAACAGCAGAAGGTCTCGCAAAACTGCGTCCGGCTTTTTCCCGTGACGGCTCAGTGACCGCTGGTAATGCATCCGGTATTAACGATGGCGCTGCTGTTGTGATGGTTATGACTGCCGCTAAAGCGCAGGAACTCGGTCTTAAACCGCTGGCTAAAATTGTTGCTTTTGCTTCAGCAGGGGTTGATCCGTCAATCATGGGTACCGGTCCTATTCCTGCATCAACTAAATGTCTGCAAAAAGCCGGCTGGAACGTAGATGAACTTGATCGTATCGAAGCCAATGAAGCTTTTGCCGCACAGGCCATCTGTGTTAACCAGGAAATGGGCTGGGATACCGACAATGTGAATGTCAATGGCGGTGCTATAGCGCTAGGTCATCCTATCGGTGCTTCCGGTTGTCGAGTGCTGGTTTCTTTACTGCATGAAATGAAACACAATGGCAAGAAACGTGGTTTGGCAACACTTTGTATTGGTGGCGGTCAGGGCGTAGCCATGGCGGTTGAGCAGGTCTAGGGTCTCTGGAGGATAAACGATCCTCGACATCAGCCCTGTTCTGCATCTACAGAGCAGGGCTTTTTTATTGATTTCAGCGGGAGATAGAGCATGAAAACCATCGTCATCAAAAAGTATCCCAATCGTCGCTTGTATGACACGGAAAATAGCAAATATATCAAAATAACCGATCTCAAAAAGATGATTATTGATGGTGCCAACATACAGGTGCTGGATTCCAATACGGATGAGGATATTACTCGAACCGTTCTTATGCAGATCATTACTGAAGCTGAAACAGCCGGTAAACCGATTTTCAATGCTGTGATGTTGCAGCAGATCATCAGATTTTACGGCGGTGATATGCAAGGCATGTTTGCCCAGTTTTTGCAGGACAGTCTGGATATGTTTACCCGACAGCAGTCTGGCTTTGAGGACTTGATGTCGTCTTCACCGATTTCAACAATGACCAAAATGGCCGAAAAAAATCTCCAGATGTGGTCGGAGATGCAGAAAAACTTTTTTGGTATGAATACTGATAAATCGAATAAAAACAAAGACTAACTTTTTTAAATAATGAATATTCAAACGTTTTCAAAGTTTTTTGTGCGCTGCACAAGATAATTGCTTGACAGTTTTCTCGAGTTTTACTATTGTGCAATGCAACAAATGCTGCAACGCACAACAAAACTGGAGATAACTCATGACTAACTTTAACGAAACTATCGAAAACCTGAACGCTATCGGCGCTAAAAACTACGAAAACCTGGTTAAACTGGGTGAAATGCAGACTGCAAACATGAAAACCCTGTTCGAAAAACAGATCGATGTTTTCAATCTGGTTTTTAACACCACAATGTCTCAGGTAGAGCTGATTAACGAATCCAAAGATTATCAGGACACTCTGCGTGGCCAAATGACTCTGGGTCAGAAAATGTCTGAAGAACTGATCGAAAAATCACGTGAAACGGCTGAATTCATCCAGCAGGCTGGTGAAGCTTTACGTTCTTTCGGTGAAGAAATCGTTAAAGAAACTACTGACAAAGTCACTGAAGCGGCTAAACAAGCTGCTTGATTACAAGCTAGAATATAGAGCTGACTGATGCCCGCAAGGGGAGTCAGCTCTTATTTTTTAGCTAAACCCTGGCGCTCAAGCCAGTGGTCATTCATAAACCCGGAGGAGAATAAATGAGTTCAAAAGGCAGGATTGCAGTCGTAACTGGCGGTATGGGTGGTATCGGTACAGCAGTATGTAAACGTCTTCAAGCAGAAGGTGCAACAGTTGTTGCGTTGGCTCACACATCTGAAGAAGACAACATTCCTTCATGGCAGGAAGCAAACCCAGGTATTGAAGTGATTACCGGTGACGTTGCCAGTGAAGCTGATGCCAAACGTATGATGGATTCGGTGACCGAAAAACACGGTCGTGTTGACATCGTGGTTAACTGTGCGGGTATTACCCGTGATACGACATTCAAGAAAATGACGGCTGACCAATGGGAAGCGGTTATCAATACCAATTTGAGCAGTATCTATTATGTGACTCAGCCTGTCTGGAACAACATGCTGGAAAATGGCTTTGGACGTGTCATCAACATTGCTTCTGTCAATGGTCAGCGAGGTCAGTTTGGTCAGGCGAACTATTCAGCAGCGAAAGCCGGAATGCATGGTTTTTCCATGGCTCTGGCTTATGAAGGTGCAACCAAAGGTGTTACTGCAAATACCGTCTCTCCGGGTTACATTGAAACAGCTATGACTGCGGCGATGCGTGACGATGTGCGTGAAGCTATCGTGTCCGGTATTCCAATGCGTCGCATGGGTACGCCGGAAGAGATTGCTGCAGCTATTGCATTCCTGGCCGCTGATGAAAGCACTTATATTACCGGTGTGAATTTACCGGTGAATGGTGGTCTGTTTATCAGTCACTAAGTGCTAAGTGCACGGATTTCCTTCCCTTAAGTAAGTAGGTATTTAGCCGCCCATCCGGGCGGCTTTTTTTTAACCGAGACTGTTGATTAAATCATCGGTCAGGCTTAATGCTTTTTCAAAGTCATAGCCTTGAGTCGATTTCTGGATTTGTTGCATCGCTTCAGCATGTGGGCCGGATAGCATGGGTATGACTTCTTTAATAAGCCCGTCAACTTCAATATTATCCTGATTAATCAACTCACGCAGTTGATGTAACGTCTGCATCAATTCTTTGCTGGCAAGTGGGGTGGATTGTGCCGGTGTTATCGTTGTCTGCTGTTTGCTCTGAGGTAAAACTTTATTAAGACTTCTTAATACAATACCCAGCTCTGCAACGACTTTTTTCAGTGGCCCGGATGTATCTGAATTGTCACGCACGCTTTTTTCCAATAGCAGCGCAGCCGTCTGTACCTCAATCATGCCAAGATTTCCAGCAGTCCCCTTGAGTGTATGTGCAAGACGCTCTGCTTCCTGCTGATCACGACCAAGAGCCGTGATGAAGTTGTGTTCAAATTCTCGTTGTGATGTATAGAATTTGTCTGCAAGCCTTAAAAACAGGGAAGTATTGTTTTGCGTGGTGCGCATGGCTCTTTTCAAGTCAATGCCCGGTAAACTGTCAGGCAAAACAGCATCGGTGGTTTTAGGGGGTTGCGGCGTTTGAGGTTTCTTCCTGAAATCAGGTTTTTTAGGTAATTGATCAAATTTAAGCGGGCGTTTGGTAGGTTTGATCCATTTAGCCATAGTTTGAAACATCATGTCGACATTGATGGGTTTGTCGATATGATCATTCATGCCGGCATCCAAAGCTTTTTTGCGGTCGGAGACCATGACATTGGCCGTCATCGCAATAATAGGCAGGTCAGCATAGCGGCTTTGTTTGCGAATCTGACGGGTTGCTTCATAGCCATCCATAACAGGCATTTGACAGTCCATCAGGATGCCGTCAAATTCATGCTGGCTAAGCAGTTCCAGGGCACGTTTACCGTTTTCGGCAAGCTGGACACTGATGTTATGTTGACGCAGCAATTCTGTGGCCAATTCCTGATTAATTTCATTATCCTCGACTAATAATATGCGCGCTCCCTCGAGACTTTTCAGCGCTGAAGTGGCAATCTGCTGATGATTGACAGAGCGCTCATTCGATTTGAAACCGGAGAGTGAAAATAAAATAGTATCCAGTAGCGTATTCAGGGTGATCGGTTTACTCAGCAGACCTCTGACCGGTTCTGCTAAAGCCTCGGCGTCGGGGTCGGTCATATGCCCCGTCAGTTTTATGACTCCCGGTGTCTTGAGTAAATGATGCCCGCGCAAGAATTCAAGCAGGCTTTCGCCATTTTCTTCATCGACATTGTTATCCAGCAGGATAATGTCAAAAGGAACTTTACTATCCGCTTCGGTTAGGATCTCTTTAGCTTGCTCGCTGTCCTGACAGGTCTCGGGCTTGAAGCCAAGACTGGTCAGCATATCTTTTAGAACCCAGTGCCAGTTAATGAGTTTCTCTACCACCAATACACGCAAAGGGCCCAGATGGTGAGCTACCATGTGATACATGGGCTGGTGTTCCTGCTTACCCATTTTTACGGTAAATATAAAACTTGATCCCTTATCCGGTTCACTTTGTAGCGAAATAGTACCTTGCATGATTTCGGTCAGACGTTTAGATATCGCCAGTCCAAGACCGGTGCCGCCATATTTGCGAGTTGTAGAATTATCAGCCTGGGTAAAAGGAGAAAACAGTTTTTGTTTTTGTTCCTCGCTAATGCCAATGCCGGTATCCTGCACGCAAAACTCCAGCAGCACATTCTGGTCATCAGCCTCAAGCAATTGCACGGCAATCGTGACCAGACCACCTTCCGGCGTAAATTTGATGGCATTACCAGTTAAATTGATCAGGATCTGGCTAAGACGCAGTTGATCACCAATCAGGGCAGTGGGCACATTCGGGCGTACATGAAATAACAGATCAAGGCTTTTTTCTTCTGTGGATAATGCAAACAGCCCGGCGAGATTTTCGAGCACATCTTCAAGCATGAAGTTGTTATGCTCAAGTTCGATTCTATTGGCTTCGATTTTGGAAAAATCCAGAATGTCATTAATGATGACACGCAGGGAGTCTGCCGCTTCGCTGGATTTCTGGATGAAGTTACGTTGTACCTTGTTCAGGTCAGTCTGCAGGGCTAGCTGGTTCATCCCTATGATGGCATTAAGCGGGGTGCGAATTTCATGCGACATATTAGCGAGAAATTCATTTTTGATGACTAAGGCACGCTCAGCTTCTTCACGGGCAATTTGTTGATTTTGTTGAGAATGTTTAACCGTGTTGCGCATCTGGGTGAATGCATCATTCAATTGACTGACTTCCGGGGCATCTAAAGTCGGTAATGCAATATCAAAATGACCCCGGGTCATTTGTTCGGCAGCCGCGCGCAACAATCGCAAAGGCTTGATGATAAAATGATGTTGTGTGATCAGGTTGATGATAATAATCAATAAAAAAATCACAATCAATAGCCATTCCATCTGGCGCAGTTTTTCTGTTTGCTTGAGTTGCTCCTCCTCAAGATCGACTGCCAGCAGAATTTTACCGACTTTTGAGCCTTGCAGTTCCAACGGAAAATCAATCGGAAAAATATCGATGCCTTTAGGATAGGCATCCGTTACGGTGTGTAACGGGTAAAGGCGAATGTTTTCATAGTTATAAACCCTCAGGTTAAACCACTTATCCTTATAGAGATCAGTAAGATAATTAAGATTTGCATGTAAGGTTGATAAATCGCTTTCCAGAATGTTTTTAATCAGTGATCCCTGGGCAGCGATAATTACCTCCATCGTATGTTGTTGCAGATGCTGTCGGGCTTTTTCCTGTTGTTGTGGAATCAGTACAAAGTGCACCACGGTCAATGACAATAAAATCCCGAATACCAGAGGAATTAGCAGTCTTGTTTGCAGTGAAAGGCGATGCATAAATTTAATCTTCAATGCTTAATTTTCGTAAAGACTTTGCAGATTCAAATCCTGCAATTCCTGATAGTCATCAATATCCGTGCTGATGATATTTCGTATAGGAATACGGGCTAACATACGCTGTCCTTTATCTGTCCGGCCCAGATCAATCAAGGCTTGTGTCACCTGGGTGCGAATCTGCTCGGGTACTTTAGGTAAGGCACAGAACGGATGCGGTACAACCTGCTGAGTCTGATGCAGTATACGTAAATTGTCGCGTATAGCGGGATCCTGCTTATTAAGCGTTTTCTGCACGCCGCCACCTGCCACGGTAATACCCAGCATAACATTCAAATATACTGAATCATGGCTTTTGACATAAAGCGGTGAGTATTCAATCCCGGAGTTATTCAGTTCTTTGCGAATCATTAACGACGCGCCCAGGGCATTAGGTGCCGGGAAAGCGATTTTTTGTTTGTTCAGATCAAACAGGCTTTGAATGTGACTGTCTTTGCGAACCACCAAAATACCATGCAAGGACTTTTTTTCGTCACGCACCAGTGGAATGTAACCGGCCGATTGGTTGGCAACAATCAGATGATAGGGATTCATATAGGCAAAATCAAAATCGCCACGTTCAAACTGTTTTTCAAAATCTTCAATGGAGTTAGAACCGCGAATCTCAAAAAGATGTCCGGTTTCCTGCTGCAGATAATCCAGAATGGGACGCCAGATTTTATGAATTTCGCTGATTTCATATTGAGGCACCACGCCTACAGTGAAATAGGGGGCTGATATTGTGGGTAACGGCAGCATCATTAGCATAAAAATAATAAATGCTGAGCGTATCTGGTTCATGAGGTTTCTCCCCGGGGCCTGTTCATGGGCTATCAGCTCTTGCTGTTGTTTTTTGCCAAACAATCATCCTGGTGGTCTACCGGAATCACAAACTCAAAGGTAGCACCTGCGTCGTTATTATAGGCCCTGATATTACCACAATGACTTTTGATTATGCCTTTGCAAATTGACAGGCCGAGTCCTTTGCCGCCGGCATTCGACTGAGTCTTGCTGGACTGGATAAAGTGATCAAAGATCGTTTCAAACTCAGCTTCCGGAATGCCGATACCCTGGTCAGCAATACGAAACAAAATATGAGGAGCGTCAGCCAGACCCCATTCAAAAGCCGTCGGCAAAAGCTGGCAGTGGATATCGATAATGCCATCGCGCGGAGAATACCTGATGGCATTACTGATCAGATTGTTCATAACCTGCATGATGCGCTTAGCATCAAATGCAGCCAGTTGATTATCGGCCAAAGCCTCAACATGAATGCTGAGGTTTTTCATCTGACTGTCATTTGACTGCTCGATAAGCACTTTTGTCAAAGCCTGAGTAAAACTGTTTTTGTCAAAATTGTATTGAATCTTGTCAGTTTCCATCTGCGATAAATCGAGTAAGTTTTCGACCAGTCCCATTAGCCGTGCACTACTTTCATTGATGCGTGAAAAATAGTTTTTCAGTTTTTCCTGGTCGCCACTATCGATACGATTTAAACCTAATTCGGAGAACGATTTAATAGCATGTATTGGAGTGCGTAATTCATGAGACATATTTGTCAGGAAACGGCTTTTTTCACGGTTGGCGGCTTCGGCTTCATCTCTGGCAATGATCAGTTCGGAGGTTTGTTCCTTAACCAACTCCTTGAGGTGTTGCTGATGGCGGGTTAAGGCTTGCTCGATTTCTACCCGTTTGCTGATATCGGTGCTGATGGCAACAAAGTTTTTTATTTTGCCAAGACTATTTTTAAAAGGTACGACGGAGGTGTCCACCCAGAAACTTTGTCCATGCTTGCCGATATTGTGGACTTCGTGACGCCAGATATTGCCGGAGAACAGGGTTTTGTACATTTTTTCCCAATATTCAGCCGGATAGGTCTCTGATGAAAAAATACGATGATTTTTGCCCATCAGTTCCTGTCGCTCATAACCGGATACCTGACAGAATAAATCATTCACATTCATGATAGAGCCGTTGGTGTCCGTAATGACAACCAGAGAATGTTCATCGAGCGCTTTTTTCTGTTGCTGCAGTTCTTTCTCGGCGGCCTTGATGGCAGAAATATCATGCAGTATGACGCTGTATTTGTGTTGGCGAGTGAGACCGGTCGGCGAAATTGATGCTAGCACTTTTATCATATTGCTATGGCTGTTGATGATCTGTATTTCGGTGGTCATGCCTTGCTGAGGGTGTGAGCCGTTATTAGTATCAATTGCGTTTAACAGTTGATCGATCAGGCTTCTAAAACGACCGGGAATCAGGTCAAAGAGTTTATGGCCGATAATATAATCGGCTTTGAAGCCAAATAATTTTTCAGCCGCTTTATTAAAGCCACTGATCAGACCCTTTTCACTGACCGAAATAATCGCATCAAAGGCTGTATCGATCAGCACATGATTGACTTTTTCAATCTCCTGAATTTTTTTTGCGTCGCGGTGAAATTTAATCGAAAGGATGAAAATGCCGATTAATAACTGGGCAAAAAGCAAAAAGGTCATAATCACAAAATAAAGCTTGTTGCGCTTTACTTGTTGCAGATCCTGTTGAATAGATGAGGCTGCGTCGTTACTGATTTGATTAGAGAGCTTTTCCAGAGCTGCAATTATCTCGTCCTGGCGAGGCAGTACTGCAGTGAATAAGAGCTCCTCGGCTTGTGTCAGATTATCTTCGCGCATCAAATCAAGCGATTGATTTAACAGTTGCGAAGCATAATTGGTTTTAGCCATGACTTCGTTGAAAGCGACTATGATTTCCGGCGCTGTAGTCATTTGTTCGAATCTTTGCTTATTCTGAAGAAAGACAGCTGCTTTGAATGAATACAGGCTGGCAAGATCCTCGCGCTCGAAACTATCGGTAATATAGGACATGCGCAGACTCAGCAGGGCTCTGTCACGAACTGCCTGGGACATGGCGTTTATGGCGTTTTTTTGGCGATCGAGTTTAGTGAGTCTAGTGCTCGTCTGCTCCTGCAAAGCCTCTTCCTGATTAAACAGGTAAATCAGGGCTGTCGAATTAATCAGCGTGAAAAGCAAAAATACAGCCAGCAGTACATTAGTCGTTTTCATGAGGTATTTGACAAGTGACCCGATTATCGATCGTTAATAACATTATGAGTCAGTTGCAGGCACCTGAAACATTAAAAGGGTTATAATTTTGTAAAAGCTATTGTTATCGACTATATCATTGTAGTCTACTCAATGCTTTTTACTGATTTTTAGCAGATTTTCAACATCTCTTTTTCCTGATTTTATGGCACTTAACTATACCTACCGTTACCGAAAGATCATTGCAGTGGCTGAGGACATAACAGTTTATGCCCTGCTCAAGCACATCAAAGGTCAATGTTTGAATCCGATGGATGTCGATCCCCGTAAGGGCGCTCTGGTGTTCTGGCGTGATGCCGGCACAGAGCATGACCATGCCGAGTTGAAACTGAATCAGAATGATTACGACAGTTTTGAGCAGTGGGTCAGTGAGCTGCGGCAGGAAAATAACCAGATCCTGCCGGTTGTCTGTTTTACCCGGCATGACAAGGAAGGCGAGCACAAACGATATTGCGTAGCCCGTTCGCGTGCCCCTTATGCCAATGAAGAAGAAAGTTATGCCGGGGTCTGGTTGCCGACGAAAGCCTTCAAGGCTAATTCGCTTTGTTTTAAAAGCCTCGCAGATCCTCAGCAAAGTAATGAGAAACTCGATGACCTGATTCAGCAGGTTAATGCCTTTTTGGCTATTTATTCGGACTGGGTTAACGGTGAAAATTATTCATTGACGGTCAAAGCCAACGTCGGTGACAAGGACGAGCAGACCTTGATTGAAAACATGTTTTTGGGTTCCGGCTACAACCTGTGTTCAGATATTGCCCGTTCTCATATCACGGTCGTATTGCGCAAAATGGCACGTGTGAAAAAGTTTAATCCTGAAGTTGACCCTGTCGCCGAGGTTGCCAATTCGGCTGATATGAAGGTCAGTTTTATTTCAAATGGCGATTATTGAAAGATTCAATCGCAAAAAAGACTCATAGGAATTTAATTATTGGTGAGTCAGACAGGCCTTGCCTATCCTTGTAGAACTCTTGATTAATGAGAGTATAAATTTAATTTATCATCAAGGACATGACTCATGCAGATCACCCAGCAATTACATCAGCAAATTCACAATATAACCGAACTAAACAATGTTCTGACTTCAATACTTGCCGAGCGATCGCTGTGTGATTCGGCTGTCACTTCTGAACTCTTTTATCGATACATCGATGCTGTCAAAAACCATCTGCATAACACCGAAAATGCGGTTTTTGCACAATTACTGGTTAATGCCAATGAAGAACAGACCACTATGGTTGAGAAATTTATTGATGGCTCGCATGAAATTAATCTGATCTTTAACCGCTACAGTAAGCGCTGGTGTAAAAATAACCGTCTAAATATCAAAAATTATGCGGAGTTTTATCAGGACACTCTTGAAGTGTTTGATCTTGTTCTGCGACGCCTGCGTGATGAAACGGAAAAACTTTTTCCTCTGGTGAATCAAAGTGTTAAGGCTGCCTGAGCGCAGTCAAAGCCATTTTTTACAACATCCCCTTTGCGGGGATGTTTCAGCATCAGTTAATCCCTGTAAAAATAAGTTGACCAAAATCGAAGATATTTTAAAATGAGAATGATTATCATTTACTTTTAAGATGTTTTTTTATTTGGGATAAATTATGCAGTCTTTTTTCCTTCGTTTTTGTTTGCTTCTTTTACTTTCGCTACCTGTTGTTAACGCTTTTGCAGATCCGCTGGTGGTTTATTCAGCCCGGAAAGAACACCTGATCAAACCGTTATTTGATCTTTACAGCGAAAAAACCGGACAGGAAATTCGCTATATAACGGATAAAGCCGCACCGCTGCTGGCAAGACTGAAAGCTGAGGGAAATAATTCCCCGGCTGATATTCTGATGACCGTAGATGCCGGTAATCTCTGGCATGCTGCTGAGCAGGGGGTACTGGCTGAAATAGATTCAGCGCTGCTGCAGGACAATGTGCCGGCGCATCTGAGAGACCGGCAAAACCGTTGGTTTGGTGTGTCGATCAGGGCTAGAACGCTGGTTTATTCTACGCAGCGTGTCAAAGCCGAAGAGCTCTCAACCTATGAAGATCTTGCCGATCCTAAATGGAAAGGCCGGCTGTGTTTACGGACCTCCAAAAAAGTCTACAACCAGTCTTTGGTAGCGATGATGATTGCTGAACTGGGTGAAGAAAAAGCCGAAGAAATCGTGCGCGGCTGGGTAGCTAATCTGGCGGCACCACCATTTTCCAATGACACCAAAGCCATGCAGGCGGTGGCTGCCGGGCAATGCGACGTGACAATAGTGAATACTTACTACTTTGGACGTCTGCTGGAAGATCAGCCTGATATTGGTCTCGCGCTGTTCTGGCCTAATCAGAACGATCGCGGTGTACACGTCAATATTTCCGGTGCTGCGGTGACGGCCGCATCCAAAAAAGCCGATCAGGCGAAAGCTTTACTGGAATGGCTGACTTCGGCTGAAGCGCAACAAATCATTGCCGGGCTTAATATGGAATACCCGATCAACACGCAATACCCGGTTGATCCGCGTGTCAGTAGCTGGGGAGACTTTAAAGCGGATGATGCCGATATTGCAAAAGCCGGTGCTTTGCAGGCGCAGGCGGTTATGCTGATGGATAGAGCCGGATATCGCTAATGGCTAAAAAAGTTCGTATTAGCGGACTGGATCTGCCCGGTATTTTGCTGGCCGGCATCGTAGTACTGCCGTTATTGCTGGTTTTTTCCGGCTGGCTGCAGCCGCAGACTGAGGTCTGGCAGCATCTTGCCGGCACCATTCTCGCGGATCTGATTGTCAATACGCTGGTTTTGATGGCCGGTGTTGCCGGCGGTGTTTTGCTGCTGGGAGTCGGGCTGGCCTGGCTGGTTGTGATGTATGAATTTCCGGGTAGAAAAATCTTCGAATGGGCGTTGATGTTGCCACTGGCGATGCCCGCCTATGTTCTGGCATTTGTCGCAGTCGGCATGCTGGACTTTTCCGGACCGTTACAAACGCTGCTGCGTGACTGGTTTGGCTCGAGTCAGTGGTTTTTTCAGATTCGTTCAACCGGTGGCGTGATTCTCGTTATGACGCTGGTGCTGTATCCCTATGTTTATATGCTTGCGCGCAGTGCATTTCTGACGCAGGGCATACGTACACTGGAAGCATCGCGGTCTCTGGGTATGAATGCCGGACAGGCCTTTTTTCGGGTGGCTCTGCCTTTGGCAAGGCCGGCCATTGTTGCCGGGACTTCTCTGGCGCTGATGGAAACCTTAGCGGATTTCGGTGCGGTGTCTGTGTTTAACTACGACACCTTTACGACGGCGATTTACAAAGCCTGGTTTGGCCTGTTCAATTTGCAGGCAGCGTCGCAACTGGCTTCTTTGCTGCTGATTCTGGTGGTATTTTCATTAGGACTGGAAAGTCGTTTGCGTGGTCGCAGACGTTACCATGAAAGTGGTGCGCTGGCGGGTTCCTCCCGCAGTCAGTTACATGGCTGGTCTAAATGGCTGGCAACAGGATTGGCTGGTGTTGTGCTGCTGCTGGCTTTTGTGATTCCGGTTATTCAGTTGCTTATCTGGAGTTTTGAAGTCATAGACCTCGAACTTGATAGCCGTTACCTCGATTTACTCTGGCATACATTGTTGCTGGGGGTTGGCGCTAGTCTGTTGGCGGTGATTGCGGCAACAGTTTTGTCGATAGCCGGACATCCTAAACCTAAACCAGTCAATCGGTTGTCAGCGAGGCTGGCGACACTCGGTTATGCGATGCCGGGTTCAGTGCTGGCCGTGGGTATTATTTTCAGTGTTACCGCTATCGATAATGTGATTCATTCGGTTTCACGATTATGGGGCAATGAGTCTTCCGGATTAATTGTCAGCGGCTCAGTTCTGGCTTTGCTGATGGCTTATCTGGTGCGTTTTCTGGCGGTTGCCTATGGTCCGGTAGAAACCGGCCTGCAGCGCATCAAGCCGGGTCTTCTGGAAGCAGCACGCTCGCTCGGTTGTCATTCCGGTGGATTGTTACGGCGCATTTATCTGCCGATGTTGCGGCCGGGTCTGCTGACGGCCTTATTGCTGGTGATGGTGGATGTGATGAAAGAAATGCCGATCACGCTGTTACTGCGTCCTTTCGGCTGGGATACACTGGCGGTCAGAATTTATGAAATGACCTCTGAAGGTGAATGGCAGCGAGCCGCATTGCCGGCAGTGACGTTACTCATATTGGGATTGTTGCCGGTGATTTTACTGGTGATGAAATCCCGTCAAAAAGAATCAAAGGGATAACATGACAGCATTACTTGAAGTCCGGGCAATGGTTTGTGAACACGAAGGCCAGACTGTTGTGGAGAACTTTTCACTGGAATTACAGCAAGGCACGCTTGCCTGTTTGCTTGGCCCGAGTGGCTGTGGCAAAACCACGGTATTACGCGCTATCGCCGGTTTTCATGAGATTGCCGGCGGAGAAATCCAATTAAATGGTCAAACAGTCAGTTCGTCGACACGGCAACTTGCGCCGGAACATCGAAATGTCGGCCTGGTTTTTCAGGACTATGCGTTATTTCCACATTTGTCCGTAGGTGACAATATCGTCTTTGGCCTCGGCCGTCTGACGGCCGTCGAAAAACGCCGGCAAGCGGATTACTGGCTCGATGTTGTCGGCCTGACAGGGTTTCGGGAAAGATATCCGCATGAATTATCCGGCGGGCAACAACAACGGGTGGCATTGGCTCGTGCTTTGGCACCTAAACCACAATTACTGTTGTTGGATGAGCCTTTTTCAAATCTGGATATCAGTCTGCGTGAACGACTGGCGCTGGATATTCGCGATATTCTCAAATCTCAGGGAACCACGGCATTATTTGTAACCCATGATCAGCATGAGGCGTTTGTGCTGGGTGACAAGATTGCTGTCATGCAGGAAGGCGCTATTTGTCAGTGGGATACCCCTTTTAATCTTTACCACGAGCCGGCTAACCGGCGTGTTGCCGATTTTATTGGTCAGGGGGTTTTACTGGCAGGGCGCATGATAAGTGATGATGCTGTTGAAACTGCTCTCGGTGTCATTAAAGGCAACCGCAGTTATCCCTGGCGTAACGGCACGGCTGTGGAAGTCCTGTTAAGACCTGATGACATCGTGATCAGTACCGATGGAGCCTTTGCCTGTCGGGTGACCGAGAGGGCTTTTAAAGGGGCTGAAACGCTTTATAAGCTGGAGTTACAGGATGGCCAGAGCGTGCTTAGCCTGATGCCCAGTCATGATGATTTTGCTGTTGGGCAGGCTGTGCGAATAGATGTCTGTGCGCCACATCTGATTGTGTTTCAAGCCTGAGTCGATTCAGGAAGTTTATGACTAAAAATAGGTAATTACCCTATCTTGTTTTTTTATGGATGTGACCAATACTGAATCTTACCCATTCAACAAGCGGAGGATTTAAATGGAACTGCGTTCAAAGAAGCTGGATATAGAATTAAAAGACCTGGACCGTATTAATGAGGCTGATTTTGACAGTTCAGACAGTCCGGATTTGCAGGACTTGACCGGGGCTGAAGCCGGGCAGTTCTTGCCTGATTCGGGGTATCGAAGGGACGTTGACAATAACTGAGTTTTTTTACAAAGCCTCCAGTCGGAGGCTTTTTTTGCATTAACGCTTAGGTTCTGCCGTTAAAGGCACGCCAGCCGCAAAAAAGTCCTGCAGGTTGTCAAATTCATCCACGGTAAAATTTGAATCATTCTCGGCATAGCCACGATATTTTTTTAAAACATGTTCAATAATGCGTTCATGTAACCAGATGACGCAGGTATCGGATGATTCGGCAATGGCGCTGAAAAGACGCGGTTTAATAGTGGTTAAAGGTTGCGCGGCTTTCTTCTCATGACTGTACAGAATTTGCGGATTACGGCCATCCGGAGCGACCAGTTT
>Ga0181565_10000844_pt1 | contig 23193 bp, 18 predicted proteins | sample 101ome_16_FD_129661 | JGI IMG/M metagenome (GOLD analysis project Ga0181565, IMG submission 129661) | Coastal salt marsh microbial communities from the Groves Creek Marsh, Skidaway Island, Georgia - 101401AT metaG (megahit assembly) | ecosystem: Environmental > Aquatic > Marine > Intertidal... | reverse complement strand
GGCCGCAGTCCCCCTCGCCTTCCCTCCACCTCAGAGACGGAGAAGCCACCTGGAGACAGACTTCGGGGGGCGTCAGCGGCGACTGAAACAGCGCGGCACGCGCGTGGAGCCCGGTGACGACAGGCAAACCAGCGGTGGCCGACCTCTGGCCGGGCTCGGTGGGACGATGATGCCACCGAGCCGGCTGACTGCGCGGCGAGCGTGGCAGAGAATGTCACCACCATGTCGCGATGGCACGATGCGTGATGAACGCGGTTCCGCAAAGGTACCCCGCACCTCGTCTGCCCCCCTGTGCCATTGAGGTTGATGACGTTGTGGAAAACACTACCAACCACCGCCACCCCTCACGGCGCATTCTCGAGGAGAAAGTTGGCGGCGAGCTGTTCGTCCTTGTCGCATGCCAAGTAGGCCTCGACGCAGGCCCCCCATTCGAACCCAAGGCCTTCAAGCCGGCTGACGGCCTCAGCCTCCTCGGGCGAAAGCCGGACCTGGCCCATGTCCTCGTCGCCTTCCTCGCCGTCGTCCTCCTCGCCATCGTCGTCGTCGCCGTCGTCGTCGTCGTCCTCCATGCCCTCCATGCCGTATAATTCAGGCGGGAAGGCGGGCTGGCCGGCCATGAGGTCCGCCTCACCGGGGGCGCCCTCGCGCAGCATCTCGGCAAAGGCCCTCTGGTGGCGCAGGATGGCCTGGACGAGGTGGGGCGACGAGGCTTGGAGCGAGTGGAGCACCTGGGGGAAAAGGGCCGGCTGGGCCGCCAGGAGCTGCTGCAGCGCCGCGAACTGGGGGTGCCGGCGCAGCTCAGCGAGTGCGGCGAGACCGGCATCATCAGCTGCCGCCGCACCCACGGTGCCCCTGGCGCCCCCACGGCCCCCTCCACTGCCCCGCGCAAAGATGTCGAGGGGCTCGTCGTCGTCATCTCCGACGCCTTCACCCCCGATGGGCGTGCCGTCAGCGCTGCCCGCTTCCGCGGAAGCGTCGCCATGTGCGCCGGCGGTGGGGCGGGGGCCCGCGGCAGCTTCGGCAGGCCCCGGCCCGTCGTCTCCGGCCCGCGCGTTTTCGGGCAGCCCTGTGGTGAGGTACTCGACCGCCCGGTCAGCGTTCCCGAAGGCTGCCCGCAGCGCAACGCGCACCTGATCCTCCGGAAAGCCCATATCGACGATGGCTCGTCCCTCTGCCGTGAGGGGCGGCCCGGCCGAGGGCGATGCCCCTGAGGCGCCATCACCCGTCGCAGGGGCGGGGGTCGCGTCCGGAGCAGGTGCCGCGGGGCGCTCGGGCGCCGCGGGGGTCGGCGCGGCACCGGGAGTGGCGCCCACGGGAGTCTGGGCGATGGCGGCGTCGGGGGCCGGCGCCGCCGAAGCAGGTGCGGGTGCAGGCGCGGAGACGGCGCGTACGGTGGCGGGCGGGGCGCTGAAGACGACGAAGAACGACGTCGGGTCCAGGGTCAGCGAGTCCACGCGCACGTCGTCCGACAGAATTCGGCCCTTTAGAATGATCTTCTGTCCCGCGGGGGGCATGGAGCCGGGGGGGTCGGCCCTCGCGTCGAGGAGGTCCTTGATGGCACCGATCTGGGAGGGAGCGAGCGCGGATGCAAGGTGGGGGAAAGAGGGGGGCGCGGGGAGGGAGCGGAGCAGCTTCCGGCACGCTAACAAAACGAAAACGGGGCCAATGCCCGCGTCGCGGAGCGGTGGGCCAAACCGAGCCCGGTAATGTCTGGGGGGAGGGCGGACGGACGGAGGCAGACGGCGCCGAGCCGCGTCAGGCCCCCGTCGCATCCTCTCGGCTGAGGAACGGAGAATCGCACTCTGAAGATCGATGATCGCGTGAGGACACGCTGCAGCTTATAATCGATCGTCTGTCGACTTCGGCGCCAGCCCCTGGCCCTAGGCCCCTGTTCTTCCCTCCCTCGCCGTCGTTGTCTCGTCCGTGACCTCCAGCGAGAAGGCCTTGTTCGCCGTGGTTCGGAATTGCAGCACAACCATTGTCCCGAGGTGGGTGCGTTTGGGTGGGCGGCCCAACAGTTGGTCGTTTTGCCAAGCCTGGCCAGCGGGGGCAGAGAGTGACTTCACCGGAAGAGAGTGCTGAGGAGCACGCACGGGGCGTCCTCATCAACTGTCCCTGCCACCCGCCCCACTCTCCACTCGCCGACGGAGGCGGCTCCCGTTCGGCCTCTCCGGCGACACGATGGCCACGGCAGCTGCCCAGCCGGGGCCCTCCGGCGGCGGGACGCAAGACGAACTCCCTGCCGAGATCTTGGCGATGTCCGCCGAGGACCTGGAACGTCGGACGCGACTTCTACAGGCGCGTGCTATGGACATGGGGCGGCGCCGGCGAATCGGCGCGACCGGGGCGGGCATGTCTGTGGGTGCGCTATGGCCGAGCGGCAGCGCCCGCCCGCGGCTTCTGCCGCCCATCGGCGGGCCCGGAAAGTGAGCTTCCAGACCTATCTATCTGATGGCGATCCGTTCGTTCCGCCAACGTTGCTTGGAGAGCGCCGGCTGGAGAGGCCCGGCTATGCCTTGTTGAACCCTCATGCTGTCGACCTGACTACACCGCCTGCCTCCACTCACAGAACGAGGTGCGGGTGCTGGCGGACGAAGGCCGCCGGCTGGATCTCGACGGGCGCGGCCTGGATGAGCGCATCCGGGACAACCGCGAAAAGGTGCGGCTGAACAATCAGCTGCCGTACCTGGTGGGCAACGTGGTTGAGGTCCTCGACCTTGACCCAGAGGAGGGCGAGGACGGGGCTGCTCAGGACCTTGACGCGCAGCGCCGCGGCAAGGCAGTGGTGCTCAAGACGTCGACCCGTCAGACGGTCTTTCTGCCCGTGGTGGGCCTTGTGGACCCGGCCGAGCTGAAGCCGGCCGACCTTGTTGGCGTCAACAAGGACTCGTACCTTGTGCTGGACAAGCTCCCTGCCGAGTACGACAGCCGCGTCAAGGCCATGGAGGTAGACGAGAAACCGAAGGAGACTTTTGTGGACGTCGGGGGCCTGGAGAAGCAGATCACCGAGCTCAAGGAGGCCATCTCGCTGCCCATCACCCATGCCGAGAAGTTCGTCAAGCTGGGCATCAAGGCGCCCAAGGGCTGCCTCCTCTACGGCCCCCCCGGCGTGGGCAAGACTCTCATCGCGCGCGCTATCGCCGCCGAGACCCAGTGCACCTTCTTGAAACTTGCGGGGCCCCAACTTGTGCAGATGTTTATCGGGGACGGTGCTAAGCTCGTGCGCGATGCCTTTGCTCTGGCCAAGGAAAAGTCCCCCTGCATCATCTTCATCGACGAGATCGACGCCATTGGCACCAAACGCTTCGACAGCGAGCTATCCGGGGACCGCGAGGTCCAGCGCACCATGCTCGAGCTCCTCAACCAGCTCGACGGCTTCTCGTCTGAGTCAACTGTCAAGATCATCGCCGCAACTAACCGGCCGGACATCCTCGACCCCGCCCTCATGCGGTCGGGGCGCCTCGATCGCAAGGTCGAGTTCCCGCACCCGTCAGAGGAGAGCCGGGCCAAAATCCTTAAGATCCACGCGCGCAAGATGAATATGTCGTCGGGGGTTAACTACGAGGAGCTGTCGCGGTCGACCGAGGACTTCAATGCCGCCATGCTTAAGGCTGTCTGCGTCGAGGGGGGTATGCTCGCGCTCCGGCGAGATTCCGAGGTCGTCACGCACGAGGACCTCGTCGAGGGCATCACCGTGGTGCAGGCCAAGAAGAAGCAGAAGCATTCGTACTATGTTTAGAGGGGGAGACTGTGGGAATGTCCTCTGAACAGAAAGCATGTCATTGAGTCAGCTCGCCAAGGCATTTCCCCTGTCTCGCGTCCCCTCCGAGGAGGCGTGCACCCTGGGTCCCCACCTTCCCCCCGCCATGCCCGACAGCTAGGGCAGCCGGGGCGGCCGTAGACGGGGATCCGGAAGGACCCCCAGGCAGCGTCGAAGTCGCGATGGTGGTGGCCGAGCCGTCGGCTGGGCCGTCGAGCGACAGCAGGGGCGGCTGCGGGGGTGAAGCGGAGGGGGGGGATACTGGCGAGGTCGCCGACGAAGCGCACCGGTGGCTTTCTCCGCCATTCTTACCTCCGGAGATGGCCTTTGTCGTCGAAACCGCGATGAAATCGGCTCGCGAGACCCAGGCGGGTCGAGAGGGGACGCGCCGCGATGGGCGACGAGCAGCGGCGGCAGCGCCGTCAGCCCTCCTCTCCTCTTCCACGGATCGTCGAGTTAAGATTGCGGCGTGATACAGCCCCCCCTCATGCTCCAACTTGCCGCCCCCCACCGTCTCGTAGTCTCTCGCCTCCGCGACCACCGGCCTCGTGGAGACGCTTCGCGGCGCACACGTGCTGCACTCGTCTGCATTGGCGCTTTCGTTCCGCGCAGCGACCCACCCCAGTCTTCCCGACCGACTGGCCGCGACTTGGGTCCTGCGCGCACTGGCCGAAGAACTGTCTTCGGACGATGGGAGCGAGCCGCCGCGGCCTGCGGGCCCAGGACCAGGGTCGAACGGAGGCAGCCGTGGCAGCGGCGGCGCTGCCTCCGGTGTTTCCCCGCGCCCGCCCGCTTCCGGCCTGCTCTCGGCTGTGGCCGTCGAGGCCCTCGTCGCGATCGCGCGCGATCCATCCTGCCCCGCACCGCAGCGCTTCCTCGCGCGTGCGCTAGTCAACCTCCCCTCGGGTCGATCCGGCAAGCAGGGACCACTGCCGCCGGAGGACGCCACGTCGGTGGCGTCTCTTGGCGTTCTGACAGCCGCCCGACTCGCTGAACACCTCTCGGACCGCCCGCCTCCCACCGAAGTGGAACTAACGGCGAGCTGGGGACCGCTGGACGGGCCTGCGCCCGATGCCTTTGGCACGCCCCTCTGGCTGCCTGCGACGGGGGTACCCCAGGGCCCTGGAGAGGAGGGCAGGGACGGTGACGACCCCAGCCATGATCCCGCCGTTGTGGGCCTCCTCGTCGTTCCCGCCATGGATCGGCCGCCCCTCCCGCCTCTTCCACCCACCGTGGCCGAGTTTCTCTTCCTCATGGCAGAGCTCCGTGAGAGCTCCCTCTCCGACGCCGATGTCCTCCCGCTCGACGCCGCCCTCAACGGCGAGGAGCCCGTTGTTGTTGGCCTCCGCTCCGCCCTCGGCGTCGCTGTCTCGCGGCCTCTCTCGACTGGCGAGCACAACGACCTGCGGGCGACGCTCGCGGCTGACCCTGACGCCCTCCTGCTGGCCGGTGTGCCGCCGGCTGCCGTCCCGGGCCTCGTGGAGCACAACCCTGACGTCGCCGCCGACGTCCTTGCCCGCTTGGCTGCCGCGACGCGCGCCGGCGATGACGGGCACGACAATGACGACGATACCACCCCGCGCACGCCGGAAAATCCCTGGCTCGCGGCCCTTCTCGACCTCGAGCTGTCAGTCGCGTCGCTTGAGACCATCTCGGCCCTCGCCGTCGGGGGCTCCATCCCCAAGGGCATGCTGTCGCGCTACATTGCCCGGAGCCTCTCCCGGTGTGAGCGTGTCGACGAACGGCGGCAAAATCGCCTCGTTCGCCTCGTCTGCGTCTTTCTGTCAAACCTCATCCGCACGGGCGCGGTAGACCTGGGAGGACTCCTCGTTGAGATCCAGGCCTTCACTATCCAGTTTGCTCGGGTGCGGGATGCCGCTGCGCTGTTTCGTCTACTCAAGTCGTCCTCGATCAGAGGGAAGGAGGGGTAACCTACTATGGGGCAGTAAGGGCCGAGGGGTGTTCGATTGAATCCCCCCGCCATGACGGCTACTTCGTTTTGCGTGACGACGGCGGCCGCGTCTTACCCCCTGATGGCGGCCGCGTCTTGTTCCCTTTTGGGGCCTCAACGACGGGGTCCTGGGCCTCGTCTTCGAGGGCTGGCAGCAGTATCTTCTCCGCCATTTCGACCTTGTTGCGCAGGGCACGGTGCTCCTCGGCCAGCTCGTCAAGCAGGCGGAGGCGCTCTTCCTGAACGCGCATCTTAACCTGCAGGTCGACAGCCTCCTCAAGCGTGGAGGGCTTAGATGCCTTGAGCTCCTCTAACTTGGCCCTGGCGCGTTCCTCCTCGGCACGGCGCTTCTCATCTTCGGCGTCCAGGGCGGCCTTCCGGGCCTCGCCTGCTGCCCTGAGCTCGGCGTCCTCGTGCGCCCGGGCCTCGGCCTCCAGCCGCGCGTTCCAGGCCTCCTCCGTTAGGGCCACGCCCTGGATGCCGCCGCGCAAGAGCCCCCACTCGACGACGGCCTCCTCCGTGTCGTGGTCGTGGGCCTGGCCGTGGGCAAGGGCGGCGTGCCAAGCGTGTGGTTGCTCGAGGAGTAGCTCGGCGAGAAAGGCTCCAAGCGATCGCACGTCCGACGCTGACAGCGGGGACCCGACGAGGGGGAGCAGGCACGCCTCAAGGACGTCGGCACGCCCCGGCAACGCAGCGTCAAGAAGGCTGCCGCCGTCCTCCTCCGCAAGCCGTGCGACGAGCACGTGGCACGCTGTCAACACCGCCCGCACCGCGCCGCATCCCGCGGGGCCGGCGTCCACGGCGTTCTCTAGACACCATCTCAGCACAAAGAAGGCGAAATCGAGGAGGATGGACTGGCGGGCGTCAACACGGTAGTCGGGGAGGCGGAGCAAGGGGGCTGCGGCGGCGGCCGCTGCCTCCACGTCGTCAGCCGCGCTCAGCCGAAGCAGCTCCGCGATATCTTCGTCGCCAAAGGGAGGGAGAGGGTCGGCCGCACCTCGAGGAGGCTCGCTTGTTGATGGCACGTCGGCCTCCACAGCTCCTGTCACGTGGCGCTCGTCGCTCGCATCGAGCGCCGGCGTGAGTCCCACCGCGGCAGACATTCAGTCCTCTATCCCGGTCTCTTCTGCCAGCGGGGAATGCGGTCGGCGCGATGGGGGTGAGACAGTCGAGAGCGGGGGCGGGCGGAAAGCGCAAGGAGGCGCTGCAATTGCCTCGGCATGAAGTGTCGTTTGTGAAGCTCGAGCGCCTCCGGGCACTGAGCAGCCACAAAACGTAGCTCCTCGAAAATGAGCGTCTGAGCCTTATCGGCGAGGGACATCCACCGGCCGACAGTCAGACGAAAACGCGCGCTAGAAAGAGCCTTCCCTCCGTCGCGCGTCACGGCGTCTTCACTCCACCGCCGACGACGACGGGTCAGGGCCGGCGGACCCGCGCGCGACCCTCTTGCCCTCCTCTCACCTTCTGACTTCCAGGCCGCGGGAGGTGTCTGCGCGGGGCTCAGCGCGCTGTGAAGACAGCGCCTAGGCTCGAGGCCCTCTCTGCGACTGAGGGGTCTCTCCTCGCCTCCTTTCGACCTCGACTGGATCCACTCAGGCCATTCGACGCGCGGCAAGAGCGCTCATCGAGTGGCATCGGCATCGCGTCACGTTGGCACCACCGGGTCCACGCACAGCATGGCGCCGCGGCCTCGGCGGCGGTGCTACATCCGTTTCGGCTGGCGCGGCTGAGCTGCTCGAGGGAAGGCCGACGTCGGCCGCCCTCGGAGTACTGCTGCCGACCGGGGCGAGTGGCGTGGGAATACGTTCGCTGCCACAGTGCCGTCCTGTTCGCGGACCCTGCTGACTGAACGCAACCCCACCCCTTAAAACCTATGTCGGCACAGACGGACCTGACTCCCAGCGACTTTGTGGACCGCCCCCTCTTTCATTTCGACTATAGGGGTTCCCTCGGCGCGTTGGCGACGAGCTCGGCCTTTCTGACTGCGCACGTGCCGGCCCGCGGCCGCCCCCCCCCTGCGTCACACGTCTCAGGAGTGCTCGTCGGCGGCGGGGGGCTGGCACACGGCGACGCCGGGGCCCTGACACCGGAGGGCAACCTCGTGCTACAGCTGACAGCCGAGACGGCGGAAACCCTCGGCCTGCCCGTTGCGCGGCGCTCCGGCGTCGGAGGCGCGCCTGACCGGTATGTTGCAAACGTCGCGCTCGGCTCTGCCCGGCTTGCCGCTGAACTGCGCCGCCGTGACCGTTTGCGAGCCTCGCTCGACCGCCTCGGATCCGTGGTGCACTTCCGCCTGGTGGCCATCGATACCTCGCACGGCGCCGTTGGCGGCGGCCTGTGCTCACCTGTCATTGGGCTGGACGACCCGGCCGCAGGCGCCCTTGAATTCGTCAAGACTCCTGTCACGAGGCGCCGCGTGCGTCGCGCCGGCCTCGGCGACGCCATTGCAGCCGTCGCTGGGCTCCCCTGGGACTCGACCTGGGACGCAGCCGCCATCTACCAGGTCGACGCCGCCCGGGCTGCACTCGCCGGAGCTGCGAGCGGTCTGTCCCTGGGCGGCGAAGACGCCGAGGCAGATAACGAGGCCCTCCTGCTGCGCTGGGGGCCTGGTTTGGTGTCGGGGAGGCACTGTGCGCACGCGCTGGCCGCGGCAAATGCGGTTGTCGCCGATGGACGGGCGCCATGGGCTGTCGTCGCCGCATGGGGGGACGACGATAGCCCGCTAGGGTGGGGGGGGGGCGTGGCTCCGGGAGGCGACGCCGGCGAGCACGATGCCATGGTGCTCATCCTACCAGGGTCGAAGGAGGGGGAGGGGGAGGGCAGGCGAGGGCCGCTGCGGCACCTCGTCCTGGCCTCGGCGGGCAAGGGACGCGATGTCCCGCGGTGGAATACGGTGGGAAAGACGAGCCGTTGTTTTTAGATTAAGAGATTCGCGATGCTAACAACGATGCCGCAATCCCGCGCATCGCACCCTAGCACTAGCTCGTTAGGCCACGCCAAATACCCGGTCGAACTCGACCTCAGCGTCCCGGAGGCTGGCGCCGACACAGGCCCGCACCCGTGCGTCATATGCTGTCCGATTGCCGTCAAAGAGCTGTGCAGCCTCCTGATTGGCCGGGCTGTTGGTGTTGGGATCCGACAACAGCGACTGGAGCGACGCGAGCACGGCGGCCACGTCCATGGCGGGGCTCCACTTGCTCTGAAGGATGTCAAGGCAGATGGAGCCATCAGCATACACATTTGGGTGGAAAACGCCCTGCGTGAGGAACTTGACCTCGGGGGGCTTCTGGGGGTACTCGTCTGTGAAGCTTAGCGACAAGCGGAAGCACCCTCCATCCCACTGGGTGCCCTCGGGGCCAAAGATTATGGCGCGCCACCGCTTGATGTTGTCAGGGTCGGGGGCTGCGCTCGTACCGGGAGGGGGGTCCTTGTTCATTCTGCGCATGTCGGCGATAAGCCGCTGCGAGTGGACCAGTGAGAGGGCGGACTAGTCGGGCGATCCATGAGTCTCCACGACAGACGCGTTAGAGATCCGCAGAAGCCAGGGGAAGCCTGCGTACGTCGCAGCAAGTATTGCTCGCCGTTGCAGCGCCGCGGTTGGCGGCCATCGGCGCCGGCCACTCTAACCGAGATGCGAAGGGACGCGGACGCTGTCGATGTCGCGCCTGAAGACAGCACGCAACGGCGGCGCTTCTTGCCCTCGCCCGCCCACTTGTCCATGCGAGGCGAGGACGGCTGAGGCCATTTCCTCGGCCGAGCGCCGTTTTCCACGGAGTCCGGATACTCTTGAGCTTATCCTGAGTCTTTTTTCGGCGAGATCGTCTTCGTCTCCTGCAGCTCCGCTCTTCTCGCTCGCCCAAACAGCCTGGCCTGGCCGGCCCCGCGCTCGGCGACTACAGCCATTTCGCCTCTAGTTCTGGTTCCCCTCGCGGAATGACGGAGCTCCGCCCCAGCCTCGCGGCGTGGAGGGACCCTTTGACCGTCTTGAACGAGGCGCTGAGTGCGCCCGATGCCTCGCCCGTCGTGCGGATCGCCGTGCCAGAGGGCGCCACGTTCCCCCGCAGGAGTCCCCTCAATCGGGGCGCCGTCCTCGCGCCTGCTGGCGCTGACGGCTACCCACTTCACTGGAGCACCCAGTGCGTCCACGCTCTCTACGCCGGAGCAAAGGGAGGGGGCGACGCTGAGAAGCGCTTTGAGGTCGACTACGCCAGGCGAGGAAGATGTTGGAGCTGCCCCCCCAGCGCGGGCTGCGGGCCGCCGTCGCCCCAAACCCCACCTGACCGACCGCCCACGCTGACGAATCCAATCCGGGCGCGCAGATACCTCGACGCCGAACACTTTGGCAAGCCCAGGCTTCCCGCCGCTGTCGTCGGTCGCCGCGTCCCTCTGGCCAGGTTATACCGCGCTGTCGAGCGCCGTGGCGGGTCGGCTGCCGTCTCGCTTGCCCGCGCCTGGGGTGAGGTCGGCTCCGTCCTCGAGCTTGCTCCCGCCCTGAGCGCCCGCGCCGCCGACAGGGCCCCTCGCGAGCTGGAGCGGCTCTACGGCCGCCTTCTTGCCGGCTTTGAGCGCTGGATGAGCCAGGACCGCGACGGCTCCACCAGCGCTCATGGGGGCCGCGGCGGCCACCCGCTCCTCGATTCGAGCGAGGATGAGGAGGAGGTCGCTGGTGCCTCCGGCGTTCCCCGCCCCACCACCCCCGTCGGAGATGCAGACGGCGCAGTCGAACGCACCGATCGGGGTCGCTCCCTCGTGCGCGACGGCACGCCGGCTGACGGCCTACGTGAACCTTTCGCCGATGGGGCTCTAAGAACGTTTCCGGCTTGCGACGCTATCAAGGAGATGGCTGATGAACCCAACCACGACGACGCTAACCTCGATCGCACGCCGACGAAGCCAGGTAAGCGGCGGGTGAGCACGAGTCGTCATGGCGCGTTGCCAGTGGTGGCACCTGTGACCACGCCCTGCAGCGTCTGCTTTGCCGTCGGCCACGTCGACTTCATGGATCGGTGCCGCCGCTGCAGCCGCAGCTTTCATAGTTTCTGTCTAAGCCCGCCGCTCGCTTCCGCTTTCGAGGGTGGCGGAGCGTGCCCGGGGTGCAGCCCCCTTGCCGATGCTGGGGGCGAAGAAGTCCCCGTCGCGTCGCGGGCTAGCGTCCTCGAGACGCTCACGTTTAACGAGCTCGAGCAGCGCTCATCAAAGGTCGAGAACGTCATTAAGCGCCTCTCTGCGCCGTCTGGAACTCACCGTTGGGGCCTGAGCTCCGATGCCGCTGTTCAGGACGTCCTGGTCATCGCTGAAAGCTTTTGGACTTGCGTCGTCGAGGGAGATGAGAAGATGTTCGTGGTGCATGCTCGTGGGATCGACCAGTCGTCTGGCATGTTTAGCACAGCCCCGGCCGTTGCGGAAAACGCTGCGGCGGTCTCCGGTGTCGCCCGTGGCCCCAGTCGCCCCCGTGGCCCCGGTCGCCCCCCGAACATCCCTGTCGGCCTGCCACCACTCCCCGGGCTGGCTGGCCTTCCACCCCTCAGCGGGGTCGGTGCTACCATGCCCCTATTTCAGTGCTTAGGGGCACCGGCCAAGCTGCCCCCTCTTGCTGACGTTGAGTGGGGACTGAGGGATCTGCCCGTCCGCCGCATCGGGCAGGGCCGCTCAGGGTCCGAGTCTGTCCTCCGTCACCTCCCCCCGCACATGGTCGGCAAGGCCCGCATGGACGTCGGCATGTGCTGCAGCTCCCTCCCGTGGCGCATCGAATCCCACCTCGAGGCGGGTGTCTCCTTCCTCCACCATGGCGCGCCCCGGATTTGCTATGCTGTCCACCCGGACGACAGAGCCCGCTTTGAGGACCTTGTTGCCCGGATGACAGTGTCAAGCAGCCAGCACTCCGGGGTCCAGTCCGCTGTGTCAGCCTCAACGCAGCTGTCTTCTCTGCTGCCGCCGGCTATAGCCGTTGCTGCGGGAATTCGTGTCACCGAGGTTGTGCAACGGCAGGGCGATATCGTTATCTGGCAGCCGGGTGCGTACCATTGCGAGGTTTTGTGCGGAGCCAGCATTGCTGAATCGTGCGCTGTTGCTCCTGCCACTTGGCTCGAGAGAGGGGGGATCTACGCCGCCCGGGCTTTGGCGACGCAGCTGGTCCCAGACTTCTCGTTTGAGGCGGTCATCGTCTCCCTTGCTGACCGGGCCATCGACTCAGGACACGGCATCCCCCTGGCCGACGTTATACCCGTGTCCACACTCAGAAGCCTCTCGGTCGCGCTCGACCGGGCTATCGCCTCAGAGTTACGCGGACGTCTGGCCGCTTGGTCCCTCGGCGTCAAGCTTCGTCGGGAAACGATGGAGTGGGAGAACCTCAAAAGCACTGCGTCTGGTTCAGAGCTTTCGCTGAGCCACGTCTACTGCGCAGTCTGTGGCAATGATGCTGCAGATTCCGCCTCTCCACCAGCCAAGAGAACTTCTGGGGGGCGGAGCACGAAGTCTGGCATTTGCCCTGGAGAAATCATCCCGTCGTTCGCGGAGCGTCGCTGTGTCGGGGCGGATGAGCTGGGCCCTGGTGTTCCCTGCGAGTGTCCCCGTGAGCAGCTTCGCCTTTCGTGGAGCCGTTCCATTGCCGACCTCCAGGGGCTACTGGTGCAGATAGCTGAGATCCACCCCCCCGCGCGGCTGGTCGCCCAAGGGGCACCGTTTGCCGGTCCTGAGGTGTCTGAGGTGCTCATCAGCGAGGCCGGCGAAGAGTGGAGGTCGGCCGTCCTAGAGTGGATTGCCCGTGCCGAGGCCATGCTAAATGGACAGGGCGCCAGCCTGGGGGTTCTGGACAAGATCCAGGACGAGGCCAACGCCCTCTTTTCCTGGGGTCCGCAACTCGGCGAGGACGAGCTCAGCAGGGTGGAGGATGTCGAGGGCCGGCTCGCTCATGTACGCAAGTGCGTGGCCGAGCTGTGTGCTGCGTCAGCATGTCAGCAGTCGCTGGCCGATGTCAATGACCTTCTCCGGCGCTGCGAGGGTCTTCCAGTCTCATTCCCGGAGCATGACCTGGTGCAGCAGGCCGTCCAGAGCTATCCTTCATTGATTGCAAGGGTGACAGCCTTCAACGGGGCTGCTGTCAGCGATACGGCAACGTTTGCCGCCCTCAGCATTGAGGCGAGCACCTCAGCTGTTTCCCTGCCGGAGGAGCTCAAGCCTTTCCTCGAGCGTGCCTCTGCCATCAAGGAGTGGCACGATGCCGCCGAGCTTGCGGCACCCCCTCCTGGTCAGCCCATCACTGAGCGCATTTCTGGCGAGACGATGGATGAACTGATCATCAAGGCTAAGACGCTCGGCATTCAGGGAGAGATGGTCGAGCGTGTAGCCGATGCGCGCTGCCGGCTCACTGCATGGGCCAATCGGTACAGTGCACTTCTCGAGGGTGACACCAAGCCCCATCTGGAGGACCTCCAGAAGGCCCTCGCAGCTCGGGAGAAGCTGGCCGGCTGGGTCCCTGAAATGGACCAGATTGAGGCACGCATCAGAAAGTGCGAGGACTGGGTAACACGGGTCAGGGGTCACATTGACAAGAAGAGCGCTATCCGGGACCTGAGGTACAGCATGGAGTCGCGCCACCGCATCCCTGTGGAGCCACCGGCAAAGTTCATGGCCGAGTTTGAGGAGTACCTTGGGGCCAAGCAGTGGGAGGACAGTCTTCGCAAGTCGATGTCCTTTCTCGCTATCTTAGAGCTTGACACGGTTGACGAGATTCTCGCCAACGCTCCCTTGTACAACAACAACACCAAGCACAATATTCCTGACCGAAGCGCTGAGCTGGAGGAGCTGCGTTCACGGGCCCAGAAGACGCGGGCCTGGGGTGTACGCGCCCTCGAGATGATTGCACGTGCACAGCCCATCGCTGAGGATGTCGGCGTGGACCGGCGCCCAACGCACACAGAACTTTACCACCTCATTTTCGACGGCATCGATACCCGGATTGAGGCACCTGAGCTTAATCAGCTCGTCCAGTTCCATGGTCAGCTCCTCGATTGGCAACGTAAGGCGAGGATGCTGATGGGGCTCCCTCCTATCGGAGTCAAGATCAAGGCAATGTCACGCGGTGGCAGGATGAAGGGCAAGCGCCGGTGGGTGTTGACCTTGGGTGTCGAGGCGGCTCGTGCGGAGGCCCGGGACGAACGCAATGAGGATCGTGTTCGCTCTCGCACTACGCGTGCGTCGCGAAAGACAGCGCTGGCCGCCACGGAGGACGAGGATGACCCAAGCGAGAGTGAGAACGAGGTGGGGGGGACATCCATTGAGCCTCACGTCGGAGGCCGTACAGTCAAAACGATGCATGAGAAGTACGCTGGTGCTGACTTTGTCAACTGCACGGAGCAGAGCGTCCTTGAGGAGGCTGCCACGCGTCCCCGTAGGGGTGTGGCGGATCCCGCAGAGCTGGCAGAGTCGATCGCTGCGATTGACTCCCTTCCATGCCGCCCACCAGAAGTGGCTGCCCTCCGCCGCTTTGCAAAGCAGGTGGAGACATTTGACACAAGGTGCCGCGCTGCGCTCGATGCTGGTCCCAATGGTATTGCCAGGCTGGTCGAGCTGCAGAGGGAGGGAGTGCAGCTCGGCATCAGCTCTGTCCCCGGCCTTCGGGAAATTAGGGCAGAGGACTGGGAGGCATCCCCAATTGCCGCCCCTGTCCTTGCCCGGCTTGTGCTGTCTAAAGACGTCCCCCCCGAGGGCTCGTTGATCTCTCTTGAAGACTTCCGGGCCGCATTGGCGTCGGGAGAAGAGCTTGGTGTTCAGTGCGACTCTTTTTTCCGCCTAAAGGTGATGGCGGAGAGCGTTGAAGCGTTCGCGACGAAGGTGATGGCTGCTGTTGCCAACCTCATGGCAGCACGCGATAGCATTGCCTCCGCCTGTTCCGGCACTGCAAGCGCTGCTTGCAAAAGCCCTCTTGCTGACAATGCACGAGACGATTTGATCGCCTCAGTTCAGCTCTCCCACCTCATCACCATCGTTCGGCCGTCGGCCGGCGAGCTACGCAGTCTGCTCGATCAGACAAGGAGTGTGCCGCTCGCCTCAATTGCCTTCCCCACTGACCTTCTTCAGGCCATCGAGGTGGGACTCCGCCAGTCCGAGGATGCCAATCAGCCTGCTCTGGCTATGCTGGCTCGGCTCGAGACCTGGATGTCGTCTGTCGCTGCTGGCTCCCTTCCTGGCGCAGACGCTGCCACTGTGCGCATTCCCCTACGGGACTTTGAGCAGGGATTGGCCGCCATTCTTCACTCACCAGTCGTCACCGACTCGACCATGGCTCTGCTTGCCGTGCACCAGAGCCTCGCTGCTGTGCACAAGCGTGTGAACGATGCTTTGTTTGAGGATGCCGGGGACTGCTCCCCGGCGCAGCGTGCTGCTGCCGTCGCCTCTCTGGAGACCTCTGTCACTTGGGCTGCTCAACTCCTCGCGACAGGCGTTTCCACGCTCGCTGGTCAGGAGCTTGAAGACATTGCTGCGGTGGACGTGGACTCTTTCAATCTGTTAGCTGTCTCTGAAGACCCAACGCCCTGCCTCTGCGCCAACGCTGCGTCGCGGCGCGGTGACGAGCCGAGCCAGTTTGTAAGGTGCTTCTGCTGCCATGTTGACTACCACGTATGTTGTATGGGCCTCACGACGGGTCGGATTCGGCAAGGAAAGGCGTATGTTTGCCCCGTCTGCCAGGCTGTCGGGTGGCTTGGCACGAAGACGACTCCAGGGAGCTCCAAGACGACTTCGCGTGGCGCCTCTGCGATGGAGGACCTTGGGATGAGGAGTAACACGCATTTTACCCGGGTCGTGGCGCGTGAGGAGCTTGCTGAGATCGTCTATGAGATGCGCAAGCTGCCGTGCCTTCTCCCGGACGAGGCCGGGCTGACGCGCGCCATCATCGCGTATGACAAGGTCGCAATAGCGGCTGTCTCCCTCCTGAACGCGGCGAGTGCGAGCTCGACAAGCACCACGCCCCGGGCTGGAGACCGCCGGCCCCGGGCCCTCGCTTGTGTGGTTCGCGCGGCCTACGCCTCGGAGATCGACATGACCCCGGCCTGGAAGGCCGCGCTCGGTGCCATTCGCGCTGAGAGGACCGGATGGCGGGCCCAGGCCCTCGCCGCCCAGGGCCAGAGGATGTCAATCGACAAGCTTGGTTTCCTGATTGATGAGGGGGTCAAGTGCGGCGTGGCGGTGCCGTTCGACACGGCGCTGCGCGAGGCGACCGAGAGGCGCGCTGCGGGGATCGACTGGGTGTCCCGTGCCTCCCGTTGGCTCGATGTTGATGGCGTCGAGGATGATGAGGATCGCGACACTGAAGAGGCCCGCCAGCTCATCAATGAGGCTGAAAACGGTTCGGTGGTCCACGACGAGCATGTTGTCGCTCGGCTCCGCCAGGAATGTTCGCAGCCGGCACTCTGCGTTTGCGGAGCTCCTTGTGCTGATGACGCCACTCCCGTTGCTGTGTGCGCGAATGATAGGTGCACCGTTGGTACCTATCACGTACGATGCATCGGCTTGGCCGTCCCCCCGGCTCCCAACTCGTGGTGCTGCCCCTCTTGCATCGCTGCGGCAAACTCGATTGCCGCCGCAGTGGCCCCGGCGCCGGACACGGCGATGGAGTAGGAAGCGACGTCTTATCTTCATTTGGTCAAACCTTGTAGGGTTTCCGTGCCTGGGTTGTGAGTGTCGACGATGGCGTGCAATCGCCACCCGATGTCAACGAGCCAGATGTGTCATGCATGTCACTGTCAGTTACATGCTATGAAAAAACGGAATGCCGATGGCACGGTCCACGAAGTGCGAGGCTTGCGGAGGTGTGTTCCACCGACTGCGTGCGCGTATCGTTCAAGGGTCGTGACACTACGCTGCGCTGAACATCTTGCGGTGCTTCCGCATGACTCAGCGCCCGACGTATCTTTCCCGGAACCCCAAGCCGGAGAGGCTGAAGGCTTTGGCCTTCATCCTTGGCGGTGCGGGCGTAAGGGGATAAGAAGGGAGTGCGCCAGCGCGGAGGCGCACGTCTATGCAGCTAGCTCATGGGTGAGGTGGAGTTTTAGCGGTGCACGCGTCGTGCAAGGTGTTTCCGTTTTCAAAGTTCAATCGCCCCGCTCGTCGGGGGGCCTATCTCACCCTAAGACCTCGCCAAGCCCCTCTAGAGCGCGGCCGCACTCTCTCACGACTCTCAGCAGCTGAGGCGCTTCGTTTACGCTTGCCATTGAGAGGGCCTTGGTCGTCTCGGCAAGGCGGTGGCGCACAGCGAGCACAGCGGCTGCGACCTCGGCCGTGACCTCTTGACCAGACGCCGGAGCCGGGCGATGCGCCGCGGGGCGGCGGATGTGTGAGGCGGGCGGAGGAGGGGAAGCAGGGGGCGCGGAGGCGGCAGGCGCTGGGCCGGGGGGAGGAGGGGGGGGAAAGGGGGGCGAGACAAGCTGCGGCCGGGCATCCGGGGTCGGCGCCGGTCCTGCGCATGCCGCAGCCGGCCGGTCCCTCTCATTGAAGACGAGCAGGTCGCACTTGACGCAAAGCATACCCTGAGTGGGCGGAGGATCGGTCGACGGTCGGTCAGGTCCCGATCGGGATAGAGGAGGGGGAGTGCCAGAAGAGCCCCCACCCCCTCGCCTTTTCCTTGACGCGCTTGTCCTGCACGAGCGGCGTCGAACACACCGGGCAGTGCTGACCCAGCAAAGTCCAGCCTGCCAGCATTCGGTTGGCAATGAGCTCCGACGGAGGAGTGGCCGAGGCGTCGGTAGATAGAGCGGGGGCGACTGGCGCTGCGGCCGCCGTCTGACCGGGGGCAGGTGCGGCGGCCGCCGCATCGGCCACAGCGTTCTCAAAGGCGAGGGCTTCAGCTTCAAGGCGCGCCCGCGTCGCGGCGATTTCCGCCGCTCGACCATCGGCAGTCGAGGCGCGGCCGCGAGCTGACGGTCCCGCGGCGGGGCCGGTTTGGGCGCGGTCAGCCGCCCCGTCCGGTGGAGCAGCAGCTGCAGGTCCGGGGGGCACTTTCCCCGCGTCTGCGATCGGTTCCCCCGTCACGGCGTCGCACTGCGTACATTGCTTCAACATCGTGGCGCGATCCTGCATCAGCGGCATTGCGCAGACGTTGCATGCATCGGCCAGCATCACGTGACCGCGCAGTAAAAGCTCCCCGATTCGGGCCGTCGCCTCGTCTCGCGTCCTCGGCATGATGCCGGGGGGGGTGTAGAGGTGGGGGTGGTTGGAGTGGGGGGTGTTAGGGTTGACGAAGCTCGGCTTTGACGACGGTGGCAGTGAAGGGGCTGGACCCGGGTGACTAGGGGGACGTCGAGGAGGGCCACCACTTGCCATATTTCGTCTCTCCAACTCCACCTGCGACCGCGAGTCTACTTATGATGCGGTGGTACGGCGAAAAGAACGCGGATTTTCACCGAGGCATCGGCATCCAGGACGGTAAGCTTTTCGGCGTGACGGTCCTGGCGATGGTGACCGCGGACGCGGCGACGGCCGCCGCTTTCGCGTGCCCGTATGGATCGCTTAGATCGTCTGGCGCGCCAATTCTCCTCCAATTGCAGCGCCATATGACCCCTCGCTCACATTATGGTCGACGATGCGGACGGTAAGGAGTCGACCCCGAAAGCGCTCAAAATCAACCCCGGCACTCCCCCTTCCTCGCGCAGAGTCGCACGACGTCATCGTCGAGCGGCGTGGTCGGTCCGAGTCCACAGCCTATAAATCTCCCGGCCGGAATGGCTCCGGCGCGACCCCATTCCAGCGGGGAGAGACGAAGCGGACGGACGTGCGCTTCCATGAGCACGTTTTCCACGACTTTCTCCTGCCGCGTGGGTACCCCGAGTCCGTGACACCCCGGTACGCCCCGTACATGGCCTGGCGGGGCGTGCAGTACTTTTTCGGGGGCGCGATCTCGGTGTTCACGACGCAAGCCCTGATTCAGTCAGTGGGCGTGTCGGCGGGCCAGGCGGCAGCCTCGTCAGCAGCGCTGCGCTGGGTTGTCAAGGATGGCGCCGGGCGGGCGGGCCGCTTCGTCTTTGCCCGGTGGGGTAAGGAGCTCGACGGGGAGCTTAAGCAGTACCGCCTGGTAGGCGACCTTCTCATGGAGGCTGGCGCATGCCTCGAGCTCGCCACGGCGTCAGCACCGCGGGCCTTTCTTCCTCTAGCGTGCCTCGCCAACCTGTCGAAGAATGTGGCCGCCGTCGCCATGAGCGCCACGCGCGCACCGATATACCGGTCCTTTGCGCGCAACAACAACATGGCCGACATCACGGCCAAGGGAGAGTCGGTGGCCAACATCGCCGACCTGGCGGGCACCGTCGCTGGCCTCCTCTTTTCTCGTTCGCGCCTGCCGGCCCACGTCGTATTTGCCGTCCTCTCGGCCGGCTACCTCACGTCATCACGTTACGAAGTCGACGCCGTCGCCCTGCCATACTACAATGGCGCGCGTCTTGCCCTCGCCGCTCGTACTTTTTTCGCCACGGGCAACGTCCTTAGCCCCGACGAGGTCAACCGCGACGAGCCCCTCGTGCCCTGGGCGGACCACGGGCAGCACCGCGTCGTCCTCGGGTCAAGCCTTGATGAAGCCTTCTGCAATTGGGGCGCCACCAACGCCGAGGTCCAACGGAGCATCGACGTCCACCGGGACGACCCCTTCATCCTGGCGGCTCGGCCCGGGCGGCGCCTCGCCCGGGTGCACGCCGTGCTCAAGGAGGGAGCAACTCGAGAGGACGTCACGGAGGCCGCCTTTCTCGGTCACCTCGTGCTCCATCGACTAGAGGGTGGCGCCACCGAGCCGGGAACCAATGGGGCCGCTGGACCGGGGCCCGCATCGTTAAGGGCGTCCTCGGGGGGGCGGCGGTCCGCTCGCCCAGCTATCGACGGTGGGGACAACGATGGGGAGGGCGGGAGTCATCGCCGCCGTCGCGGCAGGAGGCTCCCCGCCTTTCTCGAGGCTCTGACGGGCAGGGTACCAGGCGAGACGGCCCGATTACGCCGACGGCTGGCGCCGGGCATGCACCAGTCGGGTGACTGCTGGAACAAGGCAGCACCGACACAGGCAGAGATCGACGCCGCTCTCACCTGGGCCCTCGCCCAGCGACGGAGATATTTTCGGCGGTTTCGGGACCTCAGCCTCGCGCGGGGATGGGAGATGGGCAACGCCACGAGCCTCAATACGAAAGATATTCGCGTGAGGATTCTCAATTAACAGAGTCGGGACAGGTGGTCGAGTGTCCGTTCGGTTTTCTCTTCACAGGAAGGCTTCAGACCTCGTCCGTAGTGTCGACCAGGTCCTCATCGTCGCCCATCACGAGCGAGCCGATGAAACGCCAGAGCGGGTCGCGAATTGCAAATGCACCGAGGGCACCCCCAACAATTCCAACCTGGGCGAGACGGAGGCCCAGGTTAGCCAGGCCGAGGCCCTGAGGAGCCGAAGTGGCATCCCCGGCGCTCATCGACATGAAGCGCGCATGAGACCTGCAGATAACGATGAAACGGGGGTGGGGCGCTGTCGGTGGCGGTATCCGCACCGAGGCCATGACAGCGCCGTAGCGCGCCCGAGCGCCCGAACCAGAAGCGAGTGGGCGGCAGGCGTCGACGCCGTCGCACGGCCCCAGCCACGTCTCCGGAACCCCCGCGCGGCTCTCCGTTCGCGATACCAGTCATTCTCGGGACTGATTTTTTCCCGCATAGGTGCGCGAAACGGCCGCGGCGGGCTCGTACGGCTCGGGAGGACTGTGTTACTTGCCTCGTCTCGGCTGTGGCGCCCCGGGCGACGAGGCGAGCGGCGCGCACGAGCGACATCCCCTCCCTCGATCGAGCCGCGCTGTTGCGGTGCGGTGGGGGGGTTGGCGGCGTGCTCTGTGGCACGTGGGAAGGCTCCAATGCCCACCCTGCGCGCCCTGGAAAGAGCCGGTGCCGCTTTGACCTCTGCCGCCGCCGCATGCGCTGAGCACGCTCTCGGGTCCTTGCAACCTGGGATTCAGAAGTACCACGTCGAACTCCGTTCACCGCGACGGTGCCCCCCCGTTTCATCGGAAGCGCGTCGTCTGACCACCCTTGTGACACGTGCTCGTGGCCGTTCGTGCCGAATAGAGAGAGAGAGGCCGCGCGCGCATACACACATGAATGATGAGCTGATCACCGTTCGCCCGCCGAGCGGAACGTCGTGTCGCGAATCGTTGTCGGGGCGGTCACAGGCCTCTTCGGCGGTGACCGCCAACGCGGCGAGGCCGTCGAGCCGACATGCGCCGCCACGCCCCGCGCCCGGCTCGGTGCAGCAGCTCCTGGAGGACGCCAGGGCGGCGGCGGTCCGAGTCCGTGCCGACAGTTTGGCCGAGTTGGCGCGGCCCGCTACTCTGCCCAGCACGCGGCAGAGTTCGGCGCGGCCCAGCTCGGCGCGGTCATCGGCGTCGGGGAACGCACCTTCGTCGCGGCGCTCTTCAGTCACGGGCGCCCTCCGCGCGCCAGAGCCCAAGTCGAGGGCCGCCATCGCGTTGCCGGGAATGACGAGCTCGCGTGATCCCTCGCGTGGGGTCTCGTGGGGTTCGGACGTGGTTGCTCCTCTGGCCCCGCCATCGGGCGCACCCAAGGCGTCGTCGAGCCTCCGGTTCTTGGCGCCGCCGAGCCAACGACACCCCTCCGGCAGCGCCCGCACATCGTCGCACGGCGAGATGCCGCAAGTGGTATTTGAGAATACGCCACTGCTGCAGCAGGGCCCTCCCACGGCCAACCGGGCCGCCCCCTCCACATCCATTGTCGAGGGGGGAGACCCAGAGTGTGAAGACGCTGCCATGGGTGGGAGAGAGAGAGAGGGAGACGAAGAGATCGCCCGGGGTTGTGACGAACCGGCCGACGCCGACCGGTCGAGCTTGGACGCGGGAGAGGGAGAGAACGCGCTGGGAAGCAACAAACCCATCGTCACCGACCCCCCGACCTCGCCGCGTGTCGGCCTGTCGGATGATGGCGAGTCCATCAACCGGGACCCCAAGTCGGACGACTACGACGGGGACTCGGGCGCGTCGCCCCTCGCCGCGCCCGACGACGACGACGAAGATGGGGGGTTCCCTGCTTCCACTCCGGGTCGTCCAGAGGACCCTGCGGACAGCGACACCGGGCTGGCGGTGCCGTCTGCTGGGGCTACCACCCTCCCCCTCCACCCCTCCCCCGCCGACGCCGTGGAATGGGGCGGTGGAGAAGGTCAGCACAGCCAACGGAGTCTGAACGCTGGCTTCTTGAGTCGTTCCTCGATCCTCTCCGAGGAGTCGTCCTCGGGCGACAGCCGGGGCAGGCTCACCAGGACCCCAGCTGCTCCGCCTGGCACGCCGCCGTCATCGTTGTTGTCGGGGGCATCGGACGCGTCACGTCCAGGGTCCCAGGCCGAAGAACCGCGGGAGGAGCCTGGCTCATCGGGCGTTGTTCCAGAGTGGAGCCCACTTCGCGAGCTCCGGTCGACGGCGGGTGCCAACACGATGGCACTCAGGCCAAGCGCGACCAAGGGCGGCCGTATGTCATCGACGGCAGCGCGCAGGAGCCGTGACGTCAACACCATGCACGATCCGACATCGCTCTTCGAGACGCTCACGGGCGTCGCGCCCGCGGCGGGTTCAGGGCCTCGTGGTCGGGATTGATTCCATGCCTCGCGCGCTGTCAATGTCACCACATCGCATGTCCCGGCGACGCTACCGCCCACCACGGAACACCCCCAAGCGCCTTCACTCGCAGTCTATGAATGCCGACCGTGGTACCGACTCGCGGCGCCGGGCCCAGCAGCGTCCTGGCGGCCAGCGGCTCGTGCGCATCGAGGGCGAGCTCCGCGCCCACGCGACGTCCGCGGAGTTACAGGAGCAGCGCCGGGCAGTGCGGGCTGCGCTCCAGTCGTCGAGACGTCGGGAGCAGGGCACCGGCGTATGGCGCCCGATGGACCGCACCGCCCACTGTCCCGCGAGCTACAAGGAAAGCGATGCGGTCAAAGCGCTGCTCAAGCGCGCGGAGCTCACCCGGCAAGAGCACGAGCTCTTGCTGCGCGAGGGCATCATCCGCGACCGGGAGTGGCTCCACGAGGCGCGCATGCAGCAGCAAGCGGCACTGAAGGTCTGGCGGTCGCGCGACCCGCCTTACATTTTTCATTGCGCGCGCTGTTTCGCAGCCACGAAAATCCAACGCCTTGTGCGGGCGTACTTTGCGCAACATTCGCGCCGGGACCGTTTCAGATGGCAGGCCTACCGCCCCGATGCCGTACGCTCCCGCGAGGCCTTCCGCCAATACCTCAGGCATTATAACCCGCAGCGCGCAGAAGAGGCCATGACTGCCGAAGCGATCGTTCAGCTCGCGCTGGTGACGCTGCGGGGATAAAAATTGGCCGGGGGGGGGGGGGGGGGGGGGGGGGGGGGGGGGGGGGGGGGCGGCGCCCCCCCGGCGGCGGGGGCCGGCCCCGGCCGGGCAGCCGCCCCCCCCGCCGGCGCCCGGCCCCGCCGGCCCCCGGGGGCCCCCGGCCCCCCCG
>Ga0181565_10000834_pt1 | contig 23243 bp, 18 predicted proteins | sample 101ome_16_FD_129661 | JGI IMG/M metagenome (GOLD analysis project Ga0181565, IMG submission 129661) | Coastal salt marsh microbial communities from the Groves Creek Marsh, Skidaway Island, Georgia - 101401AT metaG (megahit assembly) | ecosystem: Environmental > Aquatic > Marine > Intertidal... | reverse complement strand
GGCTCTGAATGACCACCGATTCCCGTGCGCGACGGACTTCCCCGAGCAAGGCGTCGGTGCTCGTACCTCCGCCGATGAACCCGCCGCTGGTGTTCTTGCCTGGCACATCAGAAACAAACCGAAAGTCCTCGAGTTCGTGCAGCCGACCCGACGCAAGAATGTGGGGAATGGCCTCGGGAATGCCGTCAATCAGGGCGCGGATTTCAGGCCAAAAATTCTCCGGGTCGCACGAATAAGCGCCAATCTGGTTGTGCAGCTGGGCCACCCGCTCTTCTTGCACAAAACCTGCAATTGGCTGAGCCAAAGGGTGATTCCAAAAGGACTCAAATGACGCCTGTACGGACTTGACCCCCGCCCCAATCAGCATCACATCGCGGTCGCGGAAGTTGTATTCCTGATCGTAGTCAAAATACTCGTCCGCGATGTTGCGTCCACCGGTGATGGCAACATGACCATCGACCACAAAGGTTTTGTTGTGCATGCGCTGGTTGAAGCCCTGAAAATCACGGGCGACATGGACCATTCTCTGTACGGCATTCTTTCCTTCCGCAGGGTTGTAAATGCGAATCTCGATGCCCGGATGAGCATTCAGCGCGGCCACATCGTCCAGGGACACGTCGAGCATGATGTCGTCCACGAGCAACCGAACGTTCACCCCCCGATCCGCCGCACGAAGCAGGTAGTCGAGCGCAATGATGCCGACGTTGTCCATCGAAAAGATGAAGTACTGAACGTCGATGCTACGGGTGCTGTGGTCGCTTAACCACGCCCGGGAAAAAACGGCCTCCTCGCCCTCTTCCAACACGTAGGCCCATGTCGACTTCGAATCCAATACGCCCGAAGCTTCGAGCTGGGATTCAATGGAATGACTCCGCGGGATGTGGCATTCCATAGGAAATTCGCCGTCATAGGCTTCCAATCGGGTGTCTAGCCCTGGGGAACCGCAGCCTGAAAAAAGGACGACGAGCATCCCACAGAAGTAGGAAAGACCGGACGATTTGCAGAGGTCCATGGACGCAAGGTAGGGCTCGGTCTAAAGCGTCCAAAGTGAGGCTCTTTCTGATGGAAGCCTCGACTTTCAAGCAGCGAGGACAATGACTGGAATCACAACCCAAAAGACATCCCTTCCCGCGCGACGTGAAAACCCTGGGCTTCCACGAATTGACTTGCCCCACTGTTGGGATCCAAAAGCGGGTTGGTGTGGTTCATGTGGATGAAATGGATCTTGGAGCGGTCCTCGGGTGGCAGTTGGCTCAAGGCGTCCATCGTTTCGACCACAAAAGGGTGAGGAATTTCAGACATGTCACGGTGGTTGACCTCCGCTGAATCGTAAAATGTGGCGTCCACAAACGCGTAGTCGACGCGAGACAACTCCTCCACCAAAGAACGTTCCCACAACGTCCATTTATCAATGTCGGGGATGAAAAGGGCACTGCGCATGGGCCCATCAATGCGGTAGCCCACTGTTTCACTGAATTCGTCGCGGTGTGGAACACGCAGGGGAGTGACTTGAACCGTTTCTTCCAACACCGGCAAGGGCCGGTTGTCTTCTATGGGAACCAACTCAATGTTTCCCAGCTCGACGAGCTGGCTCCACGGTCCATTGGTCTTCAAGAATTCAGCCATGCGAGGCATCGAGGCCACACGAACACCTTGAGCGCCCAAGGCTTCCCTTCCGAGATGCATCAAGCCTGAATAGTGCCCCATGTGCGCGTGCGTCAGAAAAATGACAGAAGGCTGGCTCGCAAGAGATTGCGCTTTGAGGGAGGCCCACTGACTGGGAAAGTCGGGAGTGGCTTCAAACATGACCGAAGCGCCTAGGCCTCGATGAATCAGGCCCAGTGAAACGACGCGGCGCTCGGATCGGGGTCTCAAAAACAAATTGCGACAACACGGCCGGCCACATCCGATGTGGGGAGATCCACCATCCTGGACATTGCCTAACACAACAAGCTCCACCTGACTGTTCGTCTGAGAGACTGCCGGAATTCCCGTCATGCCCCCACAAAGGGCCAAAACCAAGGCCAATTTTGCACCAAGTGTCATGCAGCCCCGCCAGGACTCGAACCTGGATCAAGCGTTTAGGAAACGCCTATTCTATCCCTTGAACTACGGGGCCCTGCCACGCCGCTTCGAACCGCGGCTTGCGGCCGCAAAGATGCAAATCAATTGTAGTTTGGGCACATGAAGAACGTTCTCCTCGCCCTGGCGGTGGCTTCCGGGCTCGCCGCGTGTTCCTCGTCCAACCCCAATTCCCTGACATTTGTGCGAAACGCAGAGACTGTAGAGCGGGTTTTTCGGGCGTTTGAGGCGGAGGACGGGGAGGCGTTTTGGGAGGAGTTTGCGGCGACGGCGGTGTGGCGCGGGACTGGTGTGAATGCGCCAACGACGTTGACACGAGAGAAGATGACGGCGGTGTACGATGCGCTTTGGGAGGAATTCGACTACGAGATTGTGGGGGACCTGCACTTCCTGCCGGGCGTCAACCCCGAGACGCAGTTGCCCAACGGCAGCGTGAACGGCATGTTCCTTTGGGAGGTGTCGCGCATGGCGCCGGACAGCAGCGAGCGCCGGTCCGTGCAGCTTTGGATCTACGAGTCGTTTGACTTCAACGACGAAGGCCAAATCGTTTTCACCCAAGTCTTCTCCGACCTCGCCTCCGCCTACCGGCAGCTCCGCGAAACATCCGCCGGGGAATAACCCTCCCCGACCCTTCGGTAAGGTGGTCGTGATTGGGCACCACCTTAAGTCATGGATGAGCGCGCCAAAGCATGCCATGCAGAAATGGTTCGCCTCGTGCCGGACCGTCTTTTGCCACGTGCATTGGCATCACATGCAACCCTGAGACATTTGCTGTCAATTATATTCCCAAGTAACTCTATATGAATTATCCACAATTAACGTAGCGGCAACGTTAGGCCTTGAGTCAAGGGTTACCTTGACTCCAATCATTCAAAACAATTTTCGATGAAACATGTAATTCTTGTTTTTGCCGCAGCTCTAATCGCTTGTTCAACCTCATTTGCTCAAGGGAACAGTTCAGAATTCGCCGAGTACGGTGTTGGTGTAGGAATCAGCCCGTTTGGACCTTCACTCAACCTCACCCACAACCTGTCTGAGAAAACGAGCCTGTTCGTTGGCCTCGGTGCCTTTTCTGGCGACAATCCGGTGAGCCCGGAAGTAAGTGGTGTCACTTTTGACGCTACTGGTGAAACCAACTGGATTGGGTTTTTCCTCAACCACCGCCCATTCGAAGGTGCCGATTGGTTTCGAATCAACACGGGCATCGGCATTGGTGGAATCGAAGGCACACTGACCGATCAGGCTGATGCCAACCACACGTACAACGTCAGATATCAAAACAACCCCGTCGGCTACCTCGGTGTCGGCGTTGGCGCAAAGCCTGTTAAAGGCATCCAAGTCGGTTTTGACATTGGTGCCCTGCATACGGGCGGACCGACCATCACTGGAACCGGAGACCTTGCAAGCGACATCGGTGACACGATGGGTTTTGGTCGTGTGCTGCCCAATTTCCAACTTAGCGTGAGTTACGGGTTCTAAGCAAGCCAAAAACCCCAAAGAAAAGCGCGCGTCACAGCGCGCTTTTTTGTTGCTTCGAACCCAACATCCACACCCGAAACAAAAAAACCCCGCACGTGCGTGCGGGGTTTCTTTGGGTTGTGGGCAATACTGGACTCGAACCAGTGACCTCTCGCGTGTGAGGCGAGCGCTCTGAACCAGCTGAGCTAAATGCCCTTCTCAGCTCCGCTTCCGTTGAAACGGACCGCGAAGATACGCAAGCCCTTGCGTTTTGCAAGTGTTTGGGTTCTTCGAAAAGTGCGCCCTGCAGGGCTTGAACCTGCGACCAAGAGATTATGAGTCTCCTGCTCTGACCAACTGAGCTAAGGGCGCGAGACGGAGCGAAGTTACAGCGGAAGGAGGTGCGGCAGGAGCGATGACGTCAATCCGACGCGGCCCCCTCTTCCAGCCACTCGAATTCCAGTTGGCGCTTGGCGAGGTCGGCCGCGACGACGCGCACCGTGATTTGGTCTCCCAAGCCGATTTTGGTGCCGGAGCGCAGGCCTTCAAAGAGCATCCGGTCTTCGTCAAAGACCCACTGATCCCAAGGAAAGGATTCCTTGGGGACGAATCCTTCGCATTTGTTGCCGTCGAGCTCGACAAAGAGTCCCCGCCCGATGGTGCCGTTGACCAAGCCTGTAAACGTCTCCCCGATGCGCGACGAGAGGTATTCGACCTGCTTGTACTTGATGCTTGCGCGCTCCGCCTCGGCGGCGCGCTTCTCCATCGTCGAGCTGTGATGGCATTTGCCGCCAAGTGGGCCTTCGTCGGCGCTTCCTTTGCCGTCGAGGTAACGCTGCAACAGCCGGTGGACCATCACGTCAGGGTAGCGTCTGATGGGACTCGTGAAGTGCGTGTAGTAAGGGAATGCCAAGCCGTAGTGACCGAGGTTTTCCGTGCTGTATTCGGCCTTGGCCATGGTCCGGATGGCCATGGTCTTGACCGTGTTTTCCTCGGGCGTGCCTGCCGTGGCTGTGAGCAGGTCGCGGAGGAGGGATTCGGCGTTGCCCGGAGTGGGTTTGGGCATTTCGTGGCCAAACCGACGCACAAACACCCGCAACTGCTTCAGCTTCTCCGGATCGGGCCGGTCGTGCACCCGGTACACCGCCGTGCGCGTCGGGATCTGTTTCTCAGGATGCACCTTGGCCAAGAAACGCGCCACTTCCACGTTGGCCAGCAGCATGAAATCTTCGATGAGCTTGTTCGCCTCCTTCATGCGCTTGACCACCACACGCAGGGGACGCCCGGCCTCGTCGAGTTCGAAGCGCACCTCTTCCGTGTTGAAATCGATTCCGCCGCGCTTGAACCGCTTGTCGCGAAGCTTGGTTGCGAGGTCGCCGAGCACCTTCAACTCCTCGGCCCGATCCCCTTCGCCGGTTTCGAGGCGCTCTTGGGCTTCTTCGTAGGCAAAGCGCCGGTCCGAGTGAATCACCGTTCGGCCAAACCACCTTCCCACCACGTTCGCCTCCGGCGTCATCTCAAAGACAGCGCTGAACGCGAAGCGGTCTTCGTGCGGGCGCAGCGAGCACAGGTCGTTGGACAGCACCTCAGGCAACATGGGGATGGTGCGATCGACGAGGTAAACGCTTGTGGCCCGCTTCACAGCCTCCTGGTCCAGGACAGATCCCGGCGTGAGGTAATGGGTCACGTCGGCAATGTGCACGCCAACCTCCCAGTTGCCGTTCTCGAGCTTCTGCAAGCTCAGCGCGTCGTCGAAGTCCTTGGCGTCGACCGGGTCGATGGTCATCGTCAGCACGTCGCGGAAATCGCGTCGGCGCGCCACCTCCTCTGGGTCGAGGCCGCGGGGGTTCTCAGGGTCGCTCGCCTTGAATTTCTTCGCCGCGGCCTCAACCTCCCCGGGGAACGCGTAAGGCAGGCCAAACTCCGCGAGGATGGCGTGCATCTCCACCTCGTGCACCCCCTGCTGTCCCAAGACTTTCACCACGCGTCCCACGGGCTGGTCCCGTGGATCGTCCCACGTCTCGAGTGCCAGCAACACTTTGTCGCCCTCCACGGCCCCGCCCAGGTGGCGCCCCGGGATGAAGAAGTCGGTGTGGATGCGTTGATCGGAAGGCTTCCCGAAGCCGTAGTCGCGGACCAAGGTGACAGTCACGACGTAGTGTTCACGAAGGCGCTGGGTCACGCGCTTGACACGCGGGGTGGTGCGGCGTCCGCGCTGCCACCACTCAATCTCGACGGTGTCCCCCCAAAACGAATCCCCAGTTGCCCCCTTGGGAATCCGGGTCTCGTTCCCGTCAGGCATCATGACGAAGCCCGTGCCCATGCGGGAGATTTGGATCGTGCCCTCGTTTCCGGTGGTCATTTCCAGCTCCGAAGCGGCCATCGCGTAACGACCCCGACCCAAATCTTCAAGCTGCCCCTTCTCGGCGAGTTCTACCATCAACGCCATGACGGCGCTACGCACGTCGTGGTTGAGAATGCCAAGGGCCCCGGAAACTTGTTTGTGGTTCAGCGCCTTCCCGGCACGCTGACGAAACACGCCAAGAACTGCCTTTCGAAGGTCCGTGGGCGATCCGTAATCCGATGCGCCGTGTTGCCCACGTTGTCCCTTTCCGCCCCGATTCGAGGAGCCTCCCACAAACTTGTTGCCGCGCGGGCCGCGACCTCCTTTCCTACCCATGGACCAAAGATGCGGCTTGTGGCCGAACTTGCGACCCCATGTCCACGCGATTTCTCCCTACCTCCTGGCGCGACTATTCCCTGCTTGACGCCGGGAACGGCAAACGGCTGGAGCGGTTTGGGGAGGTGACGACGGTTCGGCCCGACCCGTTCGCGCTTTGGGAGCCGGCCGGCGACGCGTCGCTGTGGCGTCGAGCCGACGCCACATTTGAGCCGACGGGGCGCACGCACGGGGAATGGCGCACCGCGCCCGGCACCCCTAAGCGGTGGCCTCTTCGGTACAAGTCGGAGGACTTGGATTTGGCCTTTGAGCTGGAGATGACCCAATTCAAACACGTCGGCCTCTTCCCGGAGCAGGCGGACAACTGGGAATTCATTGCGGCCAACCTCACGCCCGGCGACCGGTTCCTCAACCTGTTCGCGTACACGGGCGGTGCCAGCCTCGCCGCGCGCCAAGTGGGTGCCGACGTCGTTCACTGCGACGCCATCCGGCAAGTCGTCGACTGGACGCGCATCAACATGGAGCGCAGCGGCCTTGACGGCATCCGGTGGGTGGTCGAGGACGCCCTCAAGTTCGCCCGTCGGGAGTCCAAACGAGGCAACACCTACCACGGCATCGTCCTCGACCCTCCCACCTGGGGACTGGGCCCCAAGGGCGAGAAGTGGAAACTCGAGGACCAACTTCTCGAGCTCATCGACGTCGTGGCGTCCCTCGTGGCGCCCGGCGGCTTCGTCGTCATGAACACGTACAGCGGCATCCCGCCGAGCGCCCTCGAAACCATGTGGGCCCTCGCCCTTCCCGGCTCCACGATTCAGTCCGGCGAACTGTGCTTGCGCGCAGAAACGGGCCACGACCTCTCCACCGGATCCCTCGTCCGCGTCACGCGCCCGTAGCGCGTTATTTTTGTGGCATGGCACAGGAAAGCGTAATGCTGGGGCTGAAGCTGCCCACCGACCCGCGTTGGGTGAAACTCGTCGAGGAGAACATTTCTGAAATCCTGACCGACCACGCGTGGTGCGAGCAAAAAGCCGCTTCGAACGCCATCAGCACCATCGTGCGCTACCCCGACCTCACCGACATGGTCGCGGAGCTGACCGCCATCGCGCAGGAGGAGATGGAGCATTTTGGGATGGTGCTTGAGAAAATCAAGGCCCGCGGATTCACCCTCGGCCACGAGCGGAAGGACGATTACGTCGGCCAGCTCTCCAAGTTCATCAAACGTGGTGGCTCCCGAGAAGGCCAAATCGTCGACCGCCTCCTTTTCGCGGCCATGATCGAGGCCCGTTCATGCGAGCGCTTCAAAATGCTTTCCGAACGCATCAGCGACCCGGACCTCGCCGAATTCTACCGCGAACTGATGATCAGCGAGGCAGGCCACTACACCACTTTCCTCAGGCTTGCCCGGAAATACGGCGGAAGCATCGACGTGGACGCCCGCTGGAAAGAATGCCTCGACTTTGAGGCGGCCATCATCCAGAATTACGGCAAGAAGGAAACCATCCACGGCTGAGGCCAACCCTTGCTCACGTGGATTAACTGTCGGCCTTACCCAGCGTCAACCGGCCCCCGACGTACACCATCCGACCAAAAACCGGACCGTACACGAGGCTCGCGTCCATGTTGCGTGTGAAGGCATCCGGGTTTTGGTAGGCCAAATCCCAACCCGCAATCGGCGTCTGCTGACGGTAATTAAAGATGTTCTCCACCCCGAGGTAGAGGTCGATTCCGGGGGCAAACACCCGTGAGATTTGGCCGTTGACCACCACGAAGTCGTCCTCAAACTCCGAGGCGGGTCGGTCGTCCAGCGTCAGGTCCGGCCTCGGGATCCGTTGCGGACCCACCCACTGCACCGTGAGGTCGCCCATCCAATTCGCGCCGCGCTCGTTCGCTTTGGAGCTGTAACTCCATTGCGTGAACGCCCGGTGCTGCGGCACGTACGGGTCAACTAGCGTTCCCGCTGCCTCGGCACCGTCTCGTTGCGTGGTTGCGTGTACGTACCGGTACGCCAAACGCATGTCGACACGGCGGTGCACCGACCAGCCAAGCTCGGCCTGGGCCGTCAACGACCTCGATTCTCGGTCGCCAAGGTTGGATATGCGCACCGCGTGGGCGTCCGCGTCGAGGTCGACGACCGCGCGGTTTTGGAATTCCGTCCAATACCCGTCCAGGGCAAAATCTGCGTCGCGGTAGGCCAACTTGAATTTGCTCGTCACGTTCAGACCGGCGTTCCACCCACGCTCCGGCTCAAGCGGGCCGTCCACAATCCACGCGCGGTTGCTCGCCCAAACCCCCAGCTCCTCCATCAACACGTTGGGCGTCCGAAACCCCGTCCCGGCCACCATCTTCAACGACGTCTCTTCAGTGGCGCTCCATCGGGCATGAAGGCGCGGCGTCACGATCGTGCCCCAAAGGTTGTGCTGATCGACGCGCAATCCCGCCACAACCATGCCGCGTGGGTTCCCGGTCCAGGTCGTTTCCAAGAACGCCCCTGGCACGTGTTCGGTGCGGGCCCATTCTTCAGGGTTCGCCGTCGCATCGGCGGGGTTCGCACCCCACGTTCCCCGTTCCAAAAAGTCGTCGTAGAGGTAGCTCATCCCCGCACTAAACTGGCGGTCTTCCGAGCCAAGGAACCCGCTCCGCAACACGTTCGCGCGGAACGTGTTCTGCTGCCCGTCGTACGTCCGGTTCCCAAACCCGTGCCAGTGCCGGTGGGTCGAAGCCGTCCATTGGCTTCCCCAGGAACGGCCCTCTTGACCTGGCAAAACGTACCCCACCTTGGCGTTGACCTCGGCGCGCTGAATCTCCGTACGTGCCACCCAGGGCGTGGCCACGATGTCGTTGGGCACCATCCCTCCCTCACGTTCCATGTCCACCCCCATCACCGCAATGTCTGCGCGCAACCCCCGGTCGCCCACGAACCGCCACTCGTTGCGAACCACGCCGTCTTTGCGCAGAGGCGTGTCCAAAAACCCGTCCCCGTCCGGCCTGCCATCCCCGTCGACATCCACCCCGTTGCGGTCGTTCACGCGCTGCCCGTACTCCCCGTGCGTCATCAGCACGGTGTCCCAACGGCGGCTCACGCGGTGCTTGCTGACGTGGTTGAACTCCATGCGCCCAGAAGCGCCGTAGAACAGGTTGAGGTGAAAAGGCTCGGCGGTGTCCGGGTTGCGGTGGGCGACGTTGATTTGGCCTGTGAAGCTCTCGTAGCCTGAAGCCACGGTTCCCACCCCCTTCGAAATGAAGATGCTTTCGATCCACGGACCGGGGATGAAGCCCATGCCCTGCACCACGTTCAATCCGCGGGGACCCGGCAGATTGTCGACAAGCAGCTGCGTGTACTTGCCCGCCAGTCCGAGCATGTGAATCTGCCGCGTTCCCGTCACCGCATCCGTGAAGCTCGCGTCCACGGAAGCATTGGTCTCAAAGGCCTCACTCAAATTGCAACACGCCGCCTTGCAGAGTTCCTTTCGGCTGAGCTGTTGAATGTTTAGAGGGTTGAGCAACGACACACTCTGAGAGCGCTCCTCAAAAACAACGTCCGCCGACTGGAGCAACACCCCTGGCTCCAAGGGCACCTCGAGGAACGACTCGCCGTTGTACAACACGTCCACGCTCTGGTAACCCACCATGCTCACGCGGAGCGTGTCGGGGTTGCGCCTCACGTCGAGTTGAAAAAACCCAAACGCGTCCGTCACAGTCCCCACTCCACTGCCTTTCCACATCACCGTTGCGCCCGGAAGAGGGTCAAACGTTTCCTCGCCCACATGCGCGCCCGGCGCGTGGTTATGTCCCGAATGGTCCTCGGGTGCAAAGACTTTTCCTCTAAGGGTTTTCTGCGCGCTGGTTTCAAGCGACCAGCTCGCCATCAGCGCCACGCAAGCGCCAATCAGCAGGGCTCGCATCAATGTTCGTCGTGGTCGTGGCCAGAGCACGATTCGTGATCCCGGTACTTGCAGCACCCGTGTATGTTGGCGTACTGCTCGTCCGTGGCCTTGTACTTGTCGGTGTCGTGACCCACACCTGTGGCGAGTTTGTGCAAGCCCTCCTCGTTCCACTTCTTGGTCTTGTAAACCACGTGCAGCTGCTTGGTTTCGAGGTTGTAGTCGGCCGCGACGATGCCCTTTTGGTCGAACGCAGCTTCGATGCGGTTCTCGCACATGCCGCACAACGCAGAAACACCAAATGTCAATTCAGCCTTTTGGGCTTGGGCCGCAACGGCACTCAACGCCGCGGCCGCGAGCAAAAGAAAACGGGTCATCATACCCCGAAAGTTACGACGGCCCGTTTCAACGCGTTTCGCGTTGTGATTTATTCGCCTGTCACAGAGGCGTTCAGGAAGTCGCGGTTCATGCGCGCGATGTTGGTCAAGTCGATGCCCTTGGGGCACTCCACGGCGCACGCACCCGTGTTGGTGCAGTTGCCAAACCCTTCCTTGTCCATCTGCTCCACCATACGCGTCACGCGGCGTTTCCGCTCGGGTTGACCCTGCGGAAGGAGCGCGAATTGGCTCACCTTGGCCGACACGAACAGCATCGCTGAGGCGTTCTTGCACGTGGCCACACACGCCCCGCATCCGATGCACGTCGCGGCGTTGAAAGCCTCGTCGGCATCCGCCTTGGGCACGGGAATGGCATTGGCGTCAAGCGTCTCGCCGCTCGTGTTGACCGACACGTACCCACCGGCCTGAATGATTCGGTCGAACGCGCTGCGGTCCACCGTCAAGTCCTTGACCACGGGGAACGCGGAAGCGCGCCAGGGCTCAATGGTGATGGTGTCGCCGTCTTTGAAAGAGCGCATGTGCAACTGGCACGTCGTCACGCCGCGGCCTGGGCCATGCGCTTCGCCGTTGATGAACATGGAGCACATCCCGCAGATGCCCTCGCGGCAATCGTGGTCAAATGCAATGGGTTCACCTCCCTCGCGAATGATCGTGTCGTTCAGGACGTCCATCATTTCAAGGAACGACATGTCCCCGGTCACGTCCGACAGCTGGTGCGTGTCGAAATGTCCCTTGTCTTGTGGGCCGTTTTGGCGCCAAACTTTAAGCGTCAGGTTCATCTTCTTCGTTTCTGGGAATTACTTGTAGCTGCGCTGCTTCAACTCAATGTTTTCATAAACAAGTCCCTCCTTGTGGAGGTTCGCGTCGCTGGGCTTGCCGTTGCATTCCCAGGCGCTGACGAAGGTGAATTCGTCGTCGCGGCGCAAGGCCTCGCCTTCTTCAGTTTGGTGTTCCTCGCGGAAGTGACCGCCACAGCTCTCTTCGCGCTCCAAAGCGTCCTTGCACATCAACTCGCCGAGCTCGAGGAAGTCCGCCACGCGACCGGCCTTGTCCAACTCCGGGTTGTAGCCCGTCGCCGAACCCGGCACACGCACGTTGGCGTAAAACTCTTCTCGCAACGCCGAGATGTCGGCGATGGCTTGAGTCAAACCCTGCTTGTTGCGTGCCATCCCGCAGTTGTCCCACATGATGCGGCCCAAGCGACGGTGGAAGTCGTCCACAGGCGTCGTGCCGTTGTTGGACACGAACTTGTCGAGTTGTGCCTTGACGGCCTTCTCGGCCTCCAAAAATTCAGGCGTGTCGTTGGCAATGGCGCCCGTGCGAATGTCGTCGGCGAGGTAGTCGCCGATGGTGTAGGGCAACACAAAGTAGCCGTCCGCCAACCCTTGCATCAACGCAGAGGCCCCGAGGCGGTTTGCGCCGTGGTCGGAGAAGTTGGCTTCCCCGGCCGCGTACAAGCCCGGCAACGTCGTCATCAGATTGTAGTCCACCCAAAGTCCACCCATCGTGTAGTGCACGGCGGGGTAAATCTTCATGGGGGTTTCGTACGGGTTGTCGTCTGTGATTTGGCGGTACATGTCGAACAAGTTGCCGTACTTGGCCTTGACCACCGCCTTGCCCAGCTCGCGAATCTTGTCGTCGCCGGGATTCTCCAGGCCCATCACGTTCGCTTCGGTCTTTCCGTAGCGCATGATGGCGCTGGCAAAGTCGAGGAACACGGCCTCACCCGTCGTGTTCACCCCAAACCCTGCATCGCAACGCTCCTTCGCCGCACGTGACGCCACGTCACGTGGCACCAAGTTTCCGAAGGCAGGGTAGCGACGTTCCAAGTAGTAGTCGCGGTCCGCTTCGGCGATGTCCGTCGGCTTCAATGTGCCTTTGCGCACGGCCTCGGCATCTTCCGCCTTGGCAGGCACCCAAATACGTCCGTCGTTTCGCAACGACTCCGACATCAAGGTCAGCTTGCTCTGGTAGTGTCCGCTCACAGGGATGCACGTGGGGTGAATCTGCGTGAAGCACGGGTTGGCCATGAACGCACCCTTGCGGTGCGCCTTCCAGGCAGCACTCACGTTGGAGCCCATGGCGTTGGTGCTCAAGAAGAACACGTTGCCGTAGCCACCGGTCGCAAGCACCACAGCGTGCGCGCTGTGACGCTCTAGTTCTCCCGTGACGAGGTTGCGAGCGACGATGCCGCGGGCTTTGCCGTCGACGATTACCACGTCCATCATCTCGTGACGGTTGTACATCTTCACCTTGCCCTTCGAAATCTGGCGGCTCAACGCTGAATAAGCCCCGAGCAGCAGCTGCTGGCCCGTCTGGCCCTTCGCGTAGAACGTCCGGCTGACCTGGACCCCTCCGAAAGAGCGGTTGTCCAACAGTCCCCCGTATTCGCGTGCGAAAGGCACGCCTTGTGCCACGCACTGATCAATGATGCTGGTGCTGACTTCCGCCAAGCGGTGCACGTTGGCCTCTCGGCTTCGGTAGTCCCCCCCTTTGATGGTGTCGTAGAACAACCGGTACACCGAGTCCCCGTCGTTCTGGTAGTTCTTGGCTGCGTTGATGCCCCCCTGAGCGGCGATGGAGTGTGCACGACGCGGACTGTCCTGGAAACAGAACGCCTTCACGTTGTAGCCCATCTCCGCCAGCGAGGCGGCGGCCGAGCTACCTGCCAATCCCGTGCCCACCACAATCACGTCGATGAGGCGCTTGTTGGCCGGGTTGACCAGGCGAATGTTGTTCTTGTATTGGGTCCACTTGTCGGCCAAGGGACCTCCGGGGATCTTGGAATCGAGCATGGTCTTAGGCTTGGGTCAGGAACAGGTACAAGGGAATCGAGGCAAATGCTGCAGGCACAAGCACTGCAAAGGCCTGGCCAACGCGCTCAATCCACGGCGTGTAGCTCTCGTGGCGCAATCCCATCGATTGGAACGCACTTGAAAACCCGTGCCACAGGTGGAACGCCAGCGCACACATGCCTGCCACGTAAAGAGCCACAGCGGCGGCGGCCAAGCTGTTCACCTCTGGGTTGAAGAATTGCATCACCACGGTGTGGAGGTCCTTCAATTCTTCCCCGTTCACAACCTGGGTGGGCATGTCTGCGTCGAAATGCATCTTCCACCAGAAGTTCTGCATGTGCGTCACGAGGAACACCAACACGACTGTGCCGAGCACCGCCATGTTCCGGCTGCTCCAGCCGGAGTTGGCAGACCCCTTCTCCAACGCATAGCGCGCAGGGCGGGCTTTCCGGTTCTGCAAGGTCAAAACCACGCCGTCCACCACGTGAAACAACACGCTGGCGTAGGTGAGGTAACTGAGCACCTTCACCAAGGGGAACGTGGTCATGAACAAGGCGTACTCGTTGAAGGCGGTTTGGCCTTCGATTCCTGGCACAAACAGCTGCACGTTGCCGAGCAAGTGGCCGACGAGAAACAGGCAAAGAAAAAGGCCTGTCAGGGCCATCGCGTACTTCTTCGCAAGCGAAGATTTCAGAATTCCGGAAGAGCTCATGCGTCGCATTAAATGAGTTGTCCAAAGCTACGCTGACTCAGACGGGCCACCAAGCAGAACGGTTCTAACATGGCGCGTGAAGGGAATGAAATGGGGAAGGCCTGCAACAGGCCCTCCCCTTGCGGTCATGCCGTCTCCGGACGCTTCTCCAGCATGAGCATCTCTCCCGCCACCACTTCCGTGATGTACCGGGTGTGCCCTTCCCCGTCCTCGTAGGTCCGGTAGGTCAACCGCCCCTCGACCGCGACTTCAGCTCCCTTCTTGAGGTATTGACCGGCCACTTCCGCCAGACCGCCCCATGCGACCACGTCGTGCCACTGGGTGCGCTCCACTTTCTCTCCCTCGCCGTTGCGGAAAGTTTCGTTGGTCGCCACCGGGAATCGAGCCTTTACCTTGCCGTCGTCGAAGGTGATCATCTCGGCGTCCTTGCCGAGTCGTCCAATCAATTGGACTTTGTTGCGCAATGCATTCATGTGTGTGATGTTTTCCGAGCCCAAACGTCTGCAACAACCCCTCCCCTCGGCCGCGGATTTGACCCCCGAACGCCCGGGATTCAGGGACGTCGCAGGTGAGTTTGCCGCGCGCTACCTTTGCGGGCCATGACTGACGTTCGAGTACGCTTTGCTCCCAGCCCCACCGGGCCGCTCCACATGGGCGGTGTCCGGACCGCGCTCTACAATTGGTTGTTTGCGCGGGCCCACGGCGGGACGTTCATTTTGAGAATCGAAGACACCGACCAGGGGCGCTTCGTGGAGGGCGCAGAAGCGTACATCGAGGAGGCGCTGGCCTGGTGCGGGTTGTCGCCCGACGAAGGAGTGCGGTCCGGTGGCGACTGCGGTCCGTACCGCCAAAGCGAGCGCAGCGCGATGTACCGCGAGGCCGTTCAGGAATTGCTGGACAAGGGGTTGGCGTACGACGCGTTTGACACGCCCGAGGAATTGGACGCGCTGCGCAAAGCCGCCGAGCCCGACGTGTTCCAATACGACGCGACGACTCGGGGGCAGTTGCGAAACAGCTTGACGATGGGTGCGGATGAAGTTGCCGCGTTGAAGGCGTCGGGCGCCTCGTTCGTGGTAAGGTTCAAGACGCCAGACGCAACGGAAGAAGTGCGGTTTGAGGATGCCATTCGCGGCAGCGTGGGCTTTCAATCTAGCGTCCTGGACGACAAGGTGCTGATGAAGGCCGATGGGCTGCCAACGTACCACCTCGCCAACGTGGTCGACGACCACCACATGCGCATTTCGCACGTGATTCGGGGCGAGGAGTGGTTGCCGAGCGCGCCGCTGCACGTGCTGTTGTACCGCGCGTTTGGGTGGGAGCACCCCGTGTTTGCGCACTTGCCGCTGATTTTGAAGCCCACGGGCAACGGGAAACTGAGCAAGCGCGACGGCGATGCCGGAGGCTTTCCGGTGTTTCCGACCAATTGGACCGACCTCAAGAGCGGAGAGACGTGGCCTGGGTACCGCGAGCAAGGGTACGCGCCAGAGGCGTTTGTGAACATGTTGCTCATGCTGGGGTGGAACCCCGGAGACGAGCGCGAGCTGTTCACGGCCGAGGAAGCGGCGAAGGAATTTTCGCTGGAGCGCGTGGTCAAATCCGGTGCGCGGTTCAACCCCGACAAAGCCAAGTGGTTCCAGGAGCAGCACTTGCGTAACGCGGGCTCAGAAGCGCATGCAGAGGCGCTCGAGGCCTTGGCTCAAGCGAAGGGCTTGGCCTGGGATGCGGCGCAGTGCAAAGACGTGTTGGACATGATGCTCGAACGCGTGGCGTTCCTGCCTGAAATTTTGGACACCTCTTGGTTGACAGCCGCGCCGGCGGAATTCGACGCCAAACTTGTGCGTAAGAAGTGGAAGGACGAGACCAGCGGTTACTTGAAGGACCTCGCGCAAGTGCTTGAGGGCATCGGAGAATGGACCAGCGAGAACGTGGAAGCCGAATTCAAGGGCTTCTTGGAGGCGCGGGAATTGGGGTTTGGGCAGGTGCTCTTGCCGTTCCGCATCGCGCTTACGGGCGAAGGAGGCGGTCCTTCGATGTTTGACTTTGCCGCGTTCCTCGGAAAGAGAGAGACGTTGGCGCGGCTGGCCCAAGGAATCGAGGCTGTGGAGGAAATTCGAGCTGCAGGGGAATGACGACGACCAACCAAATCCACGTCAAAGGGTTGCGTTTTTGGGCGCATCACGGGTGCATGGAGGAAGAGGCCGTCGTCGGCCAGGAGTACCAGGTGGACGTCACGCTGTGGGTGGACCTCGCACCAAGTGCAGCCACGGACGACCTCACCGCGACCGTCGACTACTGCGACGTTCACCGCATCGTCCAGCGTGAGATGAAGGTGCGCAGCAAGTTGGTAGAACAGGTCTGTGGGCGCATCGTGAAAGGCCTTCGCGAAGAGCTTCCTTTGGCGCAGGCCGTCGAAGTCACGCTCACGAAGTTCCAACCCCCCATCGGCGGCGACTGCGATCACATCGCGGTGGTGATGCAGGGCTAAGAGGCGGTCGGTGCGCGATCACGCGCGATTCGAGGCCGGCGCGACCTCCGTCTTACAAGGACATTTCCGGGACGTGATCGGGAACCACGAGGTTGCCCGCGGTGGCGGCAACGACCTCGTCCACGCTGACGCCCGGCGCGCGCTCCACAAGGTGAAAGGCGCCGTCGCGGATGTCGAGCACGGCGAGGTTGGTCACCACGCGCTTCACGCATCCCACCCCTGTAAGCGGGAGCGAGCACGCGTCGAGGAGCTTGGATTCGCCTGCGCGGTTGGTGTGCTGCATCGCGACGATGATGTTCTCGGCCGAAGCCACGAGGTCCATCGCCCCGCCCATGCCCTTGACCATCTTGCCCGGGATTTTCCAGTTGGCGATGTCGCCGTTGGAGGCCACCTCCATGGCGCCGAGCACCGTAAGCTGCACGTGGCGGCCGCGGATCATGGCAAACGACGTGGCGCTGTCGAAGTAGACCGCGCCGGGCATGGCCGTGATGGTCTGCTTGCCGGCGTTGATCAGGTCGGCGTCTTCCTCTCCCTCCACCGGAAACGGACCCATGCCGAGGATGCCGTTTTCGCTCTGGAATTCCACCTCCATGCCCTCCGGAATGTGGTTGGCCACGAGGGTCGGAATTCCAATGCCGAGGTTGACGTACCACCCGTTCTTGACTTCTTGAGCGATGCGCTTGGCGATGCCGTTTTTGTCCAACATGGCGCGTTAGTTTGAAGGGGTTTGTGGACGCACTGTGCGCTGTTCAATGCGCTTCTCGTAGCCTTCGCCTTGGAAGATGCGTTGGACAAAAATGCCCGGGGTGTGGATGGCGTTGGGATCGAGCTCGCCCACCGGAACCAGCTCCTCGACCTCCGCCACGGTGATGCGGCCCGCCATGGCCATCATGGGGTTGAAGTTCTTCGCAGTCGCCTTGTAAATGAGGTTGCCCGCGGCGTCGCCCTTCCATGCTTTCACGAAGGCGAAGTCGGCAGTGAGTGCGGACTCGAGGACGTGGGGTTTGCCGTCGAAGACGCGCACCTCCTTGCCTTCCGCCACTTCCGTGCCGTAGCCGGCCGGCGTGAAAAAGGCCGGGATGCCCGCACCTCCTGCGCGGCACCGCTCGGCGAGCGAACCTTGGGGAATGAGGTCGACCTCGAGTTCTCCGCTGAGCATTTGGCGCTCGAATTCGTCGTTCTCGCCGACGTAAGAGGAGATCATTTTTCGGATTTGGCGTTGCTGCAGCAGAAGCCCCAACCCAAAATCATCCACCCCCGCGTTGTTCGAGATGCACGTCACCCCGCGCACGCCGCGGCGCACCAGCTCCGCGATGCACTGCTCGGGAATGCCACACAGGCCAAACCCGCCCAGCATCAAGGTCATGTCGTCGGCCACCCCTTCAAGGGCGGCTTGGGGTCCAGAGACCACTTTGGAAATCGCCATGGCTGAATGTCGTTGATTCAGAAAATGATCAGTTGAACAAGTCGTCGTCGTCCAACGGGTCAAAGGTAGGACCGCGCAGTTCCGCAATTTCCTTGCACGTCAGCGTGTCGCCGCCGATGCTCTCGGGCCGCGTGAAATCTTCTTGGCTGACGGCGAGGCTTTCGTCCGCGTAGACGTCCTTCATGAAGAAGCCGTAGATCGGAAGGCCCGTGTTGGCGCCTTGGCCCAAACGCGTGGTCGAGAACCGCACCGTCGGGTCTTGCGCTCCGACCCACACGCCGGTGACGAGGTCCGGGGTCAGGCCCATGAACCAGCCGTCGGTGTTGTTTTGGGTGGTTCCGGTCTTGCCCGCCATCGGCACGCGAATGCCGTCGTAGTCGCGCTTGTCGGAGTCGTACCGAATCCGAATGCCCGTGCCCATTTTCTTGCCCTTTTCTTCGTTCCAGGCGCCGTCCACAACGCCCTTCATCATTTGCACAACGCGGTAGGCCGTCCGGTCGTCCAACCCTTGGCGGATTTCCTGGACGGGTTCGTAGATGGGGTTGCCAAACCGGTCTTCGATGCGCGCAATGAAGGTGGGTTCGACGTAGACGCCCTGGTTCACGAGCGAGGCGTTCGCGCTGACCAATTCGCGAAGCGTCAGCTGCGCCACGCCGAGCGCGATGGACGGCACGTTGGGGATGTCGCTTTCGATGCCCAAGGCGTGGGCCAGGTCAATCACGCGGCGCGTGCCGTAGTCCTTGATCAACTTCGCGGTGACCGTGTTCATCGAGTTGGCCAGGGCGTACTCGAGCGTGACCATCTCCCCGTATTCCTCGTCGCTGTTGTCCGGGCACCAGCGTGGGGGGTCGCTGCCGGGAGGGAGGTCGATGCAGGTTTTTTGGTTGGGGAATTCGTCGCACGGTTCCGCCCCCAAGCGCAACGCCGTCGCGTACACAAACGGCTTGAACGTCGAGCCCACTTGGCGGCGGCTTTGGCCCACGTTGTCGTACTGGAAATGCTTGTAGTCGATGCCGCCCACCCACGCTTTGATGTGGCCGGTGGCGGGCTCCATCGAGACCAAACCCGCGTGCAGGATGGCCTTGCGGTGCAGGATGCTGTCGAGGGGCGACAGGACGGTGTCCACGGCACCGCGGTGCGAAAACACCTTCATGGCGACAGGCTCGTCAAACACGCGGCGCATCTCCTTGTCGGTGCGGGCGGGCCAGGTGTGGCCACACCCTCCCTTCTCGCCGTTGCATTCGTGCCCGGCAGAGCCGTCGGCCCGCGCTTTCGACACGATGTAGAATCCGGGGCGGTTGCAGGACGGGCACAGCTTCCCAATCCCCTTCTTGTACCGGTCCGAGTCGCGCATCGCCACGTCCAGGATGGCCTGGCGCGCCTCCGGTTCGATGTCTTCAAAGAACGGCGCCACGTTCTTGGGCCGGTCCCGGAGGTCGCGTTCGAAGCTGGCCTGCAGTTCGCCAGCAAGGTGGCGGTGCACGGCGTTCTCGGCGTAGGCCTGCATGCGGCTGTCGATCGTGGTGACGACGCGCAGGCCGTCGCGGTAGATGTCGTACGGGGAGCCGTCGGCCTTGGCGAGGACGTACTTGCCGTTGGCGTCCTTTTCAGCCAGCATCTCCTTGAGTTCGGCACGGAGGGTTTCGCGGAAGTAGGGCGCCGCTCCCTCGTCGTGGCTGACGCGCTGGAATTGCAACCCCAGAGGCAGGGCTTGAAGCGAGTCCGCGACGGCATCTTCGAGGTGACCGTATTTGGCCATTTGGCTCAGCACCACGTTGCGGCGATCCTGCACCAATTCCGGACGGCGAAGCGGGTTGAAAAGCGCGCTGTTTTTCAGCATGCCCACCAGCATCGCAGACTCCTGCACGTTGAGCTCCGCGGCGGGCTTGTTGAAGTACACGTTGGCCGCACTCTCGATGCCCACCGCCTGGTTGATGAAGTCGTAGCGGTTGAGGTAAAGCGCAATAATTTCCTGCTTGGTGTAATGCCGTTCAAGTCGGGAGGCGATGATCCATTCCTTGGGTTTTTGGAGCACTGCTCGCTCGAAGAAACTCGTCGTCTCGTACTGGTCGGTGAAGAGAAGCTTCGCGAGTTGTTGGGTCACCGTCGACCCGCCGCCTCGCTTGCCCATGAACGCAATGGCGCGCGCCAAGCCAATGAAGTCAATGCCAGCGTGGCTGTAGAAGCGAGCGTCCTCGGTGCTGATCAAGGCGTCCACCAAATGGGGCGGAAGCGTCTCGTACCGGGCGTCCGAACGGTTCTCGGTGTAGTACCGGCCCAAGATTTTGCCGTCCATGGAGTAGACGCGGGTGGCCAAATCGGTCTTCGGGTTCGCCAGGGCTTCCGTTTCAGGCAGATCGCCGAGACGCGCGAGCAACACCAGCCCGCCCAAGCCCAGCAGCGGGCCGAGTCCCACCAACCACAACAGCAATTTCCAGGGAATGCGCTTCATGGGTCCAAGATGCAACGCGGCACGCCTCGCAAAGGCGCCCTTTGAATTCGTTGTGAGCACCGGTGCGTGAATTGCTCCCAGGCGGGGGGCGGGGGGCGTACCTTTGCGCCATGGTTGCCTTGATCAAAGCCGCCCAGCTTTTGCTGAGTTTGTCCATCCTCGTGGTGCTCCACGAACTCGGCCACTACTGGGCCGCCCGCGCCTTCAAAACGCGCGTCGAGAAGTTTTACCTGTTCATGAACCCCGGTTTTTCGCTTTTTAAAAAGCAAATCGGCGAAACCGAATGGGGCATCGGCTGGCTTCCGCTTGGCGGCTACGTCAAGATCAGTGGCATGATCGACGAGAGCATGGACACCGACCAAATGGCGCAGCCGCCCCAGCCGTGGGAGTTCCGTTCCAAGCCGGCTTGGCAGCGGCTCATCATCATGTTGGGAGGGATCCTCGTGAACTTGGTGCTCGGATTCGTGATTTACAGCGGCGTGCTGTACTTCTGGGGAGAAACCAAGCTCGCCAACGAGCACCCCGTCAACGTCGACCCCGCCCTCGAAGCGCTGGGCTTTCAAGACGGAGATCGGGTTTTGGGCTACAACGGCGAAACGCTTCTCTATTACAGCGACTTGCGCATGGAGGGCTTCAACAACCGGGTCACGCAGGTCGACGTGCTGCGCGACGGAAAGATGGTGTCGTTGGAACTCGAAAAGGAACTCGGCCAAACCTTCATCGACGAAGGCATTCGCCGCCCGTTCTCCCTCCTTTACCCGTGCGAAATTGCCGAGGTCGCGCCCGACAGCCGAGCGGCCGTGGCGGGATTGGAGGTCGGCGACCGCATCCTGTCCGTCGGCGACATGACGTTGCCCTACTTCGAGACGGTTCGGGAAGCGATTCAGTCCCACCCCGAGACGCCCGTGCGCCTGAACGTCGAGCGCGACGGACGGCAACTCACCCTCGACGCGGTCCCGGACAGCGCGGGAAGCCTCGGCTTCTTCGTGCAACCCGCCTCGCATTACGCGGACATGTTCCCCACAACGCACCTCGAATACGGCGTCGTCGCCTCCCTCGGCGCCGGATTCACCACGGCCTGGGAAACGCTTCAGGATTACGTGCGCTCGATGCGCTTCCTGTTCACCAAGAGCGGAGCCTCGCAAGTGGGCAGCCTCGTCACGTTCGGAAGCATCTTCGACGCGGGCTGGGACTGGGAGATTTTTTGGCGCAACACGGCCTTCTTCTCGCTCATCCTGGCGTTCATGAACCTGCTGCCGATTCCCGCCCTGGACGGCGGGCACGTGATGTTCACCCTGTACGAGATGGTTGCCGGGCGTCCCGCTTCCGAGAAATTCTTGGAGCGCGCCCAAATGATCGGCATCGTCCTTCTCCTGTCCCTCATGGTCTTCGCCCTCGGAAACGACTTCTGGCGTTTGTTTACTGGCGGATTTGGGTGATTTTGCGGGCATGACCCTCGTGACCTTCTTGTCCCCCTTGCTCTCCGTGCTTGACCTCGAGCTTTCCGCGGACGACATCAACGCCTACGGCTTGGTGATTGGCGGCAGCGCCGTGGTGATTCTGTCCTACTTCGCCAACTTGCTGGCCAAACGCACGAACATCCCAAGCGTGCTTGTGCTGATCGCCATGGGCATCGGCCTGCGTCAAGGCCTGAGCGTGGTGGGGCTCCACCAGATTCCGTTTGAAGGACTCGTGCTGGAACTGCTCGGCACGGTCGGGTTGATTTTCATCGTCCTCGAAGCCGCCCTCGAACTTGAACTTCGCAAGGACAAGCTCACCCTCATTTTGCGCAGCGCCACGCTCGCCTTGGTCGCTTTGGGACTGAGCACGGCCGCCATTGCCGCCTTTTTGCACCTGTTCCTCGACATGCCCGTGCTCAACGCCGTGGTGTACGGCATCCCGCTTTCCATCATGAGCAGCGCCATCATCATTCCGAGCGTGGGTGGGCTGTCGCCGGCCTCCCGCGAATTCATGGTCTACGAAAGCACGTTCTCGGACATCTTCGGCATCATGGCCTTCTACCTGTTGCTGGGAAACCAAGAGGCCGCCTCGGGCGGAGAGGTCCTGACCAACGTCGCGTTCAACCTCCTCGGCACGCTCGCCATTTCGGTGGTGGTGGCCTACCTGATGGTGTACGTCTTGCAAAAGATTGAGAGCGGGGTTCGGCTCTTTTTGAGCATCGCCGTGTTGCTTTTGATCTACGCCGTCCAAAAACTCTTCCACCTCAGCCCGCTCATCTTGATCTTGATCTTCGGGTTGATGCTGAACAACCACAAACTGTTCTTCCCCGATTGGCTCGGCATCACCAACGGCTGGCCGGGCAAATTGCTGAAGGACGACCGGATGAAGGCCCTTCACCACGACTTCCACATCCTCACGCTCGAAAGCGCTTTCGTCATCCGGACGTTCTTCTTCGTGTTGTTTGGCATGACGGTGAGTTTGGGTGTGCTCCTGGACTTGGACGTCCTGTTTCAGGGACTCGTCATCAGCGTCCTCTTGTACGTGGTGCGCTTGATCCTGCTTCGGGCCATGCGCCAAACGCCCCTTTCCCCCTTGCTGTACATCGCCCCGCGCGGCCTGATCACGGTCTTGCTCTTCTTTGCCATCGAATCCCAGCACGCCGAGCTCGTGTTTGCGGGCTTCGACCAGGGCGTGCTTTTGGTGGTCATCTTGGCCACGTCTTTGGTCATGACCGCGGCGCTCATCCAACACGGCAGCGGCATCCAGCCCGTCGCCGACCACGACATCGGCGCCCTTCCCAACGCCCCGCGCCCTTCCGACTCCGCCCTTTCCCGTGGAGACGACGGGGCGAATGCAGCGGGCCCTGAGACGGTCCAAGATGGGGAGGGGGACGCAGCCACGGCGGACGTCACG
>Ga0181565_10000832_pt1 | contig 23270 bp, 21 predicted proteins | sample 101ome_16_FD_129661 | JGI IMG/M metagenome (GOLD analysis project Ga0181565, IMG submission 129661) | Coastal salt marsh microbial communities from the Groves Creek Marsh, Skidaway Island, Georgia - 101401AT metaG (megahit assembly) | ecosystem: Environmental > Aquatic > Marine > Intertidal... | reverse complement strand
TCTTTTTTGCTCGCTTAGTGGAATCCCTAATTTTTCAAAAGTTTCTAGTAACTCTGGATCGACTTCATCAAGAGACTTCAATTCTTCTTTTTTCTTTGGAGCAGAGTAGTAATAAAGATCATTAAAATCAATTTCCGGTATTTCTAGCTTTGCCCACTCTGGTTTTTTCATGGTGAGCCAATGACGATAAGCTTTAAGTCTGTATTCGAGAAGCCACTCTGGTTCTTCTTTTTTTGCCGACAGCATACGGATAATGTCTTCATTTAACCCTTTTGGAAACTCTTCGGTTTCTATGTCGGTGTAAAATCCGTATTTGTTTTCTTTACTTTCAAATTCATTAGACATGAAATTGTCCTTCTTTATTTTCTGGGCCTTTATCGTTGAAGGCCATGGTAAATAATTGATCAATGGTTAGATTTTTAAGGTAACCGTTGAGAGTAGCATTGAGCTTATCAATGGGTTTAACAATATTGCAGCTAGAGTAGAGATCACAAAGACCTTTATGGCTTTGACAAAATTCCTCATCATTACTTTTTGGATCAACAATATGAACGAGATCCAAGTAAGAAATTTCTGTCAATTTTTTTGCGAGAGCATATCCACCTTTGATACCTTTTTCAGAGTTAAGGATTTTTGCGTTGTTCATCGCTTGCATGACTTTTGAAGTTGTATCGAAAGGTAGGTTAAACTTTGAGCAAATTTCTCTCGCGGTAGTGAGCTCACCGTGCAACTTTTCTTCCCAAATAAATTTGAGTGAGATAAGTGCGTATTCAACTTTTTTGGTGATTTTAAGCATAATCTTAAAATTCCTTTCATTTCCTGTTTATAAGGGCTTATGCCTTAAAATAGGTCAAAATTCAACTTATATTAGTTATACATGGAAAACTTAAAATAGGACAAAAAATAACTTATTTTAAGTAATTGAAATTACTTAGTTGAGCGAATGTATAAGTAGTTCTTCATGTTTCTCTAAGTATCTAATTTCCCGATAGTATTAATTTCTTGTTCCTGTACAATTTTTTTATGCTTTTTAACTCTCTCGCGTTCTTAATTTTTCTTCCAATTGTCATCATCTTTATGATGTCCATTCAAAACTACCGAATGAAAACGATCGTGATGTTACTCGCCAGCTATATTTTTTATATGTATTGGGAGCCAAGTTATATCATTTTGATTTTGTTCTCGACGGTTGTTGACTACTTTGTTGCTATCAATATTGAGAAAAGAAAGACGAAAAAAGAGCGAAAGTATCTTTTATTTTTTAGCTTATTTCTGAATTTAGGACTTTTATTTACTTTTAAATATTTTAATTTCTTTAGTGAATTTGTTTTTGATTTATTACCAGGAATATTTCCAAACCATAAGCCACTACTCGTAACTTTTTTATTACCAGTGGGAATCTCATTTTATACCTTTCAGACCTTAAGTTATACAATTGATGTCTATAAAGGTGAGCAAAAAGCTGAAAAAGATTTTTTAAAATTTGCATTGTATGTGACTTATTTTCCTCAGCTTGTTGCAGGCCCTATTGAGCGCTCTCAAAACCTTTTGCCTCAAATACAGGAAAAATTAAAAATTGATTTTTCGAATGCTAGTTTTTGCTTTCGAATGTTCATTTGGGGGATGTTTAAAAAAATAGTTGTTGCAGATAATATCTCCACTTACGTTGACTTAATGTTTAATACGCACTTTAAGCAATCCTCATTATCACTCTTTATAGGTAGTGTTCTTTTTTCATTGCAAATATATTGTGATTTTTCAGGTTACTCTGATATGGCCATTGGTATTTCTAGATTATTTGGTGTTCGACTAATGGATAATTTTAAAACACCTTATTATGCGAAGTCTATGAGTGAGCACTGGCAAAGATGGCATATTTCACTCTCTTCTTGGTTTAGAGATTATGTTTATATTCCCATTGGCGGAAGCAAGGGGGGGAATTTAAGAACTTTGCTAAATGTTTTAATTACTTTCTCTGTAAGTGGTATATGGCATGGAGCAAATTGGACATTCCTGGCATGGGGATCCATTCATGGAGTGCTTGTTGGAATTGAAAAGTTTGTTAAGTTGCCTTTTAAATTGCCTAATCTACTAAAGGTATTCTTTGTTTTTAACATCGCTAACTTTGCTTTTATTATTTTTAGAGCAAACAATATTACTCACGCAATAGATTATATCTCGAGAATGTTTTCATTTGTTGAAGGGCCGGTGTACTCCGTTTTCGATTTAATCAAATTTTTGCCAGCTATTGTTGTTTTATTAATAACGGATGGGTTTCTACAAAAAGAATCAATTGGCAATAAGTTGAGCAATCTGCACATAGTTCTTCGTTACTTATTTTATATTTTTATTTTACATATGATCTTACAAAACGGTGCTTTTCATGGAAACTCATTTATTTATTTCCAATTTTAAAAAAATTCCTTGGCGAAAAATTGCCATTGTGTTTTTTCTTTTTTTTCTAACTGATCAGATAATTGGATTTTCTTATAAAAAACTTACCGACAAAGTATCAGGGTACTGGTTTCGACGTCACTTAAAAATTGAGCATGTGATTAATCATCAATATGATTATTTAATTTTTGGCAGCTCACGTTCAATGTATTCAATTAACCCGATTGAGCTAAACAAAAACTTAAATCTAATTGGGTTTAATAGCTCAATCGAAGCTTCTGATATAAGTTTTTTTATTGATGTTTTAAAAATTTTGGAAAAAAAAGGAAACCTCCCAAGAAGATTATTATTCAATATTTTTGCGAAATCCATTGTCGAGGGGGATATTAATTACAACAATGTTTTTAATATTCTTGGGCCCCTAAGCGTATCCAGTGAACTATTTGAAATAAACTTTCCAGTAGAGAGTAAATTAAGCTTTATCAACTCTTTAAAATATCACAAAGTCTTACCAGATTTGATCAATGGACTTAGAAAAAGTGGAAAACCTCTGGATTATGGGTATCGACCTGTATATTCTAAAGGTCTCTGTGAGTTAGGAGAGAACTGTAAAAGTGGAAAGCCATTTAGTGAGAATGATTGGTTGAAAGCAAAGAGCGAGCTTAATGGGCCATATTATGGGTACCTTGATGATTTGTTAAAAATTATCAAGAGAAATAAATTGAAAGTTGTTTTTACCATTTCACCTGTTCATAGCGTTCTGAATATTGAATTAAAAAAAAATTATTTCTTTTGGGAAGATGTTAAAAAGTATTTGAGAGAAAACGGGTATGATGTTTTGGATTATCGTATGAATAGGCAATTCTTATCTAATGACAAATTTTATACCGACGCTATTCATCTTAATTCTAATGGTGCAAAACTATTTTCAAAAATTCTATCTCAGGATTTAAAAAAGTTAAATTTCTAATAAATAAACAAGTCCAATTTCTATAGCTAATTATCTTTCTACATTCTGTTTGGAGCATTGACTCCCAAGAGGGCGAGACCATTTTTAACTACTTCTGCTGTTGCTCTAGAAAGTGCAAGTCTGGCATTTTTAAGCTCCGGTGTTTCCGCGTTCGCGACAGAGCACTCAGCATAAAAAGAGTTATAGAGCTTACAAGTATCGTATAGATAGCTTGTGAGTAGTGGTGTTTTATGATTCAGGCAAGCATCAACGACAATATCGTTAAAACGAGTGAGTTGATAGGCAAGCCTTGTTTCTTGGATTTTTGAAAGAGTACTCCAATTAATTGAAGAAATATCAAGCTTTTTAAATTCAAGTTTGTGGCAAAGTGAGTTGATGCGAGCGTAAACATATTGCAGGTATGGACCGCTTTCGCCGTCAAGTTTTAGCCACTCATTCATTTCAAAAACAATTTTTCTGTTATTATCCATCCGAACCATGCCGTATTTAATTGCACCATTTGCAATATTTGTGGCCGTAGTTTTAATTTCCTCATCACTCCAATCTCCGCGATATTTTTCAAGGTAATTTTTAGTGATGGTCTCTTCCATGTTTTTAATTAGATCCATTAAAGGAACAATATTACCTTTTCGTGAACTCATCGCTCCATCGGGAACTTCAACAAATTCATAATCAATATGTTCGCAATGCTTTGCGGCTTCAAAACCAACTTTTTCTAAAACTTTAAAAACTTGCTTGAAGTGAAGACTTTGACGAACATCAACGATATAGAGGTTTTTTTGAATGTTATATTCCTCAAATTTCTTTTGAGCGAGAAGAACATCTTTTGTGGCGTAAAGGCCGTTACCATCGGACTTTAGTAAAAGACAAAAACCAAGCTTGTCTTCACTTAGATCCATTCCAATAGCGCCTTGGTCTTTCGTTAATTTACCTTCATCGTAATATCTTTTAATGAGCTCAACTGACGGAGAGTCCATTTCACTTTCAAAATACCATCGATCAAATTCAACTCCGGCCCATGAGTAGAGTTTTTTCATCAGATCTAGTGACCAAACCCTTGTTTCTGTCCAAAGTTCAAAATACTCACCGCTGCCTGATTCAATTTCTTTTAAGATTTTTGTCAACTCAACTCGGTTACTTTCTTCAGTCTCTGTTCCTCTCTCGCTTTCAAGCATGTTGTGAGCAGTTGAGTAGAGGTTTCCAAGCCATGAACCCTTATCTTCATCATTCGTCGGCATTTCGGGAGAGAACTTTTTTAGATACCACAAACATTTCGCGACATGAGTACCCACGTCTCCTGGATAAGTGACGCCATAAAACTTGTGGCCCGTGTACTTATAAAGATTACTTAATGTATTTCCAAGACAGAGGTTTCTCATGTGTCCGACATGAAGTTCTTTATGCGTATTTGGTTGAGAATATTCTAAAAGTGTTGCCGGAGCATTTCGTAGAAGCTCTTTTGTAAAAAATTTACCGGATAAAATTTCACTAAAAACACTTTTTCCAATTTCAGCAATATTTAATTCAAAGTTTAAATAAGGGCCCGTTGGATTAATTTTTTTAATATATGGATTAGAAGCTTTCACTAGTTCTTCTGCGATTTTACTACTTATCTGTGGAGGCCCCATGCGAAGAGTTTTGGCAAAACTAAAACAAGGAAAAGCAATTTGTCCGAGATTATCATTTGGTGGCGTGGTAAAAAGTCCGTAAAGATTGCTTGGTTCAACATCCATTTCAAACCCAGACTTGATAGCGTCCTTAATTGAGTTGGCGATTGAGTGGTAAATGCTATTATGTAGTACTTTTTCCATTGATGTTCCTTATTTGGATGCTCCAAGTCAATTAAGTAATGAATTTAATGGGTTTTGTCTAGTATATCAGCTAATTGAAAACTTTTTAATCATCAGGCGATGTGGCCCGACATCAGGGATATCAAAAACCTCTCCAATGGCCTCAAATCCCGTTTTTTGGTAAAAGCCCTCAGCGCTCGTGCGGGCGTTACACCAAACAAGGTCACAAAAATTTCTTTTGATCATCGGGAAGCCAAATTTTAAAAGTTCTCTGCTGTAGCCATGGTTTTGGTGTTCTGGCAGAGTCGCCATCCCTCTAAGTTGATATTGAACATTTTCTGCAAATCGAGGGTTGTTGTTAAAGAAAAAGGAGGCAACGCTAACTAGTTTTCCATCGATGAATGCTCCAAGATGGATGGTTTGATTATCTTCGTCATCTTTAAATATACATTCTATTGCTTCGCGTCCGGGCCGAAGCATTTTTTGTCTAATAGAGTATGTGTCTTTCGCGCTAATTTGCCTAACTTTCATTGTCATTTCTCGATTAATCTGAGCAGTAGGGTAATGGAGTCAAGCTTTGTTGTCATCTAAAAGTTAAAATCGGTGACCGCTCATTCTAAATAATTTTTTTAAACCAATGTGACCAATAGTTTTAGTGAATAATTCAAATATATAGTCTGGAATTTTGGTTTTTGGCCCTTTCCAGTTCGCTTGTAGGGCGATCAAGCACTTATATTTTTTGTTTTGAGTGAATTTTCTGATATAAATATTTCCTTTTAAGCCAAGCAAAAAGCCGTTATCAAAGGTAAATGGATAAATACCTACGTCATTAATTCTGGGAAGCTTAAAATCTAAAACCATGTCGAACGGTAAAAAACTTGAAGAAAGCAGTAGGTGAATTCTGTTTTTGGCGTATGAGCTGGACTTAATAAAACTAATTTTATTTTGGTAGTTTTCGTAATGACCAATTGTTTTCATCGCAGTTCGACAAGATTGATGATGAAGTCCTGCTGCAGAAAAGCTAAATTGTTGTGAATTTTTTATCGAATTCACTTCAGATTTTACATAAGTATTATTATTTAGCAGATGATTTTGAATGCTTTGATTTTGTTCACTAAGAACAAATGCATGAGAGGAGTAGTAGGGAATTAGGAAAAAAATAATTAATTTCGTCATATTGAAAAAAATTGCCTTATTATGAAGCACTGTGCCTTTCCTTGAATGGACCTCCTCATTAATCTGAAAAAAGAGATCTAACTATTAAAAATCAAGACTTTAGGAAATTTTAATAATGGCCATCGAAAAAGTAAAAAGAAAAGGTAAAACAAAAGACGCAATTATTGAGAAGAAAGACCAGCGTTGGCATTGTCGAAATAGAATTACATTAGTTTTTGGAAGTAATGATGTTGAAGAGCTAGATACCTATATATATGGTGATAATAGTCTTGAATTTAAAACTGTTGAGTTTCATCAAGCAAAGTCTAAGGCGATTGAAGAGATTTTGGATAACTGTATTGATGAGTTTTATCGTGGCCATGTAACTGAGATCCATACATATTTATCCGATGATAAGCAGACTGTTATTGTCGAAGATAACGGAATTGGCTTTCCATTAACGAAAGTCAAAGAGGTTTACTCGGAGTTTAGAACAGGTAGTAAATTTCGTGACGAAGAAGTGGATGAAAAAGGATTTCTTCACCGTACACTTGGTCAAAATGGACTTGGTGCTGCGGCAACTTGCTTAACAAGCGATTTATTTAAAGTTCGGGTTCGTCATTACAATTCCAAAAAAGAGCGCACAGTTACTTTCAAAGATGGCGCACTAAAAATTTCTCAATCAGCAGCGAAACCATTCAAGGGCCACTCTGGTGTAAAAATTGAATTCACTCTTAGTAATGAGGTTTATAAAAACAATGTTGTTGATGAGGATTTATTAAGAAAAAGAATTATTGACCTCGCTTATAATAATCCAGGGTTAACTTTTTACTTCAACAAAGAAAAATATCTTTTCAAAAAAGGTCTTCTAGAGCTTGCGGAGCGAATTGATGCAGCTCATAGCCATGATATCGGAAGCGATGTTTTTGTTTATGAAACAAAAAATTCAAAAAATAAAACAGTAAAAGGCAAAATTGATACGAGTATATCGGTTACTCTAAATAAATCGAGCGAGGATAGAGAAAGATTTATTTCTTTTGTTAATTCTACCCCAACTTTTGATGGCGGGTTTCACCATGATCGCGTACGCCGTCTATTTATTAATTTAATTAAAGATAAGCTTGAAAGAGTCGCAAAAAAAGAGAAAGTAGCCATCACAGATAATGATGTATTATTAGGAGTGACTTTTCTTGTTGGAATCACGATGCCAAACCCAAGGTTTGAGTCGCAAACAAAAAGAAAGTTAGTTCGAGACGCCAATCTAGAGAAAGCGATAGAAAGCTTAATGGTTTCACAAATGCCTAAGTTTCTCAGAAAGAATGGGGACTTTTTAAACACTGTCATTGAGAGAGCAAAATCCCGGCATAAATTTCAGGAGTTAAAAGACGCTGCCAAAAAAGGTAAAAAACAAAAACGTCAGCGTATTGAAAAGTTGCTTGATGCTAATGAGAGAAAAAATAGAGAGGGATGTACCTTATTTATTTGCGAAGGGGACTCTGCGATTGGCGGGTTGCGTTCAGCAAGAGATAAGTTAAAGCAAGGTGGGATTGCGCTAAAAGGGAAACCAATGAATGTTTCTCAGGCAACGATTAAGGATATTTTAAATAACCAGGAATTTTCTGACATTATGGCATCTATCGGAATTGTCATTGGCCAGGAAATTAAAGATAATGATCTTCGTTACACAAAGGTCGTTTTTTTAGCTGACTCAGATGTTGATGGTGGCCATATTAATACCCTCTTAACAAATTTCTTTTACAGCTTTTGGCCTGAAATGTTCGAGAGAGGAATGATTTATCTTGCGAAAGCCCCACTTTTTGAAGTTGTGACAGGCAAAGATACTCTGTACTTTGAATCAGAGCGAGAACTGGAAAAATACAAATCAAAACATCTTAAAGATATTAAACAAGTTCATCGAAATAAAGGGCTTGGTGAAATGTCACCACAAGCTTGGAAGTACATCATGAACAGGGATAGTTATACAAAAATTGAAGCTCCTAACTCTCATGAAGCAAAGGAGATGTTAAATATTTGTTTTGGTAAAGACTCGAGCCTTAGAAAAGATCTTCTTATTGATAGTGAAACTCAAAAAGTAAGTTATACAAGTGAACCTGGTTTAAGCACACAGTCAGGTTCAAAAAAGTTATCTAAAACAAAAGTAGCGAAGAAAAAAACGACGAAGAAAAAGGTAGCGAAGAAAAAAACCTCAAAAAAGAAAGTAGCAAAAAGGGCGAGATAAATGGAAGAGCAATTTTTACATGAATTAGAGTCTATTCCTCTTTCAAGAATTGTTAAGGAAGAATATCGAACATATCAAATTTATACTCTCATGGATAGGGCGATCCCTTATCTACAAGATGGTCTCAAACCAGGACAGCGGCGTATCCTTTACACCTTGTACCGAAACCAATCCAAGGGATTGATAAAAGTTTCTAGTGCAACAGGTCTAGTCTTAACTTTACATCCACACGGGCCAGCATCAGTTGAGTCGGCGATTGTAAATATGGCCCAAGATTATACTTTTTCTAATAACTATCCTTTGATTGATAAAAAGGGATACTTTGGCGAAAGGATGGAAACTGCGCCAGCGGCGGGAAGGTACATCGAATGTAAGATCGGTGAAATAGCTCAAATTCTCTTATTTGATGATATGAATCAGGTCGATATGGTCCCTAATTATGACGAAAAGGTGATGGAGCCAGTATGTTTTTTACCGAAACTCCCACTGATGCTGCTTAACGGAGCAGAGGGAATTGGAACTGGTTTTTCCTCCGTAATACCAAGTTTTAATCATAAGGATTTAATTGCCTCAATAATTCGTCATATTGAAACAGGTAAACCTAAAAAGTTAAAACCATGGGTTGATAACTATAATGGCCATATTGAGGTTGAAAAAAAGGGAAAAGTAATTTTTCCGATGGTTATTGAAGAAAAAAATGGAAGTATTTTTATCACTGAGCTGCCTAAGGGTTACGATGCGGTCAAAATTTATAAGCATCTAACCAAGTTTATTGATAGTGGGTTCATCAAAGATTTTATCGATTCAAGTGTTAATAATGATGTCAATATTGAGTTAATTTTTAAGCGTGGGGCCACTGTCAAGTTGAAAGAGGTCGTAGATAAAATTGGTGCCGTCTCCTCCCTCTCTCCAAACTACACCCTTATCTCTGAAAATGGGGTAAGAATTTTTGACCGCCCTGAAGAAATTATTGAAATCTTCACTGAAAAGCGGTTAGAAGTCGTCAAAAGACGATACGAGCTATTATGTGATGAATATGGAGATCGAATTCAGCAAAATAATGAGATCATTAAATTTATCAAAAATAAAGAGTACGAAGTTGCGACAAAGAAGAAAAATCGTAAGGAGTTTGTTACTTACCTTGAGGGGAAAAAATATAAATACGCCAACTATCTTGCCGATATGCCGATTTATAGAATGACCAAAGAAGAGGTTCAAAAGAGAAAATTACTTGTTGAGGATGAAAAGAAGCTACTTAATAAATTTCAAAAAATAGCTAAGTCGCCGAGACTCGTAAAAAAAGAATTAATCAATGAGTTAAATGAGGTTAGTGATAAGTTAACTGCATGGCAAAAAAAGCGAAAGGCAGAGAGCGACAAACTTCGCAAAGAGTTAAATAAAAAAGCTGGAAAAACAAAGCGAAAGACTCGGAAATAAATTGTGTTTTTGGTAAAAAATTCTATTAGCACCTGACTCAATAATTTGTTAAAATTTATAATAAGCTATTGAAAGCATTGATTTTTTCACGGAGGAAAATATGAGTTTAACTAAAGCAGATATAGTTGAACGGGTTTACAAAGAAGCAGGCTTCTCAAAAAAAGAAGCAGCAGACTTAGTAGAAATAGTATTTAAGGTTATAAAGGATACTCTATCTAAGGGCGAAAAAGTAAAAATCTCAGGGTTTGGGAATTTCTCCATTCGTGATAAATCAACTCGGGTTGGCCGAAATCCACAAACAGGAGATGCGATGGAAATTTCCGCAAGGCGTGTATTAACTTTTAAGCCTTCACAGGTTTTAAAGGAAGACATTACTGCAAGGTATGCTCATCGTCTTGATGATAAAGGAAATGAGGACAAAAGCCTTCCTGCCAAAGAGGGGACAAATAGGGCTTTAAGTAGCTTCATGACCAATTCAGAGGACGATACGAACTACGACGATTAGTTTATTGAGGTAGATAAAATGATGTTAGTTAATCAAATTCCAAATAAGTCTTTATTTAAGATGCAAGAAGTTTGCGACATTTGTCAGATAAAGCCCTATGTCCTTAGGTTTTGGGACTCTGAATTCGACCAAATTAACTCTGTGGTCAACTCCGCGGGAAAAAAGCTTTATCAGAAAAAAGATATTTTAGTCATCTCCGTTTTGAAAGACCTTTTATTTGATCGCAAATTAACAATTGAAAAGGCACGTTTAGAGCTATCTGAAGTTGATTTTGATACTATCATTGAATCCCAGATGCAGACAGAAGTTGAAGAACTTCAAGAGTCCCTTGAAGGTCATTTAGATTCTCTAGAAAGTGGTACCAAAGATAGTCTATCTGAATCAAAAGCAAATGTTGCGGTTATTAATGCAGAACTAGAGAATAGAAAAACCTTGGAAAATACCTCTGAGCAACTAAAACTTGTTTTAGAGAGAATCGAAGATTTAAAGTGTCGCTATAATTGGACCTAAATCATTTTTAAGATGATTCTCAATGACTTCTTGATGCTGTTTTAAAATAACTTTTGTTCTATCAACATATTTTAAAACAAGCCTTTTTAGGTTGGGCATTTCTGCTAAATTACCTTCAATGTCTTTACATAACTTAATCAATAACGCTTTCGATTGACTGAATTCGTTAATCCATGGATTAATCTGCGCTTCATGGTGAGAAACTTTCTCATCACAAAGTTCAGTAAGGTCATCAATAATTTGAAATAATATACCAATATCCTTTCCAAGGCTTTTAGCGTTATGACAAACTGTTTCATTTACATTAGAAAGAAATGCACTCCCAAGAAGGCAGCAAGTAAATAAGTTTGATGTTTTTAACTCATGAATTTTTAAAATGTTGTTAAATTGAAATTCTTCTTCATCTTGTTTTAAGTCTAGATATTGACCTAGAATTAGTCCTGTTGGCCCACAAAGAGATGAATAGTTTTTGATCAACTTGGTAACATTAGGGTGATTTATGTCTGATAATAATTCATAGGAGAGATTTAACAGTCCGTCTCCGGCCAGTAGAGCAATCCATTCATTATATTTTTTATGCGTGCTTTCTTTTCCCCGTCGAAAATCATCATCATCCATGCACGGTAAGTCGTCATGAATTAACGTGTAGGCGTGATGTAATTCTACCGAGCTACTTAGTAGCTGTACTTCGGGGTGATTTTTAGTCTCTAATTTAAAAAAATCAATGTTGTTGAAATCGCAAAAAGAAGACCAGATTAAGTTTGCCCTAAATAGCTTTCCCGTTGGTATCAGAGCATACTCAAAAACTTCATAAAACTCAGTTGGTATGGAGGTTTTTAGGTAAAAATTAAGGTGAGAGACAAGGTCATCAGTGATTTGGCTATTTAGGGTATTCATACCGAAGTTTATCTCATGTCATCTAACGGATGACAATTCATTTTAATGTGAATGAAATTTATTGAACTTTAAAATTTGGCCGTGCTGCATTTCCATTGAGTTTAAACTGATAAAACCCTTGCTTCTTCTTTTTTCCGTTGAGCATCAGCCCAAGAAGAGGGATTTCTTTATTTAATTCATTTCCTATTTTGAATTTTCCATGAAGGTCAAACCTTGCAGACTTGGCGGATTTTATATTGTTAATACTTCCTTCAATTAGTATTTGCGCTAAGTCCTGACTTGCCCCTAGCTTTAAACTATTTATTAGTAGTTCATTTTTATCATTTATTTTTAAATTAATTAGATTATCGCTTAGGTTGATTGAGGGAAGAATTAAACTCTGAACTTCTTGTCGTGGCAGTCTTAACTGGTTGCTCTTTAGTTCCATGCTCGCTTCTTTTAATTTTCGATAAGAGCCAGAAATTATTCCTGTTATTGATACTGCTCCTTTAAATTTTATAGGAGTAGCAATAACCTTTTGTATGGCTTCTAGTTGGACTGATTGATCATCAATTAACAGTTGATAAGAGGTAATACCTAGTGAGGTCGTTATTGTTATATCTTTAGGCATTTGTGAGATAGAAGTATTTATTTTAAGTTTTATTCCTAGTGGAGAGAAACTTAAACCTCTAAAGCCTACATAGACGTTTTTTAAAAGATTAATTTCTTTTGGACATTTTGCACCTGGTGTAATTTTACTTAAATTAAACCCAAGTGTGAAAACTTCTGTTGTTATTTCATTTACGCTGAGTTGACATGGTCTTAGAGATTTTAGTTGCTTGTTTATTATTCCTGCAAGAAATTGCTCTGTATTAAAGTGGAGAGAGAAACCTATTAGCATCATTAATAAACCACCGAGAGGCAGCGTGGTTTTTGTCAACTTAGAGAGCTGATAGATATTGGTAGCGCTATCTTCATCTGTCGATGCTTTTTTTATTTTCATCATTTTTTCGCTCTGCCCTCGAAATTAAAGTTTATATCTAGTAGGTTGTTTTTATTGTTTTTTATAATTTCAATTTCATTAAACTTAATAGGGTTTAGTTCTTGGATTATTTTCAATACGATTGATAACTCTTTGATGCCAAGTGACTTAATTTTTCCCTCAATTTGTACAATGGCCACGTCTCCAATAGTTTCAATATTATTTGCTGAATCAATTAATATATCTTTAAGGGATACATCTGAAGAACGAAGCTTGCGATAAATATATTGAGAAAATTCTTTTGGGTCACTAATATTTCTGATTGGAATGAGACCGTTTAATTTTTTATTTATGTAATCTTCATCTGATTCCAAGTGTTGAACGTTTGAGATGATCTTTTTTATAGCAATGTTTTGATTGCTTAAATTGTTATTTGATAAAAATAAGATAAATACAAGAATTAAGGGGATGCTAATAATAGCAAATGCGCTAAGTAGATGAATAATTTTTTTTTCTTTTTCTGAAAAGTTATTTTCGATGTAATCATTGAATTTTGATAAATTGTTTTGAGTGAATTGAATGAAGAGGGCGCTTATTTTTTCATCAATAGTTTGGAAAAAATTAATTTTTTTACTTTCCATTATTTAATTCCGAATTGTTATTTCATAGATATTTTGTTCTTTTTTCTTTATATCTTTTCCAAATTTTTTCTTTAGGGTTTTGAGCCCTTTTTCTACTGTATTTTTAGATGAAAAAATGACATGCGAAGAAACGCCTCCGTCAAATAGTGCCACTTTTTTAAGTCGGATATTGTTTAGCGATTTTATTTCAGTTAGGTGGTCAAGAAGTTTCCCAATGGGGAGTGAGTTTGGTTGTTCGAGAATTTTTTTATTTTTACCTATTCGGTCTAGGCGCGGTTTGATTAGGTTATTTAACTTGTCATGATTTCGGCGGTAAGATATCTGTTCTCGTTTTCCAAGATTTAATGTTTTTGCGGAAAGTATCTTTCTAAAACTCTTATTCACGTTTTTATTATTTATTTCAATAAAAACTCTCTCAATTGAAAGAAAGCATATTAAGACAAGTGATAGCATTAGTGTTTTTGAACTAAAAAATGCAGAGTTTTCTGAGTAACTTGATGATCCTGCAGTTAATTTAAAATTATCTTTGAGGAAACTTCCTAGCTTTCCACCTTTTTGATTGATGACATTAATTGCTTGGTGAGCAAAAAATTCAGTATACTCAATTGATTGGACAAAATCGTTTAATGCTAAGCACTCAGTTGGTACTTCAAGTTGTTCAGACAAAAAATTCTCAATATTTTGCATTTTAGATAATCCACCGACAATGAAACACTTATCCAGCGCCTGAGATGTTTTAGATCTAAATGCTAAATCCCATTTTGAGAAATCCAGGATTAATGGCTCTAGTGTCTTTTCCATTAACTTTGCGAATATCTTTTGATCTGTATCAGCTAGTTCATAATCCTTTTGCGTAAAAAGAAACCCGCTTTCCTCTTTGAATACTTTTGCCTCATAAAGTGAAATTTCATAATTGTCGGAGATGTTTTCATCTATATTAATTCCACCAATGTTAGAGTAATGGTTAAAGGTTAGCTGTCCAGCAGAAAAGAAGTATGCCGTTGTTTGGTGTTCTCCCATATTTAAGATGACGAAATTTCCGTTTGGAATGAATTTTGGTAAGGTGTTTTCTGGATACTTAGGTTTTTTAAATATTTCAAATAAATTTAAAATAATATTAAACTCAGAGGTAATGAAGGCAGGGTATAGTTCAATTTCTTTTAATTGAAGGTAGATTTTTTCAAATAAATCTTTATTAATTAGTGAAAGACAAATGTTTGTCGAATTTTTCCCAAGTTTATATGAATGGTCAATCCAGTGCATTGATTGACTGCCTGCAGGTAAAGACTCATCAAGCTGAAATGGAGTCATCATATTAATTTTATTTTTGGCACTTACAGGAAGGTGAAATATTCTACTTGTTGTTAAGAAATAGGGAAGGATAATCGCCATCTTACCTGGGACCGCAAGCTCATGGTGTATGTTTCCAATTTCATTAATCGTTTGTTTTAAAAAATCATCGGCATGGATGCTTAAGCCATGGTTGAGCGGAATCTTCTCCGTTTCTTCAAAAAATTGCCCAGATTTTGCTTGAGAGGAAGTACTTATCTTTAAAAAGTTACTTCCAATCTCATAAATAGTCATTTTCATTACTCTATTTTAGCAAATTTTAAATAATTAGCTAGAAAATTGCCATTGGTAAAACTGACCTCTTTAGTATGAAATATTGATAATTCTTGGCTCCATTAACTCTAGAGGAGGAGGTTTTGGAGTGGCAGTAGAAGAGGTCTTTCCAGGCTTTTTGGTTTTCTTTTTTTCCTTTTTTTCTTCGGGTTGAGGCAGAATGGGTAAATCAATATAGGCTGTGATTGAATAATTACTGTTATTGTATTTTCCGGTCGAAGTAACTTTAAAAAGTTTTCCGGCCGGCCCAAAATGGTATCCCGCTTTTAAAAATAAATTAGTTCTTTCAGCAAACATTGTTGGGTCAAAATCAAGAGTTTCAGTACAAAGCTTTTTAAAGTCTTGAAATGAGTTAAGTGGTGTTGGATCAACTTCAAGTTCTTTATTTCCATCTCTTTGAAGAAAAAAATCTTTAACTTGCTGTTCGGTTAAATCAGGGAAAATGAGTTTTAAATGCTTATCGCTGATTTCATTAATGGGAATTATTGCTGCGGCATAGACTGATAGTCTATCTATGACTAAATTAATAATTTCATCATCCCAGCCTGCCAGTTGGTAAAGTTCGCTGATGTGTTCAAGTGGAGCGTGTTTTGGGTTAATTTCTTTTTCTGAGTAGAGAATTTCGAGGTCCGTTTTCTGATCATCTTTAAAAAGCTCATTTCTTGAAACGTAATATTTAAGCTCCTTAATTAACATTACAGGGTCTATATCGGAGTAATTGGATGCGAATTCTTCGTTTTCTTCAATTTTTTGTTGAATTCTCTGAGATAGTAACTCAACAAATGCTTGCTCATTGTTAATTAGGTTTTCTTTTTGATCTTTGGAGGCTTGGTTTTCTTTGCTTTTTTTCTTTTCTTCCTCTTCCTCTTCCTCTTCCTTTTTCCTACCTTCTTCTTCACGCCGTCTTTCTTCTTCATCTTCATTTTTGGAGCTAATGAACGGGACGCTTAAATTATTTGGATTTAAAAAGCTAGAGATTGGAGTTACCTCAACCATTACTTCTCCAATCATATAAGTGTTTTCAGTAAACTCCTTTACAAGTGTTTTTTGAATAAGATTTAAGCGATCAACGTCAAGAGGTAGGGGAAAGATAAAAGGTTGAGTAATCATGCTTTCAAGTTTCTCTGCTGAGATCATTGATTTTAATGATTCATTTTTTTCAAGCATATTAAATGCTTCTTGGTACATTTTTAGCTTACTATGAGCAAAGTTAAGTCCTGACTCTGCATTTAATCTAGCCTGCATAGAGTCTTGCTCATTGTATACTTTAATTTTGTTGAGTGATGTGTTGTAGGTGAAAGTTGCTAGTAGAAATGTTAAGAGCGCGATACTACTCATGACCAATAAAAGTCCAACGCCATTTTCATTGTTAAATGGAGATAAAGGATCGCAGTTAAGGTCTTTTCTTTTATTCATTATCTTGCTCTATAATTTGATCGTCTTCCGGAATGTTAAATCCATTTGTCGTTAAGCGATTATTATTACCTTGAGATTTTCCTGACTTTGCTAAGGTTTTCTTTTTTAGGTCTTCTATTGGATCAAATTCGGGCCATAAAATTCGGTATGTTTTCATTTCGAAATTTTCATTTCCATTAACGTCTTGCCAGATGAGTTGTATTTTTATTGCTCTTCCTAAATACTTTGATTCTTCAGAAATTGAGTCAGACCACTCTTGTTTTTTTGGGTCCCAAAAGAAAATTTCCAACTTCAAGATATTGGTTATTATTGGAAAGGCAGGAGCTGCTCCCCAGTCTAAATCACTTGAGAAGATATTTTCACCAATCTCCTGTCGGTAAAGTATCTTTAGTTCGGAGTTATCAGGGTTCGTGGCGATAAAATACCTAATCCAACTAAACTTAGACTCTTTTTCATTTTCATATTTTCTTTTATGCCCACTCGAGAAGAAGATTAATTCACTGTTTTTCTCATAAAAAATAGCTGGAATTGGGTGGCCATCTTCCGTTGTTCCGTCAAATAGATTGTGTTCCTTATATTTTTGATTAATAGGGAGTTGGTCAGCAGCTTTATAATAATCGTCATTGCTATTTTTATTTTCCATTGAGCCCATTGGAGGCGAAAAATATAATGGGCTGTAAATGCTAGAGAAATCTCGATCAAACTTTTTAAGCGCTCCGACTATTTGAACAAATTCTTGATCTTCAATTGTGACTCTCTCTGAGGTATCTGTCGATTGTGAAACAATTTGAAAGACGCCTAAAGCCATGAAGCTCAAAATTGCAATCGCAATAAGGATCTCAATTAAGGTAAAGCCTTTATTTGTTACATGCATTGTTATTAAAACCCTTCAAACTTTACTTTTGCTTTTTGATTCATCAGCCATGTCGTCGCTTCCATTTGACGCCCACTTTCTTTATGCCTGACAGTGACTCTTAGTTGCCAAAGTAATTCTTTAAGGTTTTTACTGACATTTTCAAAGACTTTACTTTGAATACTACCTGGAGAGTTATTTTCGTTATTGGCCGTGGTTGTATCACTTTTTGTCAGTTGAGATAAATCGGGTAGCTTGAATTCAAACCACTCAACTCTTGTTTCAAACTCCTCAAAGTTTTCTATTGTTTTGTAGTCATTTTCAGTTGATAGCAATAGGCTCGGTGCGAACTCAGGGGGATTAATTATAAGTTCATTAATTTCTTTCTCTAAAATATTTTTTAATTCGTATTCTGCTCGCATGTTTGTTGAGTCTGCTAAGTTATTTCCTTGGCTAACAACAAATGCTGTCACAAACATTGAAAAGACAGTCATTGCGATCATTATCTCTAGCAATGTAAAACCACGATTGTTAGATTTAAAACGACTCATTTTAAATAGTCCTCAAATATTTCTACCATTGTATTATACTTGATTTCATCAATTTCATCACCGTCTCGAAATTCAAGAGTTTTATAGATTTTATCGATTGTCGCCAAAAAGGGTGAGACAACTATTGCAATGATTTCTTCATCAGAAGCGAGAAAGATGACGACGGCGTCCTTCTCTCCGCTCGGATAAAAGTGAACGCTTGGGTAGAAGTCAAAAATAATTTTTCGATCCTCTAATATACCGATGCCAAGAATTTGAACGTTTTCGTCAAACGTTAAGTTTTCCTTATTGATGTCAGTAATCGGAATAAAATTTTTGTCCAATTTTTTTAATTCTTCTTCAATTTGGGCAATTTGGCTTTCTGTTAAGGTGTCTTTTTCAGGATATTTTTTTGCAGGCAAGACAAAGTTGTCATCAGGGCCAAACTCAATTGAAAAGGATTGCGGAGAGTCTTCTAATTTAAATTTTAATCGAATTACTTTGTTTCGAAGAGAGGACTCATCACTTGCGTAATTTATTGCCCTCTCTAGTTTTTTTACTTCACCTTCAAGAGCTTGCCTTGAGGTAAAATTATAATTTAAGGCGAAAGAAAATACCAAACTCATTAAAGCTAAAGCAATGAGTATTTCAATGAGAGTAAAACCTGTATTTGATAAAAAGAGAGGTTTAGTTATCCTTTTTGTCATACAGGTAGATGTCCGCATCTTTATCTTCTCCACCTTCTGCTCTATCTTGACCTAGAGAAAACATATTAAATTTTCTTCCATCAGACTCATAAATGAAATCCTCGTCCCAAGGATCTTTTGGTAGTTGCCCACCTTCAATATATCCACCTGGGTTGTAACGCTTACAATCTCTTCCACCTGCAGGTTTTTCTATTAAAGCATTTAAGCCTTGTTCTGTTGTCGGGTAAGAGCCACAGTGACGTCGAAATTCTTTAAGTCTATCTGCCAAGGATGACATTTGAATTTTTGTTGACTCTACTTGACCTTCATAGAGTTGATCAAAGATTTTCCCTGCGACAAATGTACCTGCACCGGCCAGTAGTGCGAGTGCAATTAAAATTTCAATCAGTGAGAATCCACTTTGTGAACTAGTTACTTTTAAACATTCTTTTGTAGAGTTCGATTCCATTTGAGCTCCCTAAATCCGTGTGATGATTAGTCTATAAATTAACAAAATAAATTCATTCGGTACAGAGTTATCTCATTGAATTTATTTCCATAAGAGGTGCGATTACCGAAAATACGATAAACCCAACGGCCAGGCCCATGAAAATCATCATAATTGGTTCTAGGGTTGAGGTTAAACCAGAGAGTTTACTTTCGACTTGATCTTGGTAATTTTCAGCAATGATCTCTAGCATTGGTTCAAGCTCCCCAGACTTTTCACCAAGGCTTATCATATGAGTAACCATGCTCGGGAATAAATTAGACTTTGCCAGTGGCCCTGCAAGTGAAGCACCTTCACTAATGCTGATTTTAGCATGCTCAACAGCTTCTTGCATGTGTACGTTGCCAATTAAATTTTTAACAATTTTTAATGAGACAAGAATAGGCACACCTGAGTTTAAAAGGGTTGCCAAAGTTGAGCAAAAACGACTGACATTAATCATCATTACTAGCTCGCCGGAAAGTGGAAGCTTTAATTGAATCCGATGCCAGATAGACTTTCCTTTAGGAGTTTTCGTGTATCTGAAAAAGGCAATCCATAACAAGACGATGGAAACAATAATTGCTGGCCAATAGTTTCTAACGGCGTCCGAAATCCAAATACTAATTTGAGTTTGTATAGGGAGTTCCTTTCTCATCGATACGAAAATCTTAGTAATCTTTGGAATAACGAAAGCAAAAATGATCCCCATCATGATTGAACCAAAAACGACCATAATGATTGGGTAAGTCATTGCGCCTTTTATTTTGTTTTTTAACTTTACCCTTGCTTCTGTAAAATCAGCTAATCGGTTTAAAACAACATCAAGTGTTCCTGAGCTTTCACCAGCCTCAACCATATTTATATAAACATTATCAAAAACTTTAGGGTAGTCTCCAAGCGCATTGGCCAAGGACGAGCCTTCATTTACTTTCTGCCTTACTTCAGCGAGGATTACCTTTAGCTTTGGATTATCTGATTGATCAACCAGCGCCTCCAGAGCTTCGACAATTTGAATTCTTGCTTTAATTAACGTGGATAATTGTCTCGTCATCATGGATAGGTCGTTAATGCTAACATTTCCACCAAACTGAAAGGAAAGATTTGACTTTTGAGCAGATTTTTCTTCTTTTATGTTGATCAGCATGATCCCTAGGGACCGCACTTTTTGCTTTGCCTGAACAACACTTTCACCCTTTATTGTTGCCTTGATTTCTTTTCCCGAGGAATTAATTCCTTTATATTTATAGATAGGCACTTGTGAAATCCTTTATTATTTTTCTTCTAAGACATCTTCATCATCTTCATTGACAACTCTCATCATCTCTTCAATGGAGGTAATTCCCTCTAGTACTTTGTTAATCGCAGCTTGTCGAAGAGGGATCATGCCTTGTGATACTGCTATTTTTTTCAATTGGTTACTATCGGCTTTCGCTAAAATTAATGGACGGACTTCATCAGTGATAACCATGAGCTCTCCGATACTCGTTCTTCCTGCATAGCCTCTGAAGTTGCATTTCGGACATCCCTCTGCTTTATAAAATATAACACCTGCAGGAACATCAGTTAAATCAATTGCATCAAGCTCACTTTCATCTGGAGTGTAGGGGCTTTTACATTCTCCACATAAAGTTTGCATTAATCTTTGGGCCAAAACACCAACGAGCGAGGATGCTATTAAAAACGGTTGTACGCCCATATCAATTAAACGGTTTGGTGCAGAGGCAGCATCGTTTGTGTGAATTGTTGATAAGACAAAGTGGCCTGTCAAAGATGCTTCAACTGCCATCGATGCAGTCTCACCATCCCTCGTTTCTCCAACCATTACCACATCAGGATCTTGACGTACAATAGATCTTAATGCCCTTGCAAAAGTTAGATCAATTTTTGAGTTGGTTTGAATTTGACTAACTCCAGGAATCTCGTATTCAACGGGGTCTTCAACAGTAATAATCATTTTGTCAGGGGAGTTGATTCGGTCAATAACCGCAAAAAGAGTTGTCGTCTTTCCTGAGCCTGTTGGGCCACAAACATAGAGAATTCCATGTTTACGTTTACTCAGCTCATCAAGTTGATCGAGAGTTTTTCCTTTATACCCTAGCTGCTCAAGTTTTAAAACTTTTCCTGATTTCTCAAGAACCCTCATGACGATTCTCTCGCCGTTTTGAATAGGGACAGTCGATAGTCGGATATCAATATCTTTACCCGCCATTTTAATTTTAATTCGACCATCTTGAGGAAGTCGCTTCTCTGCGATATCAAGTTTTGCCATTACTTTTATTCTTGAGCTAACTGCAGCCTGGGTTTTTAGAGGCTGTCTTAAAATTTCATTCATAATGCCATTGATGCGAAACCTATACATAACTTCTTTTTCATATGGTTCAATATGAATATCAGATGCACCTTCTTTGACTGCTCTGAATATGATGCTGTTAACAAATCTAATAACCGGAGCCTCATCTGCTCCTGCATCCAAAATATCGATTGGTCCATCGAGATCAAGGCTTTCATCAAACTCATCTTCTAAGCTGTCAACGAGGTTACGATTTGCTTTTTCGTAAACTTTGTTGATCGCATCAGCAACTCTAAGAGGGGATGAAACTGAAACAATAACTCTTCTTTTAAAAAGCTCTTGAATGTCATTCAAGGTATCAAAGTTAAAAGGGTCAGTCATGACAACATAAACTTCTTCGCCAGTTAGTTTTGTTGGTAAAATTTCGTGGTGTTTCGCGTAATTGATTGGAAGATCAATCGTGATATTTGGATCTATTGCATCAACATTAATTTCTTTGAGATAGGGGATTGCAACTTGGTTGCAAACGACTCTGATAATGTCATGGGGGTGAATGTAATTCTTTTTTAAAAGTATTTCACCAATTAAAAGGTCCGAATCTTTCTGAATTTCTAATGCTTCTTTTAACTGAGATTCAGTTAGTGAGGTGTGCTTTAAAAGTAGTTCACCTATTTTTTCTTTTTGTCGCTCAACTTTGATGAGCATTTGTTCACTAATCTTCACACCAAATTCCTCTTATTTTTTGATCCCTGACTTTTTAACTTTAACTTCTTGAATTATTTTAGAGTAGTCAGGGGGAGATAATTTGTCCTCATTTTTTTGGTTACTTGCACTTTCAAATTCATCTTCTAGCGAAAATTCATCATCTAGTTCTAGACCATCAGAATTATTTTCCATACTCTTTGATGGAGAAGCCTCAACCTTTTCGTCGATTATTTCCTTTGTCTGATCGGGCAGATCATTGTTAAATTCTTCATTTAGTGGAATCTCATTACTTTGTTTTTTGATTGTTTGACTTGCTTTAAACTGATTTGTATCGACTAAGCTTCCTTTCTCTTGTTTTTTTGCTTTTTGATATAATTGAGTTGCAGTTGATCCAAATGGGTCCTCTCCAACTTCTGTATAGCCCATGTGCTTTGCTCGCTGGTTAAGATTTGTTTTTATTCTTGAACCAATCGTTTTTTGGTAAGAGTCCATTATTTGTGGTGTGAGAAAAAATAGAAGATTAACTTTCGCTGTTTTCTTTGATCTATTTTTAAACAACCATCCTAAAAGTGGAATGTCACCTAAAAGAGGAACTTTGGAAATACTTTCAGTCGTTTGATCTCTCATCAGACCACCCATCGCGATTGTATCTCTATCTCTAACGACAACTGTTGTGACAGCTGCCCTGTTTGTTGTGGCAAGACCTCCCGCCGCCGACTGTGTTGCTTCTACTCTAAACTCCTCAATCTTTTGATCAATTTTAAGCTTTACAAATCTAGTCACCTTGTTGATTTGAGGTGTAATTTTTAATGAAAGCCCTGCCTTTTGTTGTCTTACTGAAACTTGTGTCTGATTGTTTGCAATTGTTTGTTCTTGAACCGGGACAGATTCTCCCACCTCAAAACTTGCCTCAGTATTATCAAGCGCAAGAATTTGAGGGGTCGCGAGAACATTTGTCGATGAGTTGTTGGCAATTGCTGTAATCAATCCTGAAACATTATCAACTTTAACAGTACTTCCGCCGACATTAAGCTCAACTTCTTTTCCTGTTCCGCCTCCGATAAAAAGTCCTCCGAGTGAGGTAATATTATTACTCAAAACGTTAATTAGAACTTGCCCACCAGTACCGCCCGTGAAGCCAGCTTTTTCTAGGTCTCCAGTTCCATAGGCGCCAACTA
>Ga0181565_10000826_pt1 | contig 23331 bp, 20 predicted proteins | sample 101ome_16_FD_129661 | JGI IMG/M metagenome (GOLD analysis project Ga0181565, IMG submission 129661) | Coastal salt marsh microbial communities from the Groves Creek Marsh, Skidaway Island, Georgia - 101401AT metaG (megahit assembly) | ecosystem: Environmental > Aquatic > Marine > Intertidal... | reverse complement strand
GTTCCAGATCACAGTCGGGAATGAGCCCCAGCACCATGGCGTGGCTGACGCTGATGTGGCTGCCGAAGGCGCCAGCGAGACGAATCCGATCGACGGTGCTCACACCCATCTCATCCATTAGGAGCTTGATGCCGGCGTAAAGCGCCGCTTTGGCGAGCTGAATCTGCCGCACGTCATTCTGGGTCACCAGCACATCGGACACTTCAGGGTCGCTGGATGCGTGCAACACATAGGAGAAGGTGCGCCCGTCGGCTTTGATGCGCTGGGTGCGCTCAGCCAACGCACCGTCCACCACGCCTTCGGTGGAGAGGATGCCGGCCAGGTACATTTCGGCCACCACCTCAATAATCCCCGAGCCGCAAATGCCCGTCACACCTGTGCCCGACATGGCCTCGGTAAAGCCGGGCTCGTCTGACCACAGCTCACTGCCGATGCACTTGAAGCGGGGCTCCAGCGTGTCGCGGTCGATTTGCACGCGCTCAATGGCGCCGATCGTCGCGCGCTGGCCGCTGCTGATCTGTGCACCCTCAAAGGCGGGGCCGGTAGGGCTGGAGCACACCAATAATCGCTGATTGTTGGCCAGAACGATCTCGGCATTGGTGCCGACATCAACCACGAGTGTCATCGCCTCACTGCGATCGGGCGCTTCGGCAAGAATAACACCGGCGGCGTCGGCACCCACATGACCTGCGATGCAAGGCAGGCAATAGAGCCTCGCTTCGGGATGCGCTCTCAAACCCATTTCGTTGGCCCGGGTATCAATGGCGGCGCTCGTGGTCAGGGCGAACGGTGCCGTACCAAGATTCACCGGGTTAATGCCAAGGAGAATGTGGTGCATGATCGGGTTGGCGACCAGTGCAATTTCCAGAATATCCTCAACCCTACCCGATGCTTGATCAGACAACTCCATAAACAGGTCATTGACCGCGTCACGGATAGCATTGGTGAGTAACTCGGCGCCTTCGGGGTGCATCATCACGTAGGAGACCCGGCTCATCAGATCTTCACCGTAGCGGATCTGGGGGTTCATGACGCCGGTGGAGGCCAGGACTTCCCCCGAATTCAGGTCACAGAGATGCGCCGCCACGGTGGTGGAACCGACATCGATGGCGATGCCGCGGGGTTGGTCAAAAAGACCCGGCCAGATACCGGTAACCAGGTGTTCCTGATAAACCGCCACCGTGATACCCCGGTCTTCCCGGGTCAGCGCTGCCTGCAGTGCGGGTAACTGGGAGTGAGCCAGAGTGACGTCCGTGACACCCCATTCGCGCTCAAGCGCTTCGAATAAGAACTGTACTTCACCGCGGGGATCCTCAAGGCTAGGCTCTCCGATCTGCACGTAGTACAGCCGCGTGGCGGTATCAAGACGAATGTCTCTCGCTTCCATCTCCTTGCGCACAATTTGCCGGTGCACCTGACTTTCGGCGGGCACGTCGATCACGGCATCATCGAGTAGGGTGGTGTGGCAACTCAGGCGTCGGCCGTCCTTGAGCGGGCCTTTGCGCTCGACAAACTTAGCCTCGGTCGCGCTGAAGGGGGAAAGATGATCGACGTCCGATTCGATCTGGTGCTTGGCAAAGGAGCCAGTCACACAGCTGATCTGGCAACGCCCGCAAAGGCCACGCCCGCCGCATACCGAGTCGATATCGACGCCGAGACTGCGCGCCGCGTCCAGCAGGGGTGTGCCGCGGGGGAAAAAACCGCGGCGCCCCGAGGGCATGAAGAGGACTTTGACGTCGGCTTCTGCCAAGGATCAGACGCTCCTGCGTCGTCCGGCACGGCCACCGCGCCCTCGGCACTCGCCTTCGGCCGCGGGCTCGCGATAAGCGCGAATCCAGCGACGGCAATCAGGGTCGTGGCCCATCATCACGTCGCCGCCACGCACTGCCTGCATGACTTCCGGGTGAAGCGGGCTGGTGATGGCCGAGGTCATCCCCGCACCCATCGCCATCGTGAGGAATGCAGAATTGATGCCGTTGCGGTTGGGCAGGCCGAAGCTTACGTTGGATGCACCACAGGTCGTGTTGACCTTGAGTTCGTCGCGCAGGCGTCGAACCAGCGCCATCACCTGAACGCCTGCTGTATTGATCGCACCAATGGGCATCACCAATGGATCGACTACCACATCACTGTGGGGAATGCCGAAGTCGGCGGCCCGCTCGACGATTTTTTTCGCGACGGCAAAGCGCACGTTCGGGTCCTCGGAGATGCCGGTTTCATCGTTGGAAATCGCGACCACGGCGGCTTTATGTTTTGCTACCAAGGGTAATACCCGCTCGAGCACTTCGTCTTCGCCCGTCACGGAATTTACCAGGGCCTTGCCTTGGTAAACCGCAAGACCCGCTTCGAGCGCCTCGACGATTGAGGAATCGATGCTCAGCGGAACATCGGTAATCGACTGCACCAGTTGGATGGCTTCGGCGAGAATGCGGGGTTCATCCGCCAGGGGGATTCCGGCATTCACATCGAGCATATGGGCGCCCGCCTCAACCTGTGCAAGGGCATCGGCCTCGACCCGGCTGTAGTCGCCGTTTTTCATCTCCTCCGCAAGAATTTTTCGTCCTGTGGGATTGATGCGCTCGCCGATAATGACGAAGGGTTGGTCGAAGCCGATGTGGACTTCACGGGTGGCGGAGCTGATGGTGGTATTGGTCATGAGTGCAGCCTGATCGAATAAAAAGTTAAAAAAGTTATCGTGCGGTTACGGGAGACGGGTTAGGGGGTGGGTTGCCAGGGTTCGCGGCCGTCGAGGGCGTTGGATCGGGTCACGATCTCGCCGATGCGATCTTCCATGCGGTAAGCCATGATATGCACGCCGCTGACACCCTCAATTTCGCGCACTTGTTCAATCAGATCGATACACAGATCGACCCCTTCCTGTTTCTGATCTTGCGCCCCTGCGAGGCGATCAATCACGGCATCGGGAATGTAGACCCCCGCGACATTTTTGCGAATCCAATCTGCCGCTTTGGCCGATGCCAGCGGACCAACCCCTGCCAAGACGTAAGCTTTCTCGAGTAATCCCAGATCACGCACCTGCGCCATAAAGGTTTTGAAGCGCTCGACGTCGAAGCAGTACTGCGTCTGGATAAACTGCGCTCCCGCCGCAATTTTTTTGGCCATGCGATGCGGCCTGAAGTCGAGGGGCGGAGCGAAGGGATTTGCCGCGGCGCCGAGGAATAAACGCGGCGCTGAGTCGATCGCACGGCCGCTAAGAAACTGCTGCTCGTCGCGCATGTGCCGCACCATACCCAGCGCCGAGATACTGTCCATATCGAATACGGGTTTGGCCTCGGGGTGATCCCCTGACTGCACTCCATCGCCACTCAAACACAGAATGTTGCACACTCCCATGGCGGCGGCGCCAAGAATATCGCCCTGCATGGCAATGCGATTACGGTCGCGACAGGACTGTTGCAGGATCATGGCGTAGCCGCGGCGCGTCAGCAGCGAGCAGATCCCCATGCTGGACATATGACAGTTGGCGCCCGAACTGTCGGTAGCGTTGATGGCATCAACATAACCATCAAATAATGCGGCCCGCGCAAACACGTCATCGGGGTCTGCTGAATCAGGCGGGGCAATTTCCGCCGTTACGGCAAACTCGCCGGCACGCAGAATGCGTTCGAAGCGCCCGTGGGAGGTGTGCCCAGGAAGTATCGGCAGCCTTTCGCCGGGGGCAGGCTCGTCGTCAAACTTCACGCTCGACCCCCCGTTCTGATGCGCAGTGCCCGCAGCCATGCGCTGCGGCCTTTTAACCGGTTATCTACCGGTGGCTGAATCACTTTGATGGTTTGTTCCGGGGTGCCGATCCGTTGGCTGCCCTCCCAGGCATTGATCCACACGCAGGTCATCTCGGGCTTGATCTCGCAGCCACCATCCTGTCGCACGCCGCCACAGGGACCATTGCGGAGGGTTTTTGGGCAGTTCATGGGGCAAGCCATGCCGGTTTCGCCCAGCGTGCATTGACCACATGACTGTGAGTCGAACAGAAATCCCTTGACCACACCCTCCACAGCGGCAAAGGGCTTGTCGAGTCGATCGTAACCAATGCGCCGGAGGATGGGGTTCAGCAGCGAAAGGATCCACTGAAGCCCGTCGTAGACTTTTTTGAGCCACCGCGCATTGCGCACAGACCACAGGCGCACGGCTTTCATGACGCAACCTCGGCAAAGCCTTTCTGCTTGACCATTAATGCGAGCGCCTCATCGGAAACGCTTGCCTCGATCTCTCGGCCCAGCTGCTCGGCGATCTCTGTAAGCGCGCCCTCGGCCTCAATTGATGAGGTCACCCTGCGCCATTCATCGAGGTAAGCATCGCTGCCCCCCTTGCCGGCGCGCATGGCCGCGCGGTCAATGGCCTCTTGAAAGCGCGCGCTCAGCATGTACTTGCCCCGGTCTCGACCGCGTTTGATTAATACTTGCGACGGGATGTCGCGCCATAAAATATCAATACGTTGCATGGCGGACCCCCGACGCGTCCGCAAAACGCAGTACTTGCTCAGCCAGCGACGTTTTCAGCAAGCCCATACCGGCAGACATGATTTCGAGGGGCAACCCGAGCTGATCGGCTGCTCTCGCGGCCGCCTCGCGCAATCCAGCGTCGTCTGTCTGCGCCAGATAGACCACCCGGGTGTAGTGTCCGAAGAGCATATCCCGAAGTTCTGGATGACTCTGCAGCTTGAAGGCGTCGATCACGAGGCGATCAAAGTGCCGCACCAAAAAGTCAGTGAGATAAAACGTGCCCGGTTCTGCCTCTGCCATGGGATGGAAGACCTCGGGCGTGGCGTAAAACTCGTAGCAATGGGCGCCGGGCAATCGGGCGACATCCCATCTCGCCAAAATGGCATCTAGTCGGCCGCCGGTGCCGCAGTCCGCATAGGCGACAAAGCGGTGTGCATACTGAAGGTCGGTTTTCTCAAGGATCGCTTCGACGCGTCCTGGGATGGCATCGGGCGTATTGTGGAGTGCGGCGTCGATGCACTGGACGTGCACATGCTGCCAGCCATTGGCCTCTTTAAGCGTTTCGATTTCCCGCGCGAGGGCACCGCAGGCGATGACCAGGATGTTATCTGGCATCGCCGTGAAAATCAGGCGCTCTGCGCCAGGCGGCGCGCTTCGACAAGACTCACCGCGGTGGTGGCGGCCTCGGCCGCGTCGCGACAATAGGCATCGGCCCCTACCGCCTGGCCGAACTCCTCATTGAGTGGGGCGCCACCGACCAGCACAATGTATTTGTCGCGCAAGCCTTTCTCTACCAACGTATCGATGACCACTTTCATGTAGGGCATGGTGGTGGTCAGCAGCGCTGACATGCCCAGGATATCGGGCTGATGCTCTTCGAGCGCTGCGAGGTAATCCTCTACCGCGTTGTTGATGCCCAAATCATGGACCTCGAAGCCCGCGCCTTCCAACATCATGGCCACCAGATTCTTGCCGATGTCGTGAATGTCGCCTTTGACCGTGCCAATAACCATGGTGCCCACGGGTTTGGCGCCGGTTTCCGCAAGCAGAGGGCGCAGAATGGCCATACCACCCTTCATGGCATTCGCCGCCAGCAGGACTTCGGGCACGAACAGGATGCCGTCTCGAAAATCGATGCCCACAATCGTCATGCCGTCCACTAACGCCTTGCCCAGTACGTCCTCCGCCGACCAGCCGCGCTCGAGCAAAATGTTAGTACCCTCCTCGATCTCCTCGGTCAGACCGTCGTACAGATCGTCATGCATCTGCAGAACGAGGTCGTCGTCTGACAGCTCCGCGAGTACGATATCGTCTTCTTCATCTGACATGCCAAGGTCTCCGTGGCTTCAATAATCTCGGTCGGCGAACGCCGCTTTCTGCTCCGCCATAAACGCGAGTAGCGCCTGGTCGATGGCCGGGTCCAACTGCGGTTCTTCGTAGTCGGCGAGCATTTTTTTCCAAAGGGCGTTGGCACGCTGGGCGGTGTCCAAACTGCCCTCTGCTGACCACTGCTCGTAACTGTTGTTGTCGGCCACCGTAGAGCGATAAAACGCCGTCTCAAAATTGCTTAAGGTGTGCGCCGATCCCAGAAAGTGCTTGCCCGGACCGACCTCCGCAAAAGCTGCCATTGCCTGACCGTTCTCAGACAGATCCACGCCCCTCAGCAGCACGCCAATCATATTCGCCTGGTCACAATCCATAATGAACTTCTCATAGCCCATGGCCAGGCCGCCCTCGAGCCATCCGGCGGTGTGCAACATAAAGTTGACCCCTGCCAGCGCCGACGTCTGCAGGGTATTGGCCGCCTCGTAGGCCGCTTGCGCGTCGGGGAGCTTGGAGCCGCAGAGCCCGCCGCCACTGCGGAAAGGTACGCCGAGTCGCCGCGCCAAAGCCGCCGCGGTGTAAATCACCATGCTGGGTTCCGGCGTGCCGAAGGTTGGCGCACCGGTCGCCATGGAGACGGCCGCAGCGAAGGTGCCAAAAATCACGGGGCAGCCCGGTCGAATGAGCTGGGTGAGTGCCATGCCGGCCATGGCTTCGGCGAGTATTTGTGTAACCGTGCCGGCCACCGTGACCGGCGACATGGCGCCGGCGAGAATGAACGGTGACACCACGGTGGATTGGTTGTTGCGGGCGTAGACTTTGAGCGAGCCGAGCATGGTGGCGTCAAACACCATCGGCGAGTTGACGTTGATCAGACTGGTCAGGACGCAGTTTTGATCGACGAAGTCGTCACCAAACACAATTTTTGCCATGTCGACTGTGTCCTGGGCACGGCGCCAATGGGTGACCGATCCCATCAGGGGTTTGTCGCTGTATTTGAAGTGGCTGTAGACCATGTCGAAGTGGCGCTTGTTCACCGGCAGATCGACGGGCTCGCAGACCGTGCCGCCCGAGTGATGCAGGCCGGGAGAGAGATAGGTCAGTTTGACGAAATTGCGAAAGTCCTCGATGGTCGCGTAGCGTCGTCCCTGATCCAGATCATGGACAAAGGGTGATCCATAGGCCGGTACGAGCACGGTGCGTTTGCCACCAATGGTTACGTTGCGTTCAGGATTACGGGCGTGCTGCACATATTCCGCAGGTGCGCTTGCCTGAATAATTTGTCGACACATCCCAGCCGGAAACCGCACCCGGGTGCCATCCACGTCGGCGCCGGCTTCGCGGAAAAGGTCTAGGACTTCGGGGTCTTCGAGGAAGTCGATGCCAATTTCCGCCAGGAGCCGGTCAGCGTTGTGCTCGATGAGCTCGAGGCTTTCTTCGTTGAGTATTTCGAAGTAGGGAATCTTGCGCTCGATGAAGGGCGCTATCGCCGCGGCAGGTGCGCCCCGAGCCTCACGTCGTCCGGCCCGACCCCCGCCTTTTCGCCTGCTCGCACGTTCACTCATCGCGCTGCTTCCATGAAGAGGTGTGTCCACACCTCTAGCCTTTGTGCCGGTCCAAACTGGCCGTTCCTGTTGCCGTTCTGCTCGGTTCGGATCCGGGCCATGCTGACGCCGAAAGCTAGCCGGTATATTACTGTCAAAGCCCCAAATGCGATACTTTTTTTGCCCGTGGGGCCCCGGCCAATATGGGCGGTACTGTGGCGGTCTTGGTGCCCTCGAGCTTGGACCAAACCGACACCCAGCGCACCAAAAGCGACATGACGAACAAGAAATTTTGGGCATTCCGCGCTGTTGCCCGCGGGGGCCCCTGCAGCCGGTTTTTCTCACCCCGGCGGGCCGGGCTCCGTGCCATGGTCTGGCGGGATTCAGCCCTCCGTGGTTTCGCGCCTTCCGGGTACCGGTCGGGAGTGAACTGCGAGGGGCCTCATAAGGGGTCTCCCATTGACGGGATTCAAAATCCCACGGTAGCCTCACGGGCATAATTAATAGGGGCAGGGTATGTCGACGGATTCTCAGGCTCGGATCGTCATTGTGGGCGGCGGCATCATGGGGGTGGCGCTCGCATACCACCTCGCCGAAGAAGGCGAGACCAACGTCATGTTGATCGAGAAGGGTGAGCTGACCTCAGGTTCAACCTGGCACGCAGCAGGACAGTGTCCCAGCCTGGTCGGCAACTACAATCTCGCCAAAATTCATGACTACGGGAATCGTCTCTATCCGACGCTCGAGGAGAAGACCGGCCAGTACGTAAGCTGGCACGCCTCGGGCGGTATCCGTATCGCGCGCCAACAGGCTGACCTCGACTGGTTCCACTCCATGAAAGGCATCGCGGATAACGTCGGCTTTCGCATGGAGATCATCGACCCCATCAAAATCAAAGAACTCAACCCGTTTTACGACATCGAAGGAGTGATTGCTGGCGCCTGGACCATGGACGACGGTCACGCCGACCCCTCGGGTCTGACCAATGCCATGGCCCGCGGTGCGACCGACATGGGCGTGAAGATTGTGCGCCACAACCGGGTGAAAGACATCAACCGGCTGCCTTCGGGGGAGTGGGAGGTCGATACCGAAAAGGGCAAGGTCACCTGCGAAATCGTGGTGAACGCCGCGGGCAGTTTTGCCCGGCAAGTGGCGCAGATGGTGGGCGCGGATCTGCCCATCTGCAACATGGAGCACCACTATATTGTCACCGGCGCCATTCAGGAATTTATCGACCGGGATGAGGAATTCCCGGTGATGCGCGACCCCTATGCTTCGGCCTATATCCGTCAGGAACAAAAATCGGGTCTGATTGGCATTTATGAGTCGACCGGTCTGACCGAAGCCTGGGGCCCCGATGGGTTGCCGCCCTGGTCCTCTGACAGTGAGTTGTTCCCTGATGACCTTGATCGGCTGATGCCCTGGCTCGAGCGGGCGATGAACTGCATGCCGCCCATGTTGGAGGCGGGTATCAAGCGCATTGTGAACGGTGCCATTCCTCACTCGGCCGACGGTCCGCCGTTGCTGGGGCCGGTCGCGGGTATCGACAATTTCTGGCTGTGCTGCGGTTCTTCCTTCGGCATCGCCCAGGGCGCCGGCTGCGGTAAGTACCTCGCTCAGTGGATGATCTACGGCGACGCCGAGATCAACATGACGGGCTTTGATCCGCGGCGCTTCGGTGACTTCGCTGATCGTGCCTACATGCATGCCAAGGGTTTTCAGGACTATGGCCTGACATATGCCACACCATTGCCCGGCGAGGAATTCCCGGCGGCCCGCGACTGCCGACTGACCCCGCTTCACGACACCTTGAAAGCCAAGGGCGCGGTCCACACCCAGACCTTTGGCTGGGAGCGGCCCAAGTGGTTCTCTCTCGATGGTCGCGAGGAGGAACACAGCTATCGGCGCAACAACGTCTTCGAGGTGGTGCGCGAAGAATGTAAAGCTGTACGCGAGCGGGTGGGGGTGATCGATTTGACCGGCTTCGCAAAATACGACGTGACCGGCGCCGATGCCGAGGCCTTCCTGAATCGAGTTTTGGCCAACCGCATGCCGCGGCGCGACGGTGGCATTGCGCTGGCGCACTTCCTTTCGAAGAACGGCCGCATTCTTGGCGAGGCGACGGTGACGCGGATTTCCGCCGAACACTTTTATCTGCTGTCTGCGGCGAGTGCGGAGCTGAGAGACCTCGACCACTTAGTGCAGCAGGTGCAGGCGGGTGAGCAGGTCGAGATTCGCAACACCACCGAGGAGCGTGGTGTGATCGTATTGGCCGGGCCGAAGGCACGAGACGTGCTGGGTAGTCTGACTGACGCCTCGCTGGAAAATGCTGATTTCCCTTGGCGTACTGCGCAGCAAATTGAGATCGCGGGGATCTCGACCTTGGCCCTCCGCATCAACTATGTCGGTGAACTCGGTTGGGAGCTCCATCCGGCGATGGCGGATTTGCCGGCGCTCTATGAGGCGGTGTGGGCAGCAGGCGAGGGCCACGGCATTGCTGACTTCGGCCTCTATGCCATGAATAGCTTGCGTATGGAAAAAGGCTACCGCGGCTGGGGCGCGGAGCTCACCAACGAGGTGACCATGCTCGAGGCCGACATGGCGCGATTCTACGCGAGCGCCAAGGATGACTTCGTCGGTAAGGCGGCGACCGAAAACAACGCCGCGGGACCATTGCGTCTGGTGTACTTCGAGGTAGAGGCACAAGACGCCGACGTGCGCGGTGGTGAGCCCATTTTCATCGGCGATGAATGCGTGGGCGTGACCACCTCGGGTGGCTACGGCTACGCGGTAGAGAAGAGTCTCGGCTTTGGTTACGTGCCCCCCGAGCAGGCCGAGCCGGGGTCGTTGATCGATATTGGCTTACTCGATACGCGCTGTCGCGCCTTGGTCTTGGCCGAGCCCATCTACGACCCCGCCAACGAGCGACTGGCCAGTTGAATGGCAGCGTTACCCGATCGCTGTGAGGTGGTGGTCGTCGGCGGCGGTGTCATCGGTGTTTCGGTGGCGTACCATCTTGCTGAGGCGGGCATCCAGGATGTCGTGCTCCTTGAGCGCAAGGAGCTGACCAGCGGCACCACTTGGCACGCGGCTGGGCTCGTGGGTCAGTTGCGCACCTCGATCAACATGACCCAGCTCGCGCGCTACACCAGCCAGCTTTACCGAGGCCTTGAGGAAGAGACGGGGCAAGCCACAGGCTATCGGCAGTGCGGTTCGATCTCGATTGCGGCCACCGCCGAGCGGTATGAGGAGCTGAAACGCAGTGCTTCCATGGCCAAGGTGTTTGGGCTTGAGGTGAATGTGCTGTCGGTGGCTGAGATTGCCGAGAAGTATCCCCTGATACAGACCGGCGATCTGTTTGGCGGGATCCATATTCCCTCCGACGGCTACGCCAACGCGGTAGACATCACCCAGGCACTGGCAAAAGGGGCGAAGCGCCGCGGCGCCCGGATTTTTTCCAACACCAAGGTTGAGGCGATCCTTCGTGACGGAGATGAGGTCATCGGTGTGCGCACCGCCGAAGGTGAGATCCGAAGCAAATACGTAGTGATCTGCGGCGGCATGTGGTCGCGCGATCTCGCGGCCTCGGTGGGGGTGAATCTGCCGCTCCATGCCTGCGAGCACTACTACGTGTTGTTTGAGGGGGTAGAGGGGTTGAACCCGGAGCTACCCGTGCTGCGAGATTACGATGCCTGCACCTATTACAAATACGACGCCGGCAAGTTACTGGTCGGGGCGTTCGAGCCCTCGGCCAAGCCATGGGGTATGGAGGGGATCTCTGAGGATTTCTGCTTCGATGAGATTGCCGGTGATTTTGACCATTTCGAGCCAGTGCTCCATGACGCCATGAAGCGCCTGCCCGCGCTGGAGCGCGCAGGCATCCAGAAATTCTTCTGTGGCCCGGAGAGTTTCACTCCCGATGTGCGCTATCACCTCGGTGAGGCGCCGGAGCTGAAAAATTGCTTCGTTGCGGCAGGGCTGAACTCAATCGGTCTGCAGTCTGCAGGCGGCGTGGGCAAGGTGACTGCCGAGTGGATTCGCGACGGCAAGCCACCGGTGGATCTGTGGGAGGTGGACGTTCGGCGCAACATGCCGTTTCAAAGTAACCGGCAGTATCTTCAATCTCGCGTCAGTGAGAGCCTCGGCTTGCTCTACGCCACTCATTATCCCTACCGCCAATACGAGACCGGCCGCGGCGTGCGCAAATCCGCCATCCATGACCGACTCGCGGCGATTGGCGCCTGCCATGGTGAGGCTTTTGGCTGGGAGCGGCCTAACTGGTATGCCCCTGCAGGTGTTGAGCCTCGATACGAGTACAGCTACGGCCGACAAAACTGGTTCGAGCACTCGGCGGCAGAGCATCGCGCCGTGCGCGAAGGCGTTGCGCTATTCGATCAGTCGTCTTTTGCGAAGTTTCGCCTTGAAGGCCGCGACGCGGTCACGGTGTTGAATCGGGTTTGCGCCAATAACGTGGACGTTGCCGCGGGTCGCGTGGTGTATACCCAGTGGCTCAATGAGCGCGGTGGCATCGAGGCGGATCTCACGGTCACGCGCCTCTCCGAGACGGCCTTCATGATCGTGGGCGGTGCCGAGACCGAGGTGCGCGATTTTTATTGGTTGAAACGACAGATTTCCGATGACGCGCACTGTGTGCTGACCAACGTGACATCGAGTATGGGCGTGCTGTCGATCATGGGGCCCAAGGCACGGGATCTATTGCAGTCACTGACGCCTGCCGACATGAGTCATGCGGGCTTCCCCTTTGCGACCAGCCGCGAGATCGAACTCAGTTACGCCGTGGTGCGGGCCTCGCGCATTACCTTTGTGGGGGAACTGGGTTGGGAGCTTTACGTGCCGACTGAATTCATGCAGCACGTTTACGACCGGATTGTTGAGGCGGGTGAGACATTTGGATTGGTGCACGCCGGGTACCACGCGCTCAACTCATTGCGGCTGGAAAAAGCCTACCGGCACTGGAGTCATGACATCACCGATGAAGACTCGCCATTGGAAGCGGGGCTCGGTTTTGTGATCAAGTTTGATAAGCCGGGTGGTTTTATCGGTCGCGAGGCACTGTTGGCGCAGCAGGAGCAGGGTGTTGCGCGGCATCTGGTGCAGCTCAAACTTAACGATCCCGAGCCGCTGATTTATCACAACGAACCGATCTGGCGGGGCGATGAGATCGTCGGTCACATCACGTCCGCAGCCTTCGGCCATACGCTCGGTGGGGCAGTGGGTTTGGGCTACGTGAGTGCCGAGCCGGGGGCGCCAGCTGATGCAGTGCTGGGTGATGCATATGAGGTGGAAGTCGCCTGTGAGCGATACGCGGCAGATGTCTCACTGCGACCGCTTTATGACCCCGACAACGCCAAAATTCGCTGCTAAGGATCGGCTGCCTCAGGCGCTCTCCACCAGATCTTCCGTCATCAAGCGGATCGGAAACTTGGCACGGATCTCAGCGTCGACCTCCGGTGATATGTGAGAGGGCACATAGGTTGCCAGAATGTGGTCCCGCGTGCGAATGGCGTTGTCGATGGCCGAGGGTTTGTCTGAGGCCTCCCACACGGTCGGGCTGAACCGGTTGCCCACCTCGGGGTAGAGATACTCACTCTGCATGACTGCGAGGGTATGGTCTGAACCCAAGTAGTGGCCCTTGTCGCCGAGGCAGACCTGGGCAAGGTCGTCGAATCCCAAGGTTTTCTCGTTGACCTCAATGCCCCTGACCGCACGCAGTGTTGCGCCCAAAACGTCGTTATCGAGGATCAGGCTCTCGGGGCAGACCCCGAGCAGGCTCGAGTACATACCCGCCGCTTCGTAGATGAGGTTGGAGCCGGCCAGCGCTGGCGGCATCAGCGTGTGGGCGCGCTCAGCACCCGCCTGGAAGTCAGGCATGTTGGCATCGGTCATGCCGCAGGCGGTGCCAAAGGGCAAGTCAAAATAGAGCCCCAGCTGGGCACAGCCGCTGGAGATCAACCCTTGCTCCGGCGAGCCGCCGCTCATCGCCCCGGTGCGCAGATCAGACACAAAAGGCCAGGCGCCGATGATGGCCGGTGCGCCGGGTTCAATGGCATTCACATAAACGAGCCCACCGATGCATTCGGCCCAGGCCTGACTCACTGCGCCCGCCAAGGTCGCCGGTGTGGTGGCACCGGCTTGGCCCGCCGACAGCAACAGCACGGGCATGCCGCCCTCGACCGCGACCCGCAAGCACTCCAGGGCGTCCTGTGCGAACTTCATGGGTGGTACGACAAAGCAGTTCGATTGGCTAACGAAGGGTCGCGCGCGCCAGGCCGCCTCGCCACCCGCAATGATGTGTAGCATTTCGAGCGCCTTGCCGAGATGGTCGCAATTGCTCCAACTCGCACCCACATGCTTACGGGTGCCGGCCACGCTGCAGTAGGTCGTGTTGAGATCCATCTCGTAGGTATTATCCAAGTCGCGGAGCACGCACATGCGCTGAAACATATGAATGTGTTCACAGTTGTCTGCAATGCGCGCAAGGTCGTACAGATCGCGGGTCGTTGAGTCGCGGTATTCGTTTTTGACCGAATCAGCGATCATGACTGCCGCGCCTGCGGTGGCGAAATGAACACGAGAACCCGATAGGTCCAGATCGAATTCCGGGTCCTGCGCATGGAGCGTGAGATTTCGCTTGGCGTGTTTCAGCGCTTCGTCCACCACCGCTCTGGGCATCCGCAACCGGCCGTCTTCTCCCAGCACGGCGCCAACCGCCTGGCAGGCTTCTATGCAGTGGGGTGTGGCGTCTTTGAAACCCACGTCCTCAAGAATGCGGTAAATGTTTCCGACGATGGCCTCGAGATCCTGATCGCTAAAAGGATGGTAGCGGCCGCCACTTTCACCGGGCCGCACTGGTTTCATGGCTTCTTCCAGGGGTGCCGCTCGTTGAGCATGCCGCGCCTGTCGGCCTCCCGCACGTCTCGCCATTGTCAGGTCCCCCCTAAAGTCGACTGACGATTTCCCGGACGAGGTCTTATCCGGGTTGGGTTACCCCATTAGAAATAACTCAAAAAGCCGGTGCACGCCAGAGAAAAAACAGTGGCCATGATACTCAGGCGCAAGCGCTCAATCGGTAACAGTCTGCAAGGCTTCGGGGTTGCTCCAGAAGCCACTCAGCAGGTCGGTGTGTGCAATGACATAGAGTGCGTCCGAGTCGATGATTACGCGTGTATTTTCTCCAACCGATCCCGGCCGCAAAGCTACTTCACCGACCGCGGCGATGCGGGAGCGCGAGGGCTCATCCTTGTTCTGAATCTCAAACAGTGCGATCCGATCAATCTGCTCGTAAGTATCCCTGCTTAATCGTTGCGCGGTGTAAGGCACGGTTATTCGGTCGACATCGTCGCCTGCAAGATAAGTCAATGCGTAGCGGTTGTATTGCGCTGGGCTATAGGCCCAGTCCCAGCCTACACCCAATTCGATCAGGCTTTGTGAGACCGGCGCGGAGACATCGGATATGTCATAAAGCTCCAGCTTTGGCATTTGATCAGCACTGCGACCCAATCCCAGTAGCAGCTCAGGGCTTACCTCGTGCAACAGGTCTGAAAAACCTGGCACCTCGAGCTCTCCTACGATCGCGGGATTTTCCGGGTCGCTAAGATCCAACACATAAAGTGGGTCGATGCGCTCAAAAGTCACGAGGTAAGCACGAGGCCCTTTGAATCGCACGCCATACAAGTCTTCGTTTGGCTTGCCGATCTGTTGATCAGGGCTATCCCCCAACACCGCCAGGCGTTCAAGTTCGGGTGCAGCTGAATCCGGTTTCAGGATATAGAGCAGATGTTCAAAGGCGTCATCCTCGTCGCTGGTCCAGCGGGTGGTGATGAGCCGCAACACGCCCTCATATTCGCTGACTCTGAAGTCTGCATGACCGCCGGTATAGAGCGCGCCTGAGACGGATTCGGATCCCACGTACGCCAAATTGTTGAGGTTGAGGAGGTGGATCAAGGTCTCGTCAGAAGCGAGATCCCAACGTACAAAACTGAGCGCAATATATTGCGCTCCCAGCGATATACCATCGATAGATTCCATCACGCAGGCGGCGCTGACAATCTCGCCAGTGGCGCTTGATACGCTAAGTAATGTGGTAATGACTGGGTCGCCGGGCAAGTCAGTGGCAAGAGGGTGTTCCGCATCCTGTCGGTAGCAGTCATCCAGAGAGAACGGGCTCATTGGTTCTCCGTTGAGCAGGATCTCTGGGAGAATTTCACTCTCGGCAGCGTCCTCCAGAATGCGCTCGTTCTCGGCGGCTTCCTCCTCCGTAGCCGGGTAAGGGATCAGCCCTTTTATCTGGGGTGTGTGACGGGAGACGACGTAGATATTGTCCCCACTTCGCCGGGATGAGACGAGGCCACCCTCTATTTCCAGGCGGCTCGTGAGTGCGGGCTCCGCGGGGGTTGCTACATCGTAAGCATCAATCGTGACTTGCTGGGCCTCCCAGTAACCGGGTTCGATGTACCGTGGACCGAAGGTACCCCACCAGGCCGTGGACAGCAGCACATGCAGGGTTTCCTTATGGAGATACATCCCCTCAGCCGTCAGTCCCTCGGTCAATGAGATGGCCCCCTCAAGTCTTGCCGCGCCAGCATCTGGGTCCGTGGTGAATAATCGAATGGCGGCCGCTTCGGAACCGGGCTCGGGGGGCATGACGTCGGCTGCAGGCGCTTCCTCGAGGATAAAACAACAGGCACTGCGGCTGGGTGCAACGGCGAGCACGGAACCATCGTATTTCACGATGTCCGATTCATCGATGCCCGCCTCTAAAGTGTAGGTCGTTGAGAATCCACCCTCAGCGCTCTCTGGGCCGGGTCCGGCGTCAGCCATGGCGTAGTTTCTCCCTGCTGAGGTGGTTGACAGCTTGGCCCGGTAAGCCTGCAACCCCTCTCCGGCATCAGAGGTAATCCACAGCCCAGTGGGGTCTGGCGCTGGGGGAGGAGTTGCCCCCGGGTCAACGATGCTGGGCGCGTCGCCGCCCGAGCCGCCGCATGCGCCAATACAGCATATGCCAATTGCCAAAAGAGCGAGGGTGATCCTTGACATTGGGGTCTCGTTCATTGAATGACGACTGACTCTAACGCTGGCGGCAAGATTTGTCAGTCAATGGCGTGGCCTGCGGGAGTCTCCGGTGCCCTCGGGCAAGGCAAGCCCCGCCCTCAGGCGGCTGTTACCGAGACCTCGTAAAGTGTGTAAATCAGTTGGCCGCTACCGTCGAGGACCCCAGCACCGACCGCTTGAACGCTATTGAGCCAGGCATATCGTTCATCGCCCGTCTGAAATGTGGGTGCAGTGGTGATCAATCCATTCTTCATGTCGGCGCGGCCACCATACTCTACGTAGATGAAAGCGCCGTCATCGGTTTCGAGCGTAAAGCGCACATCCACGCAGCCTACCTCCGCATTCGAGCCAATCGTTAGCCAGTCCGCGGCATCATTTGCCGCCAGCTTGGCGCGGATGCGATCGCCCTCAACCTCAACGCTGGCAACGTCGACCAACAGGCGCGAGCCCTTTGGTCCGTCGCCCACCTCGATGCGCTGCCCCAGTTGAACCGTGATGGTGCCCATGGGCACCAGCGTGGCAGTGGCTCTCATGACGCGCTCCTGTGAGTGGATTGCTCCACATGAATGTTACCGCTCAGCGTGCTCGTGCTACCTGCGGAGAGATGAATTATGAAACTCACGGATCGCCAGCGCTGGCTGACTAGCCACCGCCGTCGCCGCCACCACCGCCGTCGCCACCGCCACCGTCGCCAAAAGCGCCACCTGAATCACCGGTATAGCCGCCGTCTTTGTCGAAGGTCCCTGAACCCCCGCCGAACCATATCACTGATCCATCGGGCTCTACTTTTCCTTTCAGCTGTCGGTCACCGCACTTTCGACAAACCAAATAGGCGTCACCGGTTTCAAAATCAGCGACTTTGTCTGACTTGAAACCATGGCTGAGACTGCCGCAGGCGCGGCATCGGTAAGAGAACGCGAGGATCGGGAAGACGATACTCAAGGCGCCGAACAACAGGGCGAGAAAAATCAGAAAGTCGTTATCCATGGTAACTGCCGTGTAATCGCTGAGCCTCGAGGTTACCCCCTGAGGAGCGGGAAAAAAATCCGGACATTTCGCGATGTGGGTGCCTTCAGCAACTCGCTTTGTGCTGACGGCGGGCAGCGCTGCACCTGAGCGGGCTGTTGCCGCGGCTGTGGCAGTCAGGCGATCTCAAGTGGGTGAATCCAAAGTAGTGGCACGCCTTCGGTGAGCTTGAGTAACTCACTCATTGCCTCGTCCTCAGTCATTCCCCTGCCTCGCAGCGCTGTCATCACAACCTCACTGCTATAGCAGGGCAGGGGCGTGCCATCATCCTCATAGATGCAACCAAGTAGGGCGTGGTTAAAGCCCTCAATAAGGGGAATCTCAACGTGGTCTGCATCGGACATCGCGAACGTCCTCCGTGAGTGTTAGCCCATCATCTCAAATACCGCCGCCGTGTTCGAACCCAAAGGGTAAATCTCGGCTATCGAACATCGCAGGTACGAGAATGGTGGCGCGCGAAAAAGCCTCTTTGCGGCGACTGCAATTTAGTTCAGTGTTATGTTCTCAACTGCCTCGGACTTCTGCGAACTCACCCCCCATGTTGCCACACAGTATGAGAACCGGCCTTACGTCGTGGAACTACAGGACGAGAAGGCAATTGAGGATAGTGGCACAGGAAATTTACCAGCAAGCACGCGTGTCCCCTGAGAGAAACTTCGTTTTTTTGCACGTGCCAAAAGCAGGCGGCACCTCAATCAGGCACTTTTTCAGGGACATCTTTTTAGAGCGATCTATCTTTCCAGAGGATAGGCTCTCTAATTTTCCTTTGTGGGAGGATGTATCGAGTGAAGGGCCCAAAGCCTACCTTGGCCATCTTGGTTGGGCGTTCGCCCGATCAGCAAGGGCTGAGACAGCTACCGTACTCAGAGATCCCATCGAGAGACTCCTATCCGTTTACGTTTACGCCAGCAAAGCAATGCTGAGACAACCGTTGATCGGCATGGACTCCAGTCAAATGAGCCTCATTCAATTTCTTGAAAGCACCCAAGTTGGAATCAGACAGAATATTGATAACGCACAAACGTGGCAGCTTTGTCATTGTTATCACTGGGAACAGCGCGAAAAATTGGCAGAGACAAGCGACCAGACGATTTTTCGCGCTGCCAGCGAGAATTTAGAGAAAATAGATTGGCTTGGGGTGTCTGAAAATTTATCTGAATTTTGCAAACGATTGTCGATGTCAAAAATCCAAACCGAGAAAAATGCGCCCCGCCGAAACGTATCGAGCGGCAGACTCTCATACAGCGGACTCTCGGACAGAGAAAAAAAGGCGATGCACAAATGCACGGAAATGGATGTCGCTCTTTACGAGAAAGCGCGGCATCGATTGGCTTGCGGCCCTCGCTGACGTGTGTCGGCGGTCAATGTAGTTGTCTCGCGGACCATGGCGACCCAGCGTTTCAAAGGCCGCTTTCGGGACTATTTGCTATCGACCGCTTTTTCGCGATTGGCGTGGGTCTCCCGGGTTGATTGACAGAGCGACAGGTTGCTGACGAAGCTACAGCTCAGGTAAAAAACGTTGAGAAAGGAGGTTGGCGCGGAATGCAGGAGTCGAACCTGCGACCTTCGGTTTCGTAGACCGACGCTCTATCCAGCTGAGCTAATTCCGCGCGGTATCCCACGAGACTGACGCCCGCTGGGGCGCGTAGTATACACACTTGGCGTGCTCGGGCCAGCGGTCAGCCGGGCACCCCTCGGCGGTTCCCTGGTCCATAGAGAAGATGCCATTACTGCAACTTAAGTGAGGAGGAAGGTGATCCAGCATGCAGATCTTGGTCGATGCAGACGCCTGCCCGGTGGTCATTCGCGAAATACTGTATCGCGCAGCGCAAAAGCGTGAAATTAAACTCACTTTGTTCGCCAACCAGTCCTTTCAGGTGCCGGCTTCGCCGCAGATCAGTCTGTATCAAGTCGCCAAGGGGCCCGACATGGCAGATCACGAAATCGTCGCCCGGGTGAGCGCCGGAGATCTTGTTATCACTGCCGATATTCCCCTCGCCAGCGAAGTGCTGGAAAAGGGCGCACGGGTAGTGACCCCCAGGGGAGAGCGTTACACCGAGAACAATATTCGCCAGCGTCTGCAGATGCGTGACTTTATGGAAACCATGCGCGCCTCAGGCGAGCACACAGGTGGTCCGCCACCGCTTAATCAGGCGGACCGCAAGACCTTTGCCGATCAGTTGGATCGCCTGCTCACCCAAGTCACGAGGTCAACTGCCGAGCAGCAGTGACGATAGCGCCTTGAGTGGCCGTGGGTTTAGTGGCGGGGGGGTTCAGTGGTTGTGGGCAGCGCCACTGTTGATCACCGGCTGTGCCGCGCGATCACTGCACAGGATCACCAGCAGGTTACTCACCATCGAGGCCTTGCTCTGAGGATCGAGGTCGATGATCTGCCGCTCGGTTAACTGCCCCAGCGCGGCTTCCACCATGCTCACTGCCCCCTCAACGATCTTGCCGCGGGCTGCAACGATGGCTGAAGCCTGCTGCCGCTGCAGCATCGCACTGGCAATCTCGGGCGCGTAGGCGAGGTGGCTGATGCGAGCCTCCAATACCTCGACGCCTGCCTTGCCCAGTCGCTCCTGAACTTCGCCCTTGAGAATATCGCCTATTTCATTGGCGCTTCCGCGCAGGGTGATGGACTCACCCTCATGGTCGTCGTAGGGGTAGCTGGTGGCCATGTTTCGGATCGCAGCTTCGCTCTGAATCGCGACGTAATCCTCATAATCGTCGACCTCGAACACAGCTTCGGCGGTATCGATAACACGCCACACGACCACCGCGGCTATCTCAATCGGGTTGCCGGCGGAATCATTGACCTTGAGCTGTCCACTCTCAAAATTTCGGATGCGCAGGGATACCCTTTGCTTGGAATAAAACGGGTTGGCCCATCGAAGGCCAAGGGCGCGGTCGGTGCCCACGTATTGACCGAAAAGTTGCAGGACCCGGCCCTCGTTGGGGGCAACCATATAGAAGCCGGCGAGGCAGATAGTCGCCAACACGGCAACCAGCACTGCCATTATTTTGAGCGCGACTCCCCCCAGCAGTATCGCCCCGGCGACACCCGTCACAATCGATAGGGGCAGTGCTGCTAACATCGGGTATCCCGATGTGGTTGAGGCCCGTTTCTCATCTTGCATCGATCTCGCTCCTAGTGGTTCACGCGCCTAATGTCTCTGTTCGTTGGACAACTGACACAAAAATTGTCACGACTCCCTGTGACGTTAGCAAACTGTGCCATATTTGCCACTGACACAGGATCAATCGTCGGCGTTGCAAAATCGCAACGGAGGTGTCGGGTTTGTCAGCGATCCGCAGTGTTGGTGTTGGCAGTCAGGCCTATCTGAATTAGGTGTCTACCCATTCGATGATCTCTGCTTCCAGATTATCAAGATCAACTGTCTCTTCGCTCACCGCCCAGTCCGCCACCGCGATGCCCACCAGACGAGTCGATTGTTTATCGCCAGTGATGAGGGGGTGCCACGGAGGCAGTGGTTTGCGGTCGTGGATAAGGCGGTAGGCGCAGGTGCTTGGCATCCACTTGAGTTCTGAGGCGGTCATTGCGCGCACATCAAGACAATCCTTTACCTTGGCGAAGCGTTCCCCATAGCTTGTGCACCGAGCGGTTTCGGTATTAAGCAGCGCGCAGGAGACCCGAGTATAAAAAACGTCAGCGGTCTCCTCATTGACCAATTTGTGCAGGCAACATTGCCCGCAGCCGTCACAAAGTGATTCCCACTCGGCGTCGGTCATCTCATCCAGTGTTTTTCTCTCCCAGAATGGCGCGTCAGACATACCGTTCTCTTATTAGATCTTGCCCCCACGAAGACCCGTGATCGTGCATCATCGCGTTGGGCCCTCGGGTTTGACAAGCACTGCGCGAAAAGGCGGCTCGCGCGACTCAGGGGTTAAATCATTGGTTCAGAAGGGCTGGTGGCCCACAGCTTCGTGTATCAGTATTACATCAAGGCAGTTGGATAACGGATAACCTTCGAGAGTAGGGTTAAGGAGAAGCCGATATGGATTTGGGTATCAAGGGCCGCCGGGCGCTCGTCTGTGCGTCGTCTAAAGGGCTCGGCAAGGGTTGTGCAGAGGCACTGGCAGCGGAAGGCGTTGATTTGATCCTGAATGCCAGGGGCAGTGAGGCCTTGGAAGGCACGGCCAATGCCTTGCGTAGTCAATACGGCGTGGCAGTGACACCCGTGGCGGCCGACATTACCAGCGAGTCGGGACAGGAGGCTGTTCTGGCAGCCGCTGGGGATGTTGACATTCTTGTTACCAATGCGGGGGGACCGCCGCCCGGACTTTGGTCGGACTGGACGCGAGACGATTTTATTGCAGCGTTTGACGCCAACCTGCTCACGCCCATTGCCCTGATCAAGGCGCTGTTACCGGGTATGACACAGCGCGGCTGGGGTCGTATCGTTAACATCACTAGCGTTGCGGTGAAAGCGCCGATTCCGGTGCTGGGGCTGTCCAATACGGCTCGGTCGGGTTTGACGGGATACGTGGCGGGAGTCTCAAGGCAGGTCGCAGGCAGCGGTGTCACTATCAATAATTTGCTTCCCGGCCTGCACGATACCGACCGGCTGGTGATGCTGGATACGGTCGACGCCAATGCACGCGGTATTTCGCCAGAAGAGGCCCGGGCTGCCAGAATGGCAACGGTCCCTGTTGGGCGCTTTGGTACTGCAGAGGAATTCGGTGCGGCGTGTGCGTGGTTATGTTCGACACAGGCCGGCTTTGTCGTTGGCCAAAATATTCTGCTCGATGGTGGTGCTTTCCCCGGGGCGATGTAGCCGGTGCACATTGCCGTTGTGCAAGTGCAGCCCGTAACCGGCGGTGGGTCAGTTCTTGTTCTCCCGGGCGCGTAATCGCTGGACGAGACTTGAGGTGTCCCAGCGATGGCCGCCCATGGCCTGCACATCCGCATAAAAACCGTCTACTAGTTCAGTCACCGGGACGTCGATGTCGGCTGCCCGAGCCGCCTCAAGAACGATGCCCAGGTCCTTTCGCATCCAGTCTACGGCGAAGCCAAAGTCAAATTCTCCCGCGATCATGGTGTGCGCCCGGTTGTCCATCTGCCAGGATTGTGCGGCACCCTGGGCGATTACCTCAATGACCTTTGATGCGTCGAGACCGGCCCGTTCGGCAAAGTGAATGCCCTCTGCCAGACCCTGAACCAATCCTGCGATACAGATCTGGTTCACCATCTTGGTCAACTGGCCGGTGCCATTGGGGCCCATGTGCTGCACACACTTGGCATAACACTCAATCAGCGGCACAGCGTCAGCATAGTCTGCCTCCTCGGCGCCAACCATGACTGTCAGCGCGCCTTTTTCGGCACCAATTTGCCCCCCGGATACCGGAGCATCGAGAAAACGAACGCCGCGTTTGCGGGCAGTTTGAGTGAGTGCCTTTGCCAGCGCCTCGGAGGTTGTGGTGTGGTCGATGAGCAGCGCACCGGCCGGGAGCGTTTCCAGTACACCCGTATCGGCGTTAGAGACGGCAAGGACGTCATCATCATTACCAACGCAAAGCATCACGGCATCCTGTTCCGCAGCGGCCGCGGCGGGCGTCTCGGCAACAGTGCCGTGAAATTCTCCCTGCCACGCCAGCGCGCGTTCCCGGGTTCGGTTGAAGACGGTAACAGTATGGCCTGCCTGCGCGAGGTGCCCGGCCATGGGATACCCCATTGCGCCCAATCCGATAAAGGCGATTCGCTTGTGCTGCAGAGTCATCTGCTGAGCGCTCCTGTCGTATATATCAAGCCCAGAGGGTAACCCAAGTGACAGGCGAATCGTGTATGGCAACGGAAGGTAAGCCGCAGGCTACGGATATTGTCATTGGTGCTGGCAGTGGCATCGGCGGCGCATTGGTTGACCGCTGGCGCCACGATGGCGTGC
>Ga0181565_10000817_pt1 | contig 23436 bp, 20 predicted proteins | sample 101ome_16_FD_129661 | JGI IMG/M metagenome (GOLD analysis project Ga0181565, IMG submission 129661) | Coastal salt marsh microbial communities from the Groves Creek Marsh, Skidaway Island, Georgia - 101401AT metaG (megahit assembly) | ecosystem: Environmental > Aquatic > Marine > Intertidal... | reverse complement strand
TGGTTATCAGGGAAATTACAGCGACCTAAGCTGGGGCCTGGATAATGAAATCCCAGTAACTTTTTTTGTCGCAGACCCAGCAATTGGCTCGGCAATGAAGCAGTCTAGCCTTAACTATATCAAAGAAAAAGCACCAAGGGCGCACATCGTTTTTTTTAAAGGCGCCTGGCACAATATCCATAAATCCCAAACCGAACTTTTTACCCAAAAACTAAAAGAGTGGATAAATTTAATAAAATAATTATTTATTTTTTTAGTAGATAACTAATTAAAGACAATATCGCACTCACCACCAAACAGCTCACAATCGGAAAGTAAAACGTCGAGTTTTCTTTTTGAATCTTTATGTCACCAGGTAACTTTCCAAGAGGTATCGAGGAACCAAAAAAATGATACCCAACACCGGTTATAATAAAGAAAATACCAACGATGATAAGCGTTTTACTAATTGGGTTCATCTAATGGCCCAGTCAATTTCTTGAACATTCATTTCTCGTAAATATTTGTTACATTGACTAAAATGCTGGCAACCAAAAAAACCACGATAAGCGCTAAGAGGAGAAGGGTGAACAGAGGTTAAAACCAAATGTTTACTGTCATCTATTAAGGATTTTTTCTGTATTGATTTACTCCCCCATAACATAAAGACGGTGTTTTCTTTGTAGTGACTTAAATAATGAATTATTTTATCCGTGAATATTTCCCAGCCTTTGCCTTGATGAGAACCGGGTTTTTTTTCCTCTACAGTCAACGTGGAGTTTAACAATAAAACCCCTTGATTTGCCCATGAACCAAGATCTCCGTGAGTAGGAATATCCACGCCGATATCACCATTAATTTCTTTGTAAATATTTTTTAAGCTAGGAGGAACGGGAATGTGTTTTTTGACACTAAAAGCAAGGCCATTGGCTTGATCTTCACCATGGTAGGGATCTTGCCCTAAAATGACCACTCTCACCTTGGAAAAAGGAGTCGAAAAAAGGCAGTTAAAAACATCCAACATTTTGGGATAGATAGTTTTTCCACTTTTTTGCTCATTAATTAAAAATTGACTTAGTTCAGAAAAATAACTTTTCTCAAACTCAGAGGATAAAACTTTTTGCCAACAATCGGGAAGATTAAAATCTGTTAATTCAACAATCATACTCAACTCCTAAAACAAAAGAATAATGGAGAATGATTATTACGACAATTTTAAAGGCTTAAAAAGAAGTGCTAACCGAAATATTAAACATACTATTATCTATATCAAAAAGAGATAGGTTCGCTCTTCTTCCACTAGGATCTAAGAATTGGTCAAATTTTTCGTAGCCAATTCCCACACCTATTTTTTTATACTGCGTACTTAAGCCTGCACTTATCCCATACGAGTCCGTCGCTACATTATTATGAGTAAAGCTCTTTGTCGCACTAATGCTAAGACTTGCACTTAACCAATCAAAGAGTTGTTGTCCAAGCGACGCATTAATTGTGTGTTGATGAAGGATATTGCTATTTCCATAGACATCAGTTTCGTATTTAAAAAATGAGTAACTATTTGAAAAACTAATACCTAAACTAGTTTTCTCTCCTAGTTTTATAGGAAGTGAAAATGAATGGCCTACGGTGGAATACAAGTTTTGAAAATGACGACTAAAGTCCGATGTAGCGATTGTCGCACGATATGAGGAATTAAATGTTAAGACATTTTCTAGATTGATTGAGTGAGTTGCTGAAATAGCGACATTGCCTAATTCATAACTACTATACTGATCGTTTAAATTCTTCGTTGCGCTTGTATTCAATCCCAGAGAATACTCACCTATTTGATGATTTATTCCACCAAAAACAACATTTATAAGAGAGCTTTCTCCTGTTTTTTTGGTTTTAAAATTACTATAAATTGCGCTTCCCGTTGAGACTCCAAATGAAAAAGCATTAAATGATAAACTTAAAACAGAAATTGTAAGTAGGGTCTTCATTAAATTCCTTATTACCTAATGGATAACTTCTATAACCACGATAACTCAATGCAACAATCGGAAATATAAAATTGAAAATTTTTCTCCAGGTTACTCCACCGCCACTATGTATTTTCAACCACTTAAGAAAAATAACTAAATAATTGTAAGTTTTACCTAAGCAATTTAGAAAAACAAAGATGTATGGCATAAACAGGCTTAATCAGGGGATAAATGTCAAATTTGGAGATGGTGTCATGGTTAGAAAATTTATCACAACATGTTTATGCTTGGTCCTAATCAATCAAGTTTCAGTTGCTAAAGAGAGTAATCCCACAAATTACTTAAACAACATTACACCAGAGTTAAAAAAACAAATTGATGGACTTATCGCTAGGCAAAGTGGAGGCACCCAAAGACCAGAAGCCTGCCCACTTGAATCTAAGCTTCACTTAGATTTACTCACAAAAGTTCAAAATATAAAAAGCTTGTTTCAAGACGATTGTCTAGATAACGATCAAACCATTATTTCAGAAATTCTAGAAGGCGCAAAATCGATTCAAGAAAATATTGAGGCCATCAATCCAGAAGACGACACAGAAGAGAGTAATATAAGTGAAGATATAGAAGAAACAACAACTTTTGATATCGGAGGAGTAGCAATTGATGGAAAAACTGTCGCCAATGTTCTCTCAAACATCAATGAAATTTACACGAAAAAATCTTGTAGTAAATTATCTGATAATAAAAACTTTCTATCCTCAACAGCTGATATAATTCTCGACATTTCAAAAATAGGACTATTAGTTCCAAACACGACTGTTCTAACTGTTGCGGGCGGCGGCGTGGCCATATCAAGCACCCTCACAATTTTATCAAATTTATTAACGAAGAGATTTGATTTTGATGAAACCGAAGATAGGCAAACTTTCATCAAATTAAATTGCGCTTTTTATGATATCAGAAGAGATATTGAGAAATCCGGTTTTCTAGACATCTCTACCCAATCACACGAAAGTGACCAAGAAATTGTTAAAGACTTATTAAAGAAGACTGAAGTTGAATTCAAAGCATTTAACAAGCAATATGAAACATACCTAAAAAAATTAGCGAGTGACAAAAAGAAATTTTATCAAGAAAACTCAGCACATTTATATGAAGTGATCACCAATATTTCTAAAATAAATGAAGAAGTTCAACGTCCAATAACTCTTCCATCACAAAAATTGGCATTGATTGAATTGATTGCAAGAAAGTCTCCTCTTTTAAAAAAAGAACTTCAAACCTACATAGAATCAAATTCAGATGAATTAAATTTTTTAAATATTCAATTACTGGCCATTTTAGAAAAATATGACCCAAAAGATATTATTGGTATTATCGAAATACAAGAAATGGAGCTACAAAGCTTTGTGATGAAATACCAAGAACAACTGAAGTATCATTTTGATAGACTTAACAAAACGTACTCCACCGTTCAAAAGGAAATAGACAAAAAATGGGCAAAAGAAACTTATATTGGACATGAAAATCCAGCAAAATTTCTTGAAGCACTGGATAAGGAAAAAACAAGCAAAACAGCTCAATATGAAAAGCTCTATCTGGGGCTTGAAAATGTAAAGGCCCGTCTAAAAAGAATTGTTGATGAAGTGCCTTTCACGTCATCTGATGATGGAACTGAAAATGTCGTTAGTATACTAAGTGAGTTTGAGGCCATCGTTGATCAAATTTATGGAAAGCATGGAGAAAAGTTTTTAAACTACACAACTAAAAAAAGCATCAAAATTAATAAATCATTTAATTCAAATTTTAAAGAATTTGCTGAAAATCACTTAGAGCAACTCCCAGAAGGAATGAATATCAGAAATAAAGATGATGTATCCCCTCTGAGATTAATGTACGCATGTCAGGACGCGAGGCCATTTAGACGTCAATGGAAACTTGCTGAGTCACTGGCTCAACAAGGCTATGATTTCGTTGCCACTAATGCCGACTTATTTCATAGTGATATCAGAAAACTATGGCTAGGAAGAAGTGGGGACCGTCGGTTTGGCATTCACAATTTTCTTTCAAAATATGAAAAAATACAAATGCATCATAAATCAGCAATTTATGCAAAAAAGAAAATTTCAGGAATTGAATTTGATCGAAAGTATGTCAGAAAGTACTTGCGAAAAAAATATTTAGGTCGTGCCATTCTTGAAGTGACTGAATCGAAGAAAAAAGCCAAGATTCTTCAGGATTTAATTGAAGTATATGACTGCCCACTTCGCACCATTATGCCTTAATTTTGAGTATCAGAATTATCTTTAAAGGGTTGCCTGTAAAAGTGGCAACCTTTTAAACACATTAATAAAAAAGTTCGTATAAGAAATATCCAGCCCTGGTTTATTTAAAATATCAATTGATATGATTGAACAAATCCAATTGATCGCCTATTATATAAGTTATAGGGTATATCTATTTTATGAAAAGTTTTATTTCTATTTACACAATGATAGTGCTTTTTTTCGCATCCACATTTATTGGGGCGACGCTTCAATCTGTGGATCATAAAGTTATTACCGTTCTCGATAATACCTCTCAGGGTATATCGTTTCTAAAAAAAGCCCCATCAAATTCCTCTAATCAATCCCACACCGTCTTTTTTGCAGCTCACTCTCCGTTAGAAAATAATTCCGAACAAGAGGATAATGAAAATGAAGAGGAAGATAACTTGGAAAAAGACATCGACCTCATTACTTCTCATTTCTCACCTTGGCGTACACACCGAGAAGAGAATCTGATCGCATCTAACAAATCAAAAGTCACTTTTCGTTCACAAAAAGTCTGGAGACCGCCTCAAAATATTCTTGTTTAAAAAAACACCTCTTTTTTAACTAAATTCAATTTAGTTACTAAACAATTTTAAACAGGAATATTTTAATGAAAAAAAATAATCAATTTCAAGCAGACTTTTTATCGTCTATCGTTGTTTTTCTAGTTGCACTACCATTATGCCTTGGTATTTCCATTGCCTCAGGTACACCTCCCATTTATGGGCTCATTTCAGGAATAATCGGTGGAATCATCATCGGTTACTTTGGAGGAGCACCACTTCAAGTTAGCGGCCCAGCAGCTGGACTCGCCGTCATGGTTTATGAATTTATTCAAAGCTATGGCATAGGATCACTCGCAGCCCTCGGTGTCGTTGTCGGTATTTTTCAAGTTCTAATTTTCGTCTTTAAACTGGCCGACTACTTTAAGGCAATTTCTCCAAGTCTGATCAAAGGACTTCTTGGTGGTATTGGACTCCTAATTCTTACCAGCCAAGTCTATGTCGCTTTTGATACTGGGCCGGTAGGTAACGGTCTAGAAAATATCATTAAAATGCCTGAGTCATTTATTAGTTATATCGTTGAGAGCGGCAGTGGCAGAAATGCGCTAATTATCGCGGTGATTACCTTATTGACAATCATCATTTGGGGAGCCAAGGGCGGAAAAGCGGCGCAAATAGTTCCACCACCATTATTGGCAGTTATTGTCGCAACTGGATCTGCCCATCTACTTGGCTACAATGTAAAGTTTATTACGTTGCCTGAAAATATATTAGGTGGACTCAACTATGTTAATGCAAAGTCTTTTAGCTTCATGACACCTATCGCCTTTTTAAAAATGCTCGGTATTGCCTTTGTTGCCACCGCAGAAACTCTACTATCCACTTCTGCAATTGATCGATTGTCAAAATCACAATCAAATTACAATAAAGAAATGCTTGGCCAGGGAATTGGTAACTTTATTGCTGGTTTATTTGGGGCCCTTCCCATAACTGGGGTAATCGTAAGAAGTAGTGCAAATATCCATGCCGGAGCAAAAACTAAGTGGAGCGCCATTTTTCATGGAATATGGTTACTCATCATGGTTTTTATTTTTAGCAATATCCTTCAATATATCCCAATGAGTGCATTAGCTGGGATTCTAATCTTCACCGGTTGGAAACTACTAGATATAAAAAGCATTCCTGCACTAGTAAAAAAATCAAAATCAGAGGCAATCATTTACTTTGTTACCCTTAGTTTAATCGTGTCCGTTGATTTATTAACAGGAGTCGTTGTTGGCTTTATTTTTTCAATTGCCCTCCTTGCAAAAAGATCAAAAAAACTGAAGGTAGAAACAGTTACTAAAGAGAATAAATTTACCTTAAAATTAAGTGGAGAGGCGTCATTTATGCAGATACCAAGAATGTCTCTTGTCTTTGCTGAAATAGAAAAAGAAAACCACGTCGTCATTAACACTCAAGACCTAAAGTCAAAAGATTGGGCGTTTGAAGAAAATATCAATCAAAAATTGATGGAGCTTGAAGCGAGGGGCATTAAAACAAATTTAGTCTCCGGCTAAACAACCCAATATTTTTTACTAAGACAAATACTTGAAAGCCCGATAAACTACTAAAATTTATCGGGCTTTCATGTTCTTAGAATTTATCAATAAAATAAAAATTGCTCTTCAAACAAGCAGAACTCTATCAGAGAAATTAACCAATATCACAAATATTGACGGTTTTTACCAAACCGTTTTGGGGTGCTTATTTCTAACAGTTATTATTAACTATTGTTTTTTTTATTTATTTAAAAACATCAACAAATTAAGCACCAACCCACCACAAAAAAAACCAATTAAATTCTCACCAATAGAGTTAGTTTCAGCATTTTTATTTTATCTTTTCATCACAATTATTTCCTACATTAAAATAATTACAGAAATCAGTAATAAACTTTTTGCTATTGGAGGAGACTCGTTTAATCATTATGCTAGGCTTGTTGAATCAAAGAAAATTTTATCAGATCCCGAAATGAGTATCTTTCATTGGCCTGGTATTTTTTTTCCAGATGGCCTAACCGCATTTGATGGCGCTCCCACATTGGTAAATGATATTATCCACTACGTTCTCTCGCCTTTTTTTAATAGTGTATTTATCTATAACTTGATTCATCTAAGTACGTTCCCCCTTGCAGGGCTATTTACCTATATCCTGGTTAAAGAAATGACAAATAAGAAAGATCTGGCCATCTTTTCGGGGTTACTTTTTGCCTTTTCTCACCAACATCTCTTGGCCTCTCATTTGTGGCTTAACATTACTCATATAGAACTTATGCCTTTTATTTTTTGGTTATTTATCAAAATTGAAAAACCAACAATAAAAAATATTTTCTTTGCTTCATCGGCCTTAACAGTTCTTGGTTACCAAAGTTTGTATTTTTTATTTTTCATGTACCTCCTTATTGTCCTATTTTTTATCCTTCCAAGGCTAAAAAATGGATTTCAACATGTATTATTAAATGCAATTCCATTATTTAGTTCAGGGATATTAATGTTGTTTTGGCTGGTGCCAATGCTTAACGACCCGACGATGGAAAAAGGAAAGTATGTCCCTCACATATTTTTTAATGCAGATATTTATAACATACTTATTGGGACAAACTTTCTGTTAAATGACTTCGCGACAAATCCTCAGTTTATCGGTTTACCGCTAGTTCTACTCGCAATCATTTCAGTTATCAAAAAACTAAACACGAAAATCGTCAACGCAAGCTTTCTGACGTTATTTATCTTCTCTTTAGGCTCAGTATTAAAAATAAAAAATGGGTTATTTCCAGTTATTCTTCCTGAAATTCTTTTAACAATTCTTCCTGCTTTTAAAAGCCTAAGGTCAACTGATCGCTTTATCATGCTATTAATAATCCCCATCTCAATAATGGCTTACAATACAATATGCCACTACACCAAAAAAAGAACAGGACTTACATTTTTTATTTTGTTTGCTCTTTTTACGACACAGTTTAAGTTTAACAATAAAACGATCGACGTGAACCCGCCTGAAATTTATCAATATATTCCAGAGAAACCAAGTGCCGACTTTGGAGTGCTTGAATTCCCATTAAATAACCCTAAATACTGGATGTGGAGAGCATCTCACCAGTATCAGATAGTGTATGGTTATTTATTTATTAGAGGGAAAAAGGATAAGTTTTTCCATCAATTGCATAAGAATATAATAAAGAGGGAAAAGATAAATATTGAACAATTAAAAGACAAAAAGGTTAAATATATCATTTCTCATATTGGCGATAAAGAGAATTTATATGCCAATATTTTTGGTGATAAAAATCGGAAAAATGAAGTTTATCTAAATATTAATCAATATATAGATGAAAAAGGACTGGATCAATTAGTAGAAATAAAAAGAATAAACAATAAAGCTTTATACCAAATTATTGATTAAGTTTTCCCCTAATATTTTTACGTTCACTCACCGATAAAATCTCATCAACAGGAGTTTTTATGAATAAAGGTGATCATTTAGAAGCGCTTAAAAGTCATTATATTGAAGAAATAAAAGAGGCCTTAATTGAATCTGAACATGATCAGGGAACAGTCATAGATTACGCCTTGTTAAACGATAAGATTTTATTTTCATGGAAAAGCGCTCACCTCGAAGGGGTCGACTTAAATACTTTTGTCGATTGGATTTCAGACGCGATCCCTGAGCATTTTGACCATCTTGATATTGTCAAAATCAGAAAAGCAGCATAATTGATTTGCCTTTTTAAAAATAATAAGATTTTCTTCTCCCTATTTGTATAAATGCATAAACAAAATTTCCTTGCGTGATTCATTATCATCTCTAGTGATCGACAAATTTTTTTAGTTAAAGGGTGTGTTTTTGATTCAAACTGAAATTTATAAAACCGATCAGTAAACAAGGGAGAAATATGAAACAATCTATAAATATCTTCACACCTGTTTACTATGATGTGCCAAGCTTTAAAATCCTAAGAGATAAAGTCAAAAAAAATGTCAGCTCAGATCTTTACAACACTCATTTTTACGTCATCGATGATACCTCAGGAGCAGACCTTGAAATTCAAGAAATTGAAGACTTAAGTGATTGCAGCATCATTACTCCACCATTCAACCTAGGCCACCAAAGAGCATTAGTATTTGCAATTAGAAAAATATTACCTAGATTTGAAGATAACGAGATTATCGTTACACTCGACTCCGATGGTGAGGATTCTCCTGAAGACCTACCAAGAATACTTGGAAAGCTTAACGAAACGGGAGGATTTGTTCTGGCCAAAAGGACAAAGAGACAAGAATCCCCTCTGTTTAAATTTCTATACGCTAACTTTAAATTACTTTTCTATACACTTACGGGAACGATTATAAAATCAGGAAACTATATGGCGTATCGGTCTTCTAGCATAAGAGAAGTGATTCACCACCCTTACTTTAATCTTTGTTACAGTAGCGTTTTCCTGGGCCTTAGAATAAGAACTAATTATGTACCTTGCGAGCGTGGAAAAAGATATGTTGGAACCTCAAAAATGAACACAACAGGGTTAATTTCTCACGGAATAAGAATGCTGATGCCGTTCGTTGAAAAAATAGCGACGAGATTTTTAATCTTTTTTAGTTCATTATTTGTCACAAGCTTAATTGCGACAGCAATATCTCTTCCCATTTATTTATTCACTAATATCAATGTCCCAAAATCATTATTTATTTTTCTTTTAGGGACATTGATTATTTCTACATTATCACTAGGAAATTTAATCGTCTTGTTTACTGTTTCTGCACAATCGATGAAAGATTCATTTAACTTTATTGACCAAAAGAATGATCGCAATGAAAAACAAAACAAAAAAGCAGGATAAATTAAACCCTAAGACAAATAACAAATTTAACGTCATTATTTTTACCCTTATCATTTTATCGGTTTTCACGGCCATTATTGAAACGGTAAAACCGATTTCTTCAGCTTATAATAACGAGATATATTATGCAGAAATACTGTTTAGTTTGTTTTTTACCGTGGAATATATAATCCGAATTAAAGCGTCTCCCAATAAAAAACAATATATTTTTAGTTTTTTAGGAATAATTGATTTTTTATCCATTCTGCCTTTTTACATCGGACTGCTCCAAATTGATGCTACATCAATTACCCTTATCCGAACAATAAGACTGATGAGGATTTTTAGAATTTTTAAGTTAGCAAATTTTTTACCTCAAGAAATTTACCTACTTTCTGCATTAAAAACTAATTTAAACAAAATAATTGTCTTCTTACTTTTTATCAGTATTGCTACTATTTTATTTGGTTCTGCAATGTACTTTATTGAAGGAGATGAATCAGGTTTCACGAGTATTCCAAAAAGCATATATTGGGCAATCGTGACCATGACAACTGTTGGTTATGGAGATTTGGCCCCAAAAACTATTTTTGGACAAATACTATCTTCAATTATTATGCTTCTTGGTTATGCAACGATAACCGTTCCAACGGGGTTAGTAATTAATGACATAAGAGAAAGAAAAAAAACTTGTACGAATTGCGAATATAATAAGAACCTCACCGAACATTATTACTGTGGTAAATGTGGAAAAAAAATTAATAAATAAAATATTATATTCAATAGTGCTGATTTTGATCAGCACATTTTTAGGGATTTACACAAAAGACCTAAAAATACAAAACTCTGAAGAAGTATTTTTCTCAAACATTGCGATAAAATCGCTCCAATCCTTTGAAAACGATTTCACCAAAAATGAATTCTTGATCATAAACCCTGACAATCAAAAGTTAGCAAGAGAGCTGACCTCTTTATGTATTGAAGATTGTTTTATTTTAGAGAATGGCCCCAACCAAAAAGATAATATACTCTCTTTTATCAGCGAAGATCAAAAAATCCTCAAAAAGATTGTTCACACAACATTGAGCCAATCCCCTACTAGTAATATTGCAGGCCCATCATTTATCAATTATTTATTAGACCGAAACAGTGAAGTTATTGGACAAGTCGTATTTCCGATTTTTTTCGTGATCATTTCTTTAGCTATTTTTATGCTATTTAAATCGTTCAACATCACAATATCAATTATGGCCCCAACGATTTTAAGTGCACTACTATCTCAGGCCATCATTAAATTTGTCTTTAAAACATCAAACATCATTATTTCAATAACACCATTATTAGTTTCTATCCTAACTCTCTCAGCAATCCTACACGTTGCCTTTCAATTACTAAAAACGAAGAATATAAAAAAAGCAGTTAAGGAAAAATTTCGCCCTATAGTGTACATGCTCTTAAGCACAACCTTGGGGTTTTTCTCCCTTTCAACATCCCCTTTACCCGTGATTAATACATTTGGAATTCTAACTGGCACCCTATTAATTATTTGTTTTGTCATTAGCTTACTACTTTTATACCTCTCGCCTTTCAGCTATAAAATGAAAGAAAAATCATTCGCCCCTCAAAAAATCAATTTTCAAAGATACCCCATTAAGTTTTTCATCACGGTATTCATGGCATTATTAATCGGTTTACCATTTATAAAAACAAGAATTCCTATACTCATTGATGCTTCATCTTATTTCTCAAAAGAAGACAGAGTGAAAGAAAAGCTAGAATTCATCACCAAAAAAACGGGTGGCGCCCCCATCCTTGATATTATTATCGATACAGATGAGATAAAAAAAGATGTTCATTCATTTCAAAATATTGAAAAAGAATTAAAGAAATCAATAGATAACGACTATATTTCCGCCAATAAATTAGTATCCATCGTAAACCAACAGTATGCCAAAGATACGAACATTCCCGCCAACTTTAACGCCTATTTGCCTCTATATTATCAAGTTCCAGAAAAATTAAGAGAACTCTATCCCCTGGATACAAAATACCGTATTTCAATAATGGGGGCACACATATCAGGTGAGAAATACGATAAATTAATGAAGAATGTCGATAATGTTTTGAACAAAACAGGTCTTAAGTACCATTATACAGGCCAATATTACTGGTTAATAAATGCCCAACGGGGTTTAATTAACACCATCATAAAAAGTTTCTCTTTCACTTTATTTTTTATCAGTATATTTGTGCTCGCCATCTTCAGAAATATCCGAACTTGCCTCATCTTTACCTATGTAAACATCTATCCCGTTTTAGTCGTCCTATATCTACTACCAATAACTGGAATATCTATTAACCTAGCAACAGTTATGTCCTTTAGTATTTCTTTAGGTTTAATGGTGGATAGTACATTTCATCTTTTCTTTGAACAACGGCGCAATGCTAACCTAGAAGATATCCATCAAACGACCATCCTACCAATTTTTTGGAGCAATTTTATTCTCGGGTCAATTTTTCTATTATTTGGATTCATCAGCTTCCTACCAATTAGGCAATTTGGCTTATCCATGTCTATGCTTATTTTCCTTGGGCTATTTTTTGATCTTTATGTTCTGCCGCGATTACTGGGGATTCAAAAAAGCCCCGATTCATCTACAACTACTTAGAAAGAGTTGATGAGGAACTGAGACTATCTTCACTATTGTCACAAGTGTTATCTTCAACATAAAAATGATCGATACTTTCACAAATTAATTCGTCAATATTTAGCTCTTCGCACTCATCTAGCTCTAGGTCATTAATATGATCAACTTCATCAACAGATAAATTTTCATTAATACGCTCAAGAGAATTACTGATACTATCAAGTAGGACTCCTGTCTTTTCATGATCTATTCTCTCAAGATGATTTTGCACCCGCACAGATGATTTTAACAACTGACCTAAATCAGCGTTTGCTCCAAAGGACAGTAACATCAGCATACAAACAAAAATATTTTTTTTCATCAACGTCTCCTAATGGACAGGATTGATGCATACTAATTGCCAATTAATTCTGATAAATTCAATAAGTTATCCCAGTAACTTAAAAATGAAACTTTTCGGCCGTCAAAACTTTAAACAACCTAACTAATGGGAATAATTTTAATTTTGCTTTTTTTGTGGGAAGTTATTTCTAGAGGAAGATTAGCAATAATTTCTTCTTCTAAGATATTTAAAATATCCTCATGCACGAAATATCGACTGCTAACAAGTGAGACTTCCCTGGCCATCGACACACCTTTGATTGGTCTAATAAGCAGCTGATCCTGTTTGTGCAGATAATGAATAAAGAGCTCAGGAACAAGAGTTAATCCACCAAACTTTTGAGTTAAATTAATTAAAGTCTGCAGCTGGCCACCTGATAGGTATATATTTTGGTTAAGCTTGCCGTTTAATCTTCCACATATTTGTTCGGTTTGATATCGAAGACAATGGCCATCCTCTAATTGGTAAATAGTTTCATTGGCCAATTTATCTAGATCAACATCTTTTCGGTTCAATAGTTTGTTATCTTTGTTAATAAAAAACTTAAAACCCTCATAGTATAAAACCTTTTCATAGATCTTATCGTCCCTTGTAGGCGTTGCAAGAATGCCAAAATCAAGTTTTTCCTCTTTTAGTTCTCTAAGAATCACCTCGGTTTGCCGCTCAACAATATTCAGTTGAACGTTTGGATATTTTTTTTCAAAAGATTTAATAAAAAGAGGAATTAGATAGGGAGCTATTGTGGGTATAATTCCAATATTAAAAGTGCCCTTATATTGAGTGTCTGACGTAATAATAATTTCAAGTTTTTCCATTTCTTTTAAAATACGGCGACATTGAATAATAATCTCTTCCCCCTTATCTGTCGGCCGCAACGGAGCTTTTTCACGATCAAAAATAACGACTCCTAATAATTCCTCCGCTTTTTTGATTTGCATACTAAGCGTCGGTTGGGTAACGCCTAAATACCTTGCCGCCTCAACAAACGAACCATAGGAATCTAAAACAACAATGTATTTAATCTGCCGGTCACTTATCAATTCTATCTATACCTTTATAGTTTTAATTTATTTTATTTATATCATGTTTTTCCCTATAATCCTAACAGTTGGTAGAAAAAACCCAACATAAACAACTTAAAGGAGATAAAAATGACTCAAAAACCGCAAATAAAGACAAGACAAAACTTGGAAGGCGCATTTGCTGGAGAATCCATGGCCTATCAAAAATACAAATACTTCGCAAAAATCGCCCGCAAAAACGGTGATGAAGAAGTAGCAAAACTTTTTGAAGAAACAGCGGAACATGAAACGAAACATGCAGAGGGACATTTACGCTATCTTTACCCCCTGAATGAAATGACGACAAAAAAATGTTTGGAAATTGCAAGAGACGGAGAAAAGTTCGAATACACCGAGATGTACCCACGTTACTCAAAGGAGGCAGAGCAAGAGAATGCAGATGAAGCGATTAAAAATGAGTTTCAAGAAGGAATTTTAGAATGCCAAGCCCATGAGAAAGGATTTATTGAAAAATTGGAAAAATTAGGAAAAGTTTTTAAGGGGCTATCAAAAGTGGAGCAAGAGCACCATGATAACTATTCAAGCGCATTGACTAATTTAGAAGAAAAGCAATTTGAAACGACGTTTAAAACTTCAAATGAGTTTCTAAAATAAAAAAACCAGGCATTGCCTGGTTTTTTTTAATAATGTTCTTCAACAACTTCTGAACTGGCTTCTTCTTCATCGACCACAACTTCTTCCTCTTCCTCTGCTGCGCCCTCAACAGGTGCAACTTCATCAGTTGTGCCAAATTCGCTTTGAGCGTACTCGATGCTTGATTCATCATCTGAATAGGCATTTGATAAAGTGAAAATGTTCAGTGTCAAAAGTAATGCAAAAAATAATCTTAAGTTTTTTTCCATTTTATTCTCCGTTTATACCTGAGCTAATTATCTCTAATTTTCAAATTAGTAAAATACGTTTTATTAACCAATTTAATTAGCTTTAAACTAAGATAAAAAGATGTTTAAAAGGCGTTCACAAAAAACTTAGACAATTCAACAAGGTTATTCTCTTGAGACTGAAGATTATAGTTATTAGATTTTTTTAGATGTTTACCAAGCCCAGGACAGCTAAGCGCTAAAGAGCTCTGGCAAATGACAGAAAATACATTTCTGGACATAAATTGAAGTGCCTGCAAGTCGGTGTCCGGAAATTGACTAATAAGGTAATCTAAAAAGAAATCAATTCCAGGAGGTCCAAATTGACCTTCAGCTGTTTTGATAATTCTTAAATCTTGTCCATCCAAATTTGTCATTAGAAATTTAAACGTTAATAAAACCTTATCACCATTTTTTACGAAAAGTCGAAAGATCTGAAGCACACATTGCTCAACCTCCAAATTTGAGCAACATATATCTTTAATCTCCTGTTCCAAATATTTCCGATTACTTTTAACCACCTCTAGAAATAATTTTTCCTTTGACTCAAAATGATAATTAATTGATGCAATGTTAACATCACAAAGCTTGGAGATTTCTCTTATACTTGCTCCAGAGAAGCCTTTTTGTCCAAAGGTTCTCTCCGCAGTTTGCATAATTTTAGCTTTTGTTTCCATCAGTATTAATCAATATTGAGTTAAACTTTTCGATTTATCATTTTTTTCATTACACCAGAAAAATCCTCAAGGATTGCATAAGCGCAAGGAACCCACACAATGGTTAAAATTGTTCCACTAGTTAACCCCCAAGCCATCGCCAGTGTCATTGGGATCAAAATCGCATCACTGCCACCAATACCATAGGCCGTTGGTAATAACCCACTAATGGTAGTCAAACTCGTCACCACAACGGCCCTCAATCTTAAGCCAGATGCTTTTGCTAAAACATCATCCAATTTCATGCTTGGGTTTTCATTTCTTAATTGATCAATAAAACTAATTAAAACGATACCTGAATTAACAATAATTCCACCAAGACCAATGATACCAATAAGAGCAAGAAAGCTAATTGGACGCTCATGCAAACTAAAAGCAATAGAGAATCCAAACAAACCAAGAGGAATGGTGCTCATTATAATTATTGGCCTAAGGTAACTGCCAAAAATAAAGACGAGTAAGGCTAAAATACCGATAAGACTTAAAACAAGTGCGCTAAAAAGCGACTCCATTGACTCTTTTGTTGACTCTGCCGCTCCACCAAAACTTAAGCTAATATCAGGATAATCAGATTTATATTTTTCGTATAATTCAACTAGTATCTTATTTGCTTCAGCGCTTGTAATGACATCATCATTAACATCACCAGTTAGTGTTTTTGAGCGTTTAAAATCAAATCTTTTAATTTGAGGAGCACCTGTTTTTCGATTAAAGCTTGCAAAAGATGTTATTGGAATTAGATTTCCTTGCCGATCCATTACTCTAACTAATTCAAGATCAGATGTATTTCGCCTGAATTCTTCTGCATATTGAATTTTTATATCCACATCTTTGTTATCAAGAGTAACTGTGGATAAACGACGACTACTAATAGCGGCGCGGACAACTTGCCCTATATTTCGGACATCGAGTCCCAAGCGACTCGCTTTTTGATAATCTAAATCAATAAAAATTTCATCATCACCAATCACATCATCTATTTTTAAGTCTGTAATGCCAGCAACTTGTGAAAGTTCACTTTTAATTTTACCAATCAATTCGTAAAGATTATTGATGTTATTTGATCGGAAAGTTGCCTCAATGGGATTTCCAACAGGTGGGCCATTAATGATTGTCTCAAACGTAAGAGATTTGGTATCCGGGTGGGTGATCTTACGTAACCGTTTTAGAACTTCTGTATTAGGAACATTATTTTTCATCTCCTCACTGACATAAATAGTAATCATACCGACATTATTACCATCCTTACCTTTAGGATCTGCAGGTCGATCTTTGGCGACACCGGAACGTCCAACAATATGTTTTGCATCCGTGCCTAATTCATCTTTAATCTCTTTCGCTATTTCCCCAATGACTGAATCAGTTTTTTCAATCCTTGTGCCTTTTGGTGTTTCAATTCTAGCAAGATAAATTTCGGTCTGATCAGCAGGAAACAAGATAAATTTATTGGCGACCGACATAAAGTAAAAGCTTATTAAAATTATTCCAACAAATCCGACAAGCATCCAATAACGGGCAGCCACTAATTTATTCATCAGGCGTTCAAACTTTAGTTCAAATTTTTTAAACCAATCACCCTCTGCATTAACTTGCTTTTTGGAAAGCTTTGCACCTGCATATCGCAGACGAAGAGGAAGAAAGAAAAAACTCTCAGCCAGACTAACAATTAAACTAATCGTCACGATAATAGGGATATATCTAATAAATTGTCCCATGACACCTTTGGTAACTAACATCGGTAAAAATGCAGCAATCGTGGTAAACGCGGTTGCGGAAATTGGTAGCCAAAGATCATGAATACTCTTACTCGCGGCTTCTTTTGCTGTCAGACCTTCGACTCGTAAACGTGTGAAATTTTCAGAGATAACAACGCTATTATCAACTAACATACCGAGAGCAATAACGAGAGCAAGTATCGTAATTGTATCAAGATTCATCCCATAAGCAGGCATAAAACCCATCGTGGCCAAAACGGCCATCGGTAAGGAAAGACTCGCAGCAACACCGATTTTCCCAGGAAGAAAAAAGAAAAGAAAGACCACTACTAAAACTAGGCCAGTGATGGCATTGCTTGATAAAACCTCAAGTCTGTTGGCGACTTTTTTCCCTTCATTTGAATATATATGTAGCTCGAGATCGCTATATCTCTGTTTAAACATCGACACTTTTTGATCGATTGAAGATACTAATTTTAACGTATCAGCACCTGATTTTTTCGTCACAATAAGAAGCGTAGCTTCTTGTCCATCATGTCTCGCAATAACTCTTTTTTCATCCTCATCATCGAGAACTCTTGCAATGTCTTTTAATAAAATAGTCTGGCCGGAAAAATTGGAGCGCACAACGAGGTTTTCCAATTCATCATTGTTTTTAATCTTCCCCTCTACTCTCAATAACACCTGTGAATTTGATGTTTTTAAAGCCCCCCCTGGAGTATTGGAATTTCTTGATTGAACCGCGGCCATTACTTCGTCTAGTCCAATATGATGCTCCAACATTTTTTCTGGCAGTACTTGAATTAAAAAAGTTCGGGGAGAAAACCCAACTAATCGGACATTTTTAACACCCTTTAAATCTTCCAATTCTTCCTTTAAAGAGTCGGTCGTCATGTCACGGTACCGATTTATATTGGATCCAATCACGGCCAATTCCATAACAGGAAACTCCTCTGACTTAATTTCAGTAAATACAGGAGGATCTCTTAAATCACTTGGTAATTTAGTTGTTCGATCAATCGCCTTTTGTACATCACTCATTGCCTCGTCTACATCAATATTGGGATCATCCATATCGATTCTAACGACAATCGTTGATAGACCAGCTTGCGATATACTTTTAACATCTTTAAGGCCATTAACACTGCGTATTTCATCCTCTAACGGTTTAGTTATTTTAATCTCGATATCTTCTGCTGAGGCCCCATCATAACTAGTAATAATGGTGGCCGTGGCCAAACTAACCGCAGGGTAGCTTTCTGCATTCATCCTCATCAACCCCATGGCCCCAAAAATGATCACCCCAAAACTTAAAATGGCCGTAAACTTTGAGTTGCGTAGAAAAAATTGTGCAAGTGCGTTCATTTGTAATTCCTATAATTGATCTAGTTTTTAAGAGAGCATTCAGTTAAATTAAAAACGGAATAATAATCCAGCATCGTATGGATAATAGATAAATTTGTCCCAATATTATTAAGTTCACTAACAAAGTAGGCGTCCTCCTCCCCCACTAGTTGTTCAATACCGATTCTAGCTTGAGAAAATTTTAACCGACTTGAAAGAAGGCTTTCTTTTAGTGAAACAGTGTTTTCATTCTGGTTTTTTAAGGCTTTTTTTAACACCTTTACAGAGCGAAGAATTTCAATATGAAAAGCATTAAGTTTAGCCCGCGTGTCATCACGAATAATATCACCTTTAAGAGCAGCATTTTGATTCATGAGTTGAGCAGTTTTTTTAAACCCTGGTCCGATGGGAGCGCTAAATTGAATACCGACTTGGGTAACAAGTCTTGGGTCATCATTTAAATTTTGAAGACCTTCATCATAACTAAAGTCTTTACCAACAACTCTTGTCTGAGCAATTAATTTAAAATCAACATCATTATAAATATTTGATAGTGCCTTTTCGCGAATTGAATTTTCTTGGAGTAAATTAGAAATATCATCAAAATAAGTTTCCTCCAATGGAGCTGTGCTAAATTTCTCTATATGATCCGTGCACTTAAATAACTCTCCAATTGTTTTTGTAATGTTGTATTTACCTAAAACAATTTCTTGATCAGACAAGCTAGGAATTAACTCTCTAAAACTTCTTAAAATATTACTTTTTTGATAATGAAGGGAGTTTAAACTCCCCTGCCTAGAACTTAAAATAGATTTCATCCTAGCAAGGGTCCCCTTATCAGAGACAGAATTTCTAACCTTCTCTTCCGTCACTCGAACTTGTTTCTTTGCTTGTTCAATTAACTTTTGAGTAATATTGATGGATTCTTGATTGGCAACGAGACTCCAATAAAGCTTTAAAAAATTTATTTTAATTTGGTTATCAAAAATTCGACTCTCAAATTCTTTGACTTTTTCTTCATTGCTTAGATTTTTTAATTTCTTTCTAGTGCTTCGGCCTAAAATGTCTTTGTAAAGATCTAACCCGATTTTTAATTCAGCACCAACGGTAGTGCTTCTCGTCAAAAAGTTATTTGAAAATTGCTCTGCCAAAATATTTGTCTCTAAGCTCGCCCCATAAATTGTATTTTTTTGAAAACCCAACCTGGCCATTTTAGTGGGACTCGTAACAGGGACAAATCGGTTTAACTGCCTCGACTTATCTTCACCATAATTTAGAGAAAGGTTAAATTTAGTTGAAAATTTTTCTTCAAAAAGTGACTTATTTAACCTCGACCCAATTTCTCCTAAAGAACTCTTTTGAGCGGTTGGAATCAACGACAAATCTAAACTTTTCAAAAATTGCTCGTTCAAAACAACAGGCGAAGATGAAAAAACAGAAAATGAGAAGCAATAAAAGCCTAAAGCACATAAAAGTCTTCGAAAAATCATACGAGGATCCTAGAAATTAATTCAAACGTTTGTTTAAAATAAGTGTTTATTCTTAGGATGTCTAAGAGAAAAGATAGAAAATTGTTAACAATACATTAGACAAAAAAAAAGGCCACAATAGTGGCCTTCCTTAAAAATTTGAAATTAAATTATTTTTGAAACTTTAAACAAGTGATCTCTTCCATTGCACCAAGTCCAGCACAACCTGAAATTGTTGATTCAGACTTAACTACTTTTTTATTAGCTAAAACAAGACAGGCAACTTCTGATTTTTCACTTGAAGTGCTGCCATAACATGAGTCGGCTAAGGCTGCTGTGATGTTGGTAGATATTAAACAAAATGATTGTGAAATCTCTGAAGAGGTTCCTGAAAGACAAGCCTTAATCAACTCATTAGACTTTCTTGATGAGAGACAACTCTCCTTAATGTTTTGCGATAAAGAATACTTATCACAGATGACTTTTTTCTCCGATTGTGCCTTTTTTACCGCTACAGTTTGCTGCGCAATTTCGGCCCTGGAATATAAAATATAATCTTCAGTCAACGCAAAAGTGTTAAAAGAAGAGATAACGAATAATAAGAAAGTTAGTTTTTTCAATTACTTAGCTCCTGTTGGGGGGTTATTTCTCCCAAATTTACCACATCCACCATTTTTCAAAAGAAGATTGAAAATATTACTTAAACTGAAGTAATAAACCATAAAATCTGACAAAATGACCGGCAACTCCAATAAAGATAAAAAGGCTTAGTATGCAAATTGAAGTAACTTATTTAGATAATTTAAAAGTTCAGGCCAACTTTGATGACTTCACCGTCATTTCTGATCAGCCTGTGCGGTATAAAGGAGACGCAACAGCACCAGGGCCTTTCGATTATTTTTTAGCCTCGAGTGTTATGTGTGCCGCCTATTTTGTCAAAGTTTACTGCAAAGCAAGAGACATTAATACAAACGATATAAAGGTGACTCAAGATAATATCGTTTCTCCAGATAATCGCTATAAACAAACATTTAAAATTTCAGTTGAATTACCTAGTTATATATCGAAAAAGGATCAAGCTGGAATTCTTGCATCAATTGATCGTTGCACTGTCAAAAAAACAATCCAGGAGGGTGTGGACTTTGTTATTGAGGCCAAAGAAATTTTAGGTCAACAAGCCAATAGTGCCTTTGAAGATTTTGCCAATCGAACAACTGAAACAATGATAAAAGGAAAGGACTCTTCTCTAGAAAAGACGATTACCAAACTTTCTGGAATTTTGGAGAATTTGGGTATTAAAATTGAAATATCATCTTGGAGAAACCCTGTTCCCAATGTTTGGTCTGTACATATTAGAGATGCTGATTGTCCGATGAATTACACAAACGGTAAAGGCAGCACTAAAGAATCTGCTCTATGTTCGGCACTCGGTGAATACTTAGAAAGAGTTAGTAGTAACTATTTTTATAGTGACTATTATTTGGGTAAACAAATTTCAACAAGTAAGTATGTTCATTATCCTAATGAGAAATGGTTTCCTTTAACCCAAAAGCTCGAACAGACCAAAGGATTGATGGATTCTTATTTATTAGAAACTTATGGTTTGAATGGAGAGCTTAAACTTGAAGATTTAATCGATACGAACTCAGGCAATGTCGACAGAGGTGTTTGTGCGATTCCCTTTATCCGACAATCTGATAATGAAGAAGTATATATTCCTGTTAATTTAATTTCTAATTTATTTGTAAGTAATGGAATGAGTGCCGGAAATTCAAAAAATGAAGCGAGAGTTCAATGTTTATCAGAAATCTTTGAGCGTGCAATAAAAAATAAAATAATCACCGAAGAGATTACTTTGCCAGATGTTCCACCTGAGGTCATCAAATTATACCCAAAAATAGCAGAAGGCATCAATTCATTAGAGAAAAAAGGTTATCCAATCGTTATTAAAGATGCATCTTTTGGAGGGCTATACCCCGTTCTTAACGTAACTTTATTAAACCCCAAAACAGGTGGTGTTTTTAGCTCTTTTGGAGCGCACCCTAATTTTGAAATCGCTTTAGAAAGATGTTTAACTGAATTACTTCAGGGCCGAAGTTTTGAAGGGTTAAATGAAATGCCTGCACCAACCTTTAATAAAGAGGCCGTGACGGAGCCAAATAATATCGTAGAGCACTTTATTGATTCAACTGGGGTTCTTTCATGGAACTTTTTTAATCAAGAAAGTGAAAATGAATTTAACCATTGGAATTTCACCGGCACAACAGAAGAAGAATTTAATTATCTGATGAATATCTTTAAGAAAATAAACAAGGAAGTATATATAGCAGATTATGAAGACCTTGGATTCAATGCATGTCGTATTTTAGTACCCAATTACTCAGAAATATATCCGAAAGAAGATTTGATCTACGATAACAATAACCTGGCCATTGAATTTCGAAATGATATTTTAACTATTCATCAACTTGATGAAACTGAACTCAACGATTTATTTGAAAAATTGTTGGAAAATGATCTTGATGATTATAGGCCAGTCAGAGAACTAATAGGTATCGCATTTGATGAGAACTCAACCTGGGGAGAATTAACAATAGGTGAACTAAAGGCATTGATTCAACTTTCGTTAGGTAACCTTGAGGATGCTAAAACATACGTCGAACAATTTGCTATTTTTAATGATGCTTCCGAGAATCGAAATAAACTATATCGGCTTCTAGATATTCTTATTGAAATAGAACTAGATCAATCAAAAGAGATAGATCAATTTAAACCCACTTTAATAAAAATGTATGGAGAAAGTTTTTTAGAAAATGCAGTTGAAATAGTTGAAGGTGAGGTGAAATTTCCAGGCCTACAAAAGACAAATACCAACCTAGAAGGCCTAGATCGACATATAAGGCTAATAAATAGCTATCATAAACTTCAAGAAAAAAGAGATGAATACTACACTAATTAAATGTTATTTCTTTTAATAAGTCCAAGGTAGCCCCTGACAAGTTTTTGTTCAACATCGGCTATTTTAGAATTTTGAACAGGCATTTTTAATAAAAGATTTACTTTTCCATCCACGCTAAAAAGGACCTTTACCCGAACTCCCACAACGGGAATTGATATTCCCTCCTTGCGGCAAAAGTTACCAATCGCATGCTCGGCCTTTTTGGCATAGCTTGCCAATATTGATGAAGCCAACTCTGTTAAAAATGATTCTGCAGTTTCAATATCTAATTTTTCAGGTAAATGAAAATTAAAACTCTTAATGGAATAATCTTTAAAGTAACTCTCATTGATAACTGCATTATTTAAGAAAATACTATTAGGTATACTGATAATATTTCCGGTCGTTTGCTGAGACTCCTTTTCAGGACCGATTTCGAGAACTTTTGTATGGGTAATTCCCTTTTCTAATACATATCCTCTATATTTATTAATCTCAATTCTGTCTTTTACTCGAAATGGATGATTAACCCGGATCATAAATCCGCCTGTGGCGTTCATGATCAACTCTTTTGTTGCTAAAACCAATGCAGCAAGAACGGCGAAGATGGAAACAAAAAAATCCTGAACTTCTGTAATCCAAACGAAAAAAATAGAAAGAAATAAT
>Ga0181565_10000812_pt1 | contig 23450 bp, 24 predicted proteins | sample 101ome_16_FD_129661 | JGI IMG/M metagenome (GOLD analysis project Ga0181565, IMG submission 129661) | Coastal salt marsh microbial communities from the Groves Creek Marsh, Skidaway Island, Georgia - 101401AT metaG (megahit assembly) | ecosystem: Environmental > Aquatic > Marine > Intertidal... | reverse complement strand
CCCGAACACCTTATTCCACAGATTTACAAAATCATTTAGCATATACCCCAGAATCCAACTTCAATCCCGGATCAACACGCGCTCCTGTAAATGGTTTCTTAAATGCAATTGGTAAAGATTCCGAATTGAAAAACTTGAATACCAAAATAACAGCAACCCAATCCAATATATACATTCCGAGTAGCACAAGTGACCTATACAACACCACCATTGTTGGTTCTCAGTCAGTTCAACCCCATCCAAACCTTTTCCAACAATTCAGTTTTGAACGAAAGGACTTGTTTCATCCTGAAATTGGGAACCAAACGTTCAATAACTCTACGCGTTCTCAACTTCGTGCATTAGGAAAGTAATTTTGCATTCACTATTTCTTTTGTTAGATTATTATATAAACTAACAAGACTTATTATATAATACATATGTTAAAAGACCTCTATCATTTATTAACAATAAGAACTTATAAAAATGAAATGTTGCGAATATTAACTATCTTTATTATTGGTGTAATTATATTCCTTGCATATAAACATTTAGTAGAACCCGAATATAAATCCAACATAGAAGGCTTTACACAAGGTTCCCCGTATGTATTGAAAACAGACCAAGAAATTTACGATGAATTTTATGTGGCCGTCTATGATTTATTATATCGCAATGAAGAGCGTGGAATGAAAGAGCTCCGTTATATCATTGATTCAACTCATCCAAGTGTAAATCGATCAAATATATTGGATTTAGGTTGTGGAACTGGATATTTGGTAAACATGTTATCTGAAGATGGGTTCGTTGTTCATGGTATAGACAAATCCAATTCAATGATTGATTATTGCAATGAAAAATACGAGAACCAGCTTAGCGTATTAAACGAAGACGCAATGAACCCTCTTGTGTTTGAACCCAATAGTTTTTCACACGTGATATGCACAAATTTCACAATATACGAATTTGAAAACAAGAAGCAACTATTTATCAATGTCAATAAATGGTTGAAACATAACGGGTATTTCATTGTTCATTTAGTCAATCCGGGGGATTTTGATACTACAATTCCGGCTGCAAAACCAAGTATTAAAATGAATCCACAAGAGCATACACATACACGTATTACCAAAACGCATATTAACTTTGATGGATTTTCCTATGAATCTAACTATGTGTTTGAAAACAATGTTTGGGAAGACCAATGTGACGGTGGAAACAAACGTCCTGATATCATTACAATGAATGAAATATTTGAAGACTTTGAAACAAAGAAAAAACGCGAAAACGAACACAAAATGTTTATGGTGAGTTTAGATGAAATGGAGCGTTTAGCTCAACATTGCGGTTTCCATCTTCATTCAAAAGCGTCGCAAAACAACATATATGGAGGCGATAAAAATCAGTATATATATGTCTTTGAAAAAATACATTAATAATTATGTAGAATATATAGATATTATATATAGTAATATGAAAACATACAAGAAGAAACAACAATCAAAACGTTTAGTAAATAAAAAAAAAGCAGTTACTTTTAAAACAAAAAAGGTAAATAAAACAAAGCATAACAAAAGCAAATCAAAAAGAAAGGGAGGCACTTTTGTTCTCGGTAGAAAATGTCAAACAATTAATTTGTTATCAAATAACGCAAAAGTCGCATTGAATAATATTTTACTTGCTCTTCGTGGGGGAACTCACTCTGAAAAACATAGAGATAATATCTATATTACATTTATACAGTCTAGTAATAAAGGTTCAACTATATACGAAGTTGGTGAAGAAAAGATAATACAAGAAACTAATAATAATAAGACAAAACAAGCACCTATTGGTATTGGAAATGCGTTAGGTAATTTTACTGGGCTTGCTTGGGGAGGTAAAATGATTAGATTTTCATGGGGATTTGATCAAGGTTTGCGTTATAAACCTGTTGATCAAATTATTAGCGCTTATAAAGAAGCTGTAGAATATTTATTATCTGATAAAGGTTTTAATAACTGTATTATAAACTTTATCAGTCCCGATAGTAAGTTTAAAAAGGATATACCAAGTTCTATAACTTTAAATATAGAGAATTCTGTTAATAATGATAATCGTATTATAGATATTAATGACAAACTTGAAAAATTTGTTAAAGATGTACGATATACTATAACTACACAAAACACCAATGAGAAACCAAATACCCAAGAAGATAATTGTAAAAATAATCCATTAATAGAAAAAAAATTTATGAGAGGAGAATATAATTGGAAAATCCCGATTTCCAACGAAAAAAATAAGCTTGACGTAAATAATTTAATAGATATACAACAGTATCTAATATCCAAAGCAAAAAAAGGATTTGGAAATCTTTATGATGACCCAGAAATTGAAACTAATTATGTGGCTGTAATAGGAAGGCTAGAAAACCCTAACTATGTTAGTATTGGGACAAATTTGGAAGGCGAAAAAGGTTATAGAATTTTTAAAGATTATAATAAAGCTTGGAAATGTGTAAATCCCGAAAAATAAAGTATAATTCGTATCATAAAATACAAATTATATATGTTTGCAATACAGGTAGAGAACCATGATAGAATTGATACTGATATCCATAATTGCGTGTATTATTCTCATTTTTGCGTATATCAAAATTCAATATCCATTTTGGAATATGATGCCAATGTATCACAGTTATGATATTCTTCCGCGTATATGTAAAAATTCATACATAGTAAATACAACCCATCGTGCAAATACAAAATATTATCAATCTTTGGATGTTGAAACACAACTCTATAATGATTTAGAAGAAGACGTATTAATCAATATCAAGAACCTATTACACTCCAACTATATCCAAGACGATAAAATGTTATATGAAATAGATGATAAAACAATGGATGCAATTTACAATTCAAATGGGCATCAAAATTCCATTTCAATATTCAGAACCCAACAATTCAAATATATAAATAGCGCCCTACATATTTCAAAGAATGATTATATTCAAGGATTCATAGGAAGCACAACAATTATATTCAAAATAAACGAAGGTTCCCAACAAACAAAATATAATCTTCATAAAGTCAATCATTTTTGTTGTCATCATTATGAAAGTGCCAATATATTAATAAACCGCAAACTATTATGTAGCCATTTCCACAATGTATTATCCCATTCACATAAGGAGAATGACCAAGACAATCGTATTAATGGATTCATATTTTCAAAAGAATTAGAAGCTCACAAAGGATTAGTACCATTTATTAGTTATGATATAAGATGTTACAATGTGGTAGAAAGTGTTCCAATGAAAATGAAAAGTGGATATTTTATTTCGGAATTATCAAAAAAGAATGTGCATCACGTGAGTGAGTACATTGAAACCAGTGTGAATATGGACTACCAGGTTCTCACTAACATACATACATTATCCGAAAACGCGGTGTATAAAATATATCTACTTTATTATCATACAAACATAATTGGAATGTATGTTTTTCACAATAAGCGAACATATTGTGAGCGTAGTCAAGGGTATATAATAGATTGTATATGTTCTCATAATAATTTGAATACTTTATTGGATGTTCGGGAACCTGAAGCGCAGAAAAAAAATGAAATAATATTCACAATAGGATTCAATGAAGTTGTGAATACGCTCAAGAAACACGGATATACAAAGATAAACATTCATAATTTGGGTCATAATAACCAAATTATAAAGCAATGGATAGTAGCGCACGAGCAATATCCGTGTTATATATATTTATATAATATTGTTGTCCCCAACAGTCCAATTCAAGGGGATGAATATTTTTCAATATCATAATCCACCATTTCTTTTACAAGTGCCTTGAACGAAATCTTCGGTTCCCAACCCAATACGTTTTTCGCCTTTGTAGCATCTCCGTGTAGCAATTCAACTTCACTTGGGCGGAAATATTTTTTATCCACTTTGATATAAACGCGTCCGTCACTTTCATCTATACCCACTTCATCTAATCCGTGTCCTTTCCAAGTAATAAAAATATTTTGTAATGCAAACGCTTCTTCTATAAACTGCCGAATAGTATATGTTTTTCCAGTTGCAAGAACAAAATCATCGGGTGTGTCTTGTTGTAACATAAGCCACATACCATATACATAATCATTGGCGTGTCCCCAATCACGTGAAGCATCTAAGTTGCCCAAATAAATACAGTCTGCGTGACCCTTTACAATTGCTGCAAGACCACGTGTAATTTTGCGTGTAACAAAGTTGTGTCCGCGACGAGGACTTTCGTGATTAAAGAGAATACCGTTACACGTATATAGATTATATGCTTCACGATAATTTTTAACAATCCAATACGAATACATTTTGGCGACGCCGTATGGAGAACGCGGGTGGAATGGCGTCAATTCATTTTGTGGCGTTTCAACAACTTTACCGTATAATTCACTGGTAGAAGCTTGGTAAAAGCGTGTAATGCGTTCAAGACTATTGCTGCGTATTGCGTCTAAGATGCGAAGTGTTCCAAGTCCATCAACATTGGCTGTATATTCGGGCATATCAAATGAAATTTTAACGTGGGATTGAGCGGCTAAATTATAAATTTCAAATTGCCTCATAAATGGTTGTTGTTTTTTAATGTCTGAAATGATAGTATTAATATTATTTGTATCGGTTAAATCCCCATAGACTAAGTGTAATGCAGGTGAGTTATAGATGTGGTCTATTCGTGATGTATTAATATTTGAACAACGACGAATAATTCCGTATATAATATATTTTTTTTTGAGAAGCATTTCTGATAAATATGAACCATCTTGACCGGTAATACCAGTAATAAGAGCTACGTGTGTATTTGGATATCCTCCTTGTGGGATAGAAGAAAGGTCAGAAAGGAATGATAACATTGTGATGAACGGATTATAAAAATATAATATATTTATAATCAACTATTTAAGTCTGTTTTTTATGATAATGAAAAAATAAATTGTATTATTTAACTATAATGCAATACATAACAAAATGTATAGATATCAACAAATGTATATGTATCAACTTATGGATTGATATAGATTAGAATGATTTTACTTGGATTCTTTTTTTTTACGCCCACGTTTCTTTGGTTCGGATGTTTGTTTGGACGTTTGTTTGGATGTTTTTTTTTGTTCAACAATGGGTGACACTTGTTCATCCTCCTCAATTTCTTCAACCACAATGGAATCTTCAGCGGCAGTAGTATGGTGTTGTGCAACCTTGGGTGCGTTTTCAGGAACAACATATTCAACATTTACGCGTTGTAAATCGTTCGTAAGTTCTTCGTGAGCTTCATTTACAGTGATATCTTGAATTTCAATTAAATCAGTATCTACAAGCATATTACGTTTATCGGTGATTTTACGATTAGCTCGTTTCTTTTTCTTGTTTTCCTCTTCTTTATTACTACTCATAAGTTTGTTTTGGCGTGTAACCTTATAGCGAATAATATGTATTTTGAGTGTTTCTAATTCAGAGTACCACATACGCTGAGGTGTGAGATCACTTAACAGTTTGAGTTCATCTTCAAGTTCTTGACGCTCACACATAATAGATTCAATACTTTCTTCAGTGACGGAGTCCATTGGCATTTTGATGAGGTATTTATAGTCGCCATCAATTCTGTCATATTTCTCTTCTTCCAGAATTTGAATCACTTGGTCATTGTTTTTTCCACGAAGGTCAAGTTGGTCGTGTAGAATTTGCATAATGAAGTTGGCCTTATTTACCATCTTGAGCAATCTCTTCTTCAGTACATCAATCAAGAATGTTTTTCTAATTTGATAGAAGTGGATACGCGTAACCAAGAATTCCTCGCAAATATCAGTTACAAGGTCATACTTGCGAAGTCGTCCTTTGGGGTCAAACAAATGCATATTATTGATATTGGTAGTAGCTGTGAGTTTGAGAAGTTTTTCAACACCATTCACACCAAATTCATCCACTGATTTTTCCAATTCATCCAACTTACCTTTTGGAAATACAACATTAATCTTGACAAATGACTCGGTACTGAGTGATGTAAAATCCTTAATCGCAGGCGTTTTCTTTTTACCATTTTTATCCACATTATCAAGCAATGTTTCCAAGAAGCTTACATATGGCATTGTCCAAGTTCCAATAGGAAGTTCATAAATAACAACAGTGTCATCAGATTCACGTTTGTATATACCCTTGATAAGGAATTTACGATTATCTTCATCGCAAGACTTGATTGTACCACGGAATCCTTCATAATGAGGAACAAATTTAACCGATTCTGGATTATCGTCATTTAAACGACGCATCATATAGTCAATAATGGTTTTTGCGTCAAATGGTGGAATGGTGGAAGAGAAACCCGTTCCAATTCCAGATACACCATTCAATAATACGGTGGGGATAATAGGCACATAATATTCAGGTTCAACCCCAATACCATCATCATCCAAGTATTTCAAAATATGGTCATCTGCTTCGTGGAATATGTGGCGAGTAATCGGCTCAATTTGTGTGAAGATATATCTTTCTGAAGCACTATCACTACCGCCGTGAAGACGTGTTCCAAACTGACCATTTGGACTCAAATAGTTGATATTGTTAGAGCCGACGAAATTTTGCGCCATATTAATGATGGCACCGTTCAAGCTGGCTTCGCCGTGATGATAACAACTATGTTCTGATACATAACCAGAGAATTGTGCAACCTTTATTTCACTTAGCAACTTGCGTTTGAAAGCACAATAGATAATTTTGCGCTGTGATGTTTTAAGACCATCCACTACACTGGGAATAGAGCGTCCGCAATCATATGTACTGAAATGAATAAGTTCTTTATTAATGAAGTCCTCGTAATTCACAGCAGTCATTTCAGTATTTAAGAAAGCTTCCTTGTCATATTGACCCAACCACTTCTTTCTATCGTCGGAACGTTTTTTGTTGAATACTTTGTCAATCATATCGTCACTTTCTGGACCTGTATATACAAACTCTACTATTTTCTTATTTGCAAAGTATTCTTTAAATTCTATTGAGGTAGAAGTACCTAAACCCTTAAAATACTTAATTTTCCATCCACTGGTATTATTATTGATAGAACTTTTCCAATCATTATATTCGCCATCGTTGTAAAACAACTTAGTGACATTACCTTTTTTTGCTCTAAGAATAGGTGTATTCATATATGATAAGAAACCCTTGATTTGAACAAGAGATGACCATTCGCTATGGAACAAATTAATACACAATCCTTTGATATGGGAACCATCCGTATCTTGATCACAAAGAATCAAAATCTTACCATATCGCAAATATTTATACACATCATCCAATGATTCATATGTTTTTCCTGATTCCAGTCCCAAAACTTTTTTAATATCGCTGATTTCTTTGTTGTCATTAATTTTCTTGATTTGCTCTCCGCGAACATTCAATAACTTACCTTTGAGGGGATATATACCCATTGTATTTCTGTCGTCACTTGACAGTCCAGATACAATACCTGACATAGCACTGAGACCCTCGCATAATATAAGAATACAGTCTTTTGATTTGACAGTTCCTGCAAGATTGGCATCAATCAGATTATTGATACCACGAATGGTTTTGGTCTTTGAACCATCCGTCTTTTTTGCGGCTTTCATATCCTTGATTTCGGAAATACTACAAGCAGTGTCCATTACACCCATCTTGGCAACTTTATCAATAAACCCATCACTGATAGAACAAGTAGAACCGAATTTAGACGCAGGGGTATTCATATAGTCTTTTGTCTGACTATCAAACGCGGGATTTTCAATATCGCATCGTAGGAATAGAATGAGTTGTTCTTTGATTGCATTTGCATTTACCTTTACCTTTTTCTTTTTTTCAATATAATCCACCAACTTGCGAGTAAGTTGATTGGTAATATAGTCAACGTGTTTGCCACCCTTGGACGTACAAATACCATTGACAAATGACACTTGCATGAATTCTTGTGTGGGAGACAATGCTACAGCATATTCCCAGCGTTCATCAGTGGTTTCATAAATGCGTTTATTATCGCCCTTTCCACCAATGAATAAGTCAATGTAATTCTGGAAGTTCTTGACGGGTACCATAGTGTCATTGAAATTTACTTTGATTTTCTTAATAGAATGGTCAGTAACAGCAGCAATATCATATACTCTTTTTTTCAGAAGAGCCATCATATCACTTGTGATGCCATCAATACCAAAGCGTTTGTAATCTGGAACGAAGCAAACCTTTGTATATGGTTTAGATGTCTTACACTTGGTGATTTTCGGCGGACAAAGAACATCCAAGTTATCTTTGAACTCCTGTGTATATTTCAATCCACGAATATGATCTACCGTTTCAATGTATCCATATGTTGACCAAATCAACACAAGTTTGAAACCAAATCCATTCTTTCCACCAACAATACGTTTCTCGTCTTTATTATAATTGGTAGATGTGCGAAGATGTCCGAAAATCATTTCGGGAATCCAAATATCATATTCAGGGTGTTTAGCAACATCAATACCGTTGCCATCATTAAATAGGGTAATTTTGTCATTTTCAATGGTTATGTTAATTTGGGATACGAATTTTTTATCAAGAATAGGGCTATTAATCATGCGGATAACATGGTCTCTTGCATTGACAATACCTTCGTCAAAAAGCTTATACAACCCCGGAATATATTCAATTGTTTTATGTGTCATTTTATTTTCATTATCGTCATATACCCATAGATTTGCATCTACATTTTCTACTGAACCAATGTATGTATCAGGGTTATCAAGAATATGTTGCTTGTCGGTTTTGCGCTGATACTGTTTAGCAAGTGAATTGTCGTCGGTGCTCATGTTATATACTATTTGAAATAATATGTTTAATTTATTTTAGAATCAATTTTATATAGTATAATATTGGAAATGCCATCCATATTTGATATAAATAAATACTGTTTGAAAAAGAAGTGTCAAAATAGTAGTGTATATACAAAGCTTACAACTTCAGGCAATAATCCTCAAATAAGTGAAAAAATGCGTTATGCACAATATATTCGTCAATATCAAATACCTGTTACAAAATAAAATATACAAACAATATATAATGCATCACGAAATGATGGAAGGAGGTAAAGCAGTAGGTTCCCGTGCTGAAGTAATGCACGGAACCGCAGAACATACATCGGGTGGTTTAACAAAAAAGGATTTGAAATACAACAAATGGGGGCGTATTGTATCACGTCGCATGAGTGAAACTGCCAAAAAGGAAAAACGCTTGGAAAAACACGGCTACACCGCCAAAAAAGGTAAATTCGGTGCGATAAAGATAAAGAAAAACAAGACAAATAAACGCAAGACAAACAAAAAGAAGAAGAACTAAATAGACAGGCGACATATATTTAGTATATTACAGCAATCGTAGTACATAACAAGCAGCAAAAATAGTAGGACAAATAGTATGTATATAATAATTGATTTTAGATATGAATTATTATATGATTGGATATGCTACTATATACAATGAATACTAACTATATTGTTACAGCATAATGTTAGTGCTGTTACTGTAAAACGATACTGTATAGTGTATCTATATTTGTGTAACACGTGACAAATCAAGTTTAAGATTATCTTCTTTTACATCCACAAAGTAATCAGCAATTAATAGTTTAGATTTATATATTTCTTCCATGGACATTACGGAAAACCAGTTATACTTAGTACGTTTCAATATTTCATCCCGGGGGATAAGGATACCCATCGTATTATTGCTTAATGGAAGTTGACTTTCACTTAGTAAATCTTCAATTAATAGTGGTTTATGATTGTGTGTTTTAATACCAATAATGGAGCCTCCTAAAACTAAAATGCTATCATTGGTATATAGCATTGATAAATAGTTTGAAATATATCCTTCAAATTCGTGTGCAGAACTATTATGTTTACTAATAATTTCATCTTCATAAAATTCAATAATATTGCGAATCGTTTCATTTTCTTTATGACATCCGTAAAATTGTAATCCGGGAACAAATAAATTATCATTTTTGCCCATTAATGTAGTAGTTGAGCGATTTATTTTTTCAAAAAAGAAAGGAATACCGTCATAAGCTGAATATTTAAAAATATTATCTAAATTACTTGTACATAAAAAGCTATTGGGAATATTTATTCCACCGTAAGTATAAATAAGTTTCAAAATACCCAATTGAATATATTTTTGCTTTTCGTCTCCCATCATTGTGCCAATATTTACATTCCAATGAGGTAATAGTTTGGGGAAACTTTCATCGTCAATTAAACAAATATTGAAACTTTCTCCACAATGATTGATGATAGATTGAACACATTCCACCAAATAAGGTTGATTCAATTCATAATTTTTGCGTCCTTGAAAGGATGACCATTTGCGTGAATTTACTTCATAATTAGAATAAATCCAAATAATTGGTTTTTTGCGACCATCCAATGGCATATCATTCAAAAGATATTTGCGAACAAAGTAATAATCATCATTGTCACTTTCTGATTTGAGATATTCTTTAATTTTTCCTGAAAACATGGAAACGCCAAATACTACCGCAAGAGGTAAAATATAGTTTTTAATATTTTGATGACTAAACATTATTGTATATATATATAAATGTTATATTTTTAAGTAGTGTTATGGAATATTAATCAAAGTAAATATAATATACAATATTATAGCGGGAATTATTATACCGTGTTTCTGACGAAAATGAAATATAATTACTTTTACATATGTGTCGTATAATAGTTGTAAATGATGTATATGTAAGTTCCCGTTCTAAATAATGTCGTTTTGATGGATAATAATGTTTCATTAACATTTCTTTAAGTTCTGGATAACTGTTTTGATATACCATCTTCTTAAATGCGTTATTATCAAACAAAAAATATTTATCGGTTCTTAGGCAAATAGTATCTAAAAAATTAAAAAAATCCAAATTACATATAGGCGTTTGAAAAATTTGCATGGGATACTATTTATTATACGTTGTTTTTAATATGTTATAAACAATATAATAAATTTGTTATTATGTTATTATATGATATAATAAATGAAAACGGTATTTATCATTCTTTTATCAACGGGCGTACCATTGTCTTGTGCGTTTGTATATGGCATTTACAAATATTTATCTACTGATTTAACACCATTATACGAAAGTGATATATTTGACACTATAAGTATATTCAGTGATATTACATTTGAAGATGAAAATGAAACGTGTTCTCAAGAAAGTACTGAACAAAATCCAAATAACATTACAAGGGAACATATTACACATTTTGTTGAAAATCCAATTGCGCGTATATAACTGCGATGTAATGAGAGATATATTTTACAAAATTGATTTCTTAATTCACTATTTAAGTAATTATAAACACAATACTATGAATGCCCTTCTGGATAAATATACTCATATTCTTGAACCTTGTAATAAAGAAACAAGTGTTGATACTATAATAAGTCATCCATTATACACGATTGTAAAGAAATCCATAGACGCATATAATAATACAAACGTACTATTGTCATTAAGTGGTGGGGTGGATTCAATGGTAATGTTGGAATTGTTGTGTCATATTCCATCTATCAGTGTATATTGCTGTCATTTAAACTACAATAATCGCAAAGAGAGTAGCGATGAAATGAGATTCCTGAAAGATTATTGCGAATTGAAAAACGTCTATTTTGATTACATTGAATTTGATTTTATTCGTTCAGAAACAAAGCGGGATATATATGAAAAGGAAACACGTAGAATGCGATATAAGTATTATCAAGAGTTGATTGATAAATATGAATGTAGTTGTGTAGTATTAGCCCATCATAAAGATGATATAGTTGAAAATATATACAATAATATAATGCGTGGATGTCGTGAGCCCAATGATTTGATTGTGCTAAAAGAATTCAATACAATTCTGGATGTAAATGTATGTCGTCCATTATTGCACGTATATAAGGATGTAGTGTATGACGTTGCATCAAAATATAACATTCCGTATTTCTTGGATACTACGCCAGATTGGAGCTGTCGCGGTAAAATGCGTCGGAAAATATTTCCAATGTGTGATGATTGTTATGGTTCTCAATACAAGGAAAATATAATACAATTAGGTGAAGACTGTGAAACAATGGGTAATATTATTAATACCTACATCATTGATAATATAATGAAGAATGATGTTATTGTAGAAGGAAAAAACTTTAGTATTCGGGTAAGCGATGTATTGAAGGAAAAAGTAATAATGAAAATAGTATTAAAAAAAATTTTACATCAAATGGGATTAAACATAATGAAATCAAAGTGTATTGACCAATTAATCAATGTATTACACTCAAAAAAACAACAAAAAATGTCGTTACTCAAGAACTATAATACTATTGTAAATGAAAATAGTATTGTATTTACATCATTATTGCATACTGCTTAATCAAATCATATGTCATTATATGCTTTAATAAAGTCACGAAGATAGAAAAATAGTTTTGGAATAGCATTTGTATATGTCCATTGATCTTCCAAAATACTGTTGATATAATTGGTATCTGTAGTATTATGAAATACTGACGGAATATATTCATCATTGCTGTCAAATAAAATATTTTTCATTTTAGTGCTCATAATATAATGAATACAATCAGTGTTCGTTTGGACGTTACTTTCATTCAATACTTTTTTGATTTTTTCAAGATACAAAATGCCGTCCATATGTTCTTCTTGTGCGTGTTGTATCCATTCAAGTAACGTCAAATCATTTCTGTCAAGGGTTGTATTGTATTTTTCTTTTCCTATTTTTGCACGCTGTAAAAAAGATTGGATAACACTTCTTACAATAGAATCACTGTTTGTTTCATCTACAATGAATGACATGTATAAAATCTATATAATCTATGGAATCTCATTTTTAAATGCTTTTTTCTTCATTATGAAGAAGATAATATGGTCATAATTTCGTTTGTGAATAAATCTAATTCAATCTGATTTTCATGAATATTATTGATAATAGTTATATATTTACTGATAATAATAATTAATTTGTATTTCTCATCTTCGTTAATTTCATGTGTTTGTTTTATATAATGAAACAAAAAATCAAATATATCTACCACTGAATATCCGTCATTATATATTGTGTGAAGTATGACAGTGGATTGATGAATATCTTTATTTCGTACAAAATGGATGAATTTGTCCAATTCTGAAATGTTTATATTTGTACATAATTGCTTACACATATCAATATGTATAGGTTGATTATACAAACACATTTTTTCAAGATAATTTATAATTTCTTGTAAAGAATTATCCGTAATTGTCATCAAGAAATCAATAGATGACTCATCAATGCTCAACTCTTCTTTTTCTATAATTTTATGAATAATATTTTGAATATTTAATTTTGATAAATGGTTCATTTTTATCAAATGTAGGCGTGATTGTAAACTTTCAATCACCTTTTGTCCATTTGTGCAAGAACCAATAAAATTCACATTATGTGAATATTTATCAATATAATTACGAAACACTTGTTGACAATGCTCATTAATATTATCAAGGTCATCAATGATTACAAATTTCTTTTTATTTTTGATGGTTGATTTTGTTTGACAAAATGATTTCAAATCGCTGCGAAAATATTGTATTCCTTGCTCCTTTAGATTGTCAATATACATAATATTATGTTTATTGTGAGAACTATAAATATTACCACATTCACTATAATATTGTTTTATTAATACATTTAATAGTGACGTTTTACCACATCCCGATGAACCGATAAATAATACGTTTAAATTATCTACTTGCATTAGGAGTTCAATGGTCGTTTGCATATCTTTGTCAAAATAAAAGTCATTCAAGTGAGTCGGTTTATATTTTTTTAGAAATGTGTTATTTTTATTCATTATGATACATTATATTGTAAAATAGTATTTAAATTGTATTCATAGTATAAAAAAAAGACTATATATATAATTATAGTAAATGTCAAAAACGCATTATGATATATTAGGTTTGGATGAAAATGCATCAAGTAAGGATATAAAAAAGGCATATAGACAATTATCATTGAAATATCATCCTGACCATAACACAAATAGTGATGCACACGAAATGATGACCAAAGTGAATGAGGCATATAATGTATTGGGTGATGCTGAAAAACGCAAGGAATATGACGATGAGCGCAATGGAAAAATACCTACAATGCCAAATATTTTTGGTAACACACGTACGAATACGACCACACATACTATGAATGGATTCACACCAGAAATGAGTGAAATGTTTAACAATATATTTGGAAATCAAATGTTTAATTCTATGGGTGGAAATTCAAACGCAAATATTCATTTTTTCCAGACAGGAGGAAATGGAAGTGGAACATTTCATCGTGTATTTCAACAACAACAAAAACCTTCACCTATTGAGATACAAATTACGTTGAATATTTATGAGTGTTATACCGGAAAAGAAGTTACTGTTAATTTTCCACGATGGACAATTATGAATAATACTAAGGTTACAGAAAATACAAAGATTGTTGTAAATATTCCTCCCGGAGTGAGTGAGAATGACAAAATTACTTTTGAAAAACAAGGACATTCTATAAATGAAAATTTGAAAGGGGATATTATTGTGAAATTCATTGTTATCAACAATACCGAATTCAAACGTATTGGTAACGATTTACATATAAAACGAACAATTACACTGAAAGACGCATTATGTGGATTTAGTACTACATTTACACATTTGAATGGTAAAACAATGTCGATGAAGAATGTATCTAAAAATAATGGTGTGATTGTTACCCCCGGATATAAGAAAATAGCATCCGGATTGGGTATGAATACAAGTAATGGTGTTGGTAATTTAGTAATAGAATTTGAAATTGAGTTTCCAAAGACATTATCAGACGATCAAATTGACGAAATATCAAAAAATCTGGAATAGTATGTGGGGTAAAATTCTATACTGAATGGAGTGTAGTAGTATAATCATTGAATTTCAATCAATAATTATAACAGTTTATTTCAAACGAAAAAAGTTCAAATTGTCATTTAACTAAATTTTGTCTCACTGAATGATTTACTATTTAAGATGTAATACGTTTAGCGGGTGTTTTAGCATCTACAATGTAAATTGTATTTTCAGTCATTACAATATATTCAGTCGTTAAATTGAATATTTTAGCAATAGGACTGGTATATTCATCTTTGTTCTTAATCAACAATTTTTCCCCAGATTCGCGAACACCAATGATTATTTTTGACTCTAACGAATCCAACCAATAATCGGTTTGAATGGGTTTGTCTTCTACAATAGAAATACGCCAGGCGTAATTCATTGTTTCACTACACGGTAATTTACAATCATTATTTGCAACTTCAGAACTCATTCTTGATTTTTATAGAAATTATTACAATTTAATCTTTAAATAGAAAAATAAATAATTTATTTATATAGGTTATATGAAAACGGAAATCAATGGTTTAAATACATTTGTAAATATTTTATCGCAATATTTTGTTGCCATAAAAACAAGCGATGTTTTTGATAAGATTGAAAATAAGAATGATATTATATACTCGGGTTTCAATACGTTATTAAATGTGTTTAATTATGCCATTAAAATTCTAAAGAAAACAGATGAAGCGTTGTTATATATGCAGCAAGCCCAATATTTTTATGTAGAATATATAGAACAAATATACAATACCCATTTGAGCTATGCGTTGAACCAAAATGATGCGATTATTTTTACATATAAAAAAACATTATTTGATTTATATACAAATTCTTCTACCATAGAAACTCCAACATCCGAGGAACACATATTTGTGCATACTGTAAAGACCTTAATGTTTTGGGAGAATCCAGATTTTACATTAGAAAATCACGAATACATATGTAATTACTATATATCAAAATACTTAAACTATGATTTAAAACTAATCTCACACGTCAATAATTGTGTTTCCCTTTTGAAACAGAATTTCAAGTTTTCATATAACGAATATATCGTTTTACTCGAAACATCATTGAAGCAGCTACATCCTACAAAAATGTCATGTAATATAGACAATGATTTACTGGTTTTGAATTTTTATAGCCACAAAGAAGATTTCAACCATTTGGTAAAAAAACAGAATTTTACAAATGTATTTAATATAATGTACAATGAAATTTCGTTTTAACCCTTTAACCTTTGACTTTAACATTCCTATCTGAATTTCAAAATAACATCATTGTAATAGTCAAAATCTACTACTAATTTCTTTTTTTTCATTTTTTCGCTCTTTGTCTTTACGAATTTTGACTGATTTTTAATACAAATCTCGTGATATTCATCAAACAATATATTTACAATGTATGTATATACATATCGTAAGACATCTTCATTACAATTTCCAACAATCAAACAACTACCAGTTCTGAAAATCATAAATGAAATTTCCAAATATTTATTTGACAATAAAATGTCGTTTGTTGTCATGTTATTATCCGATTTCAATATTTTTCCATTCTGCTTACTGACATCGTCTTCATCAATATTGTAATAGAACTTGCATTTTACACCAGGGTAGCTACACGGATCATATGATGTTTCCAATCCATATTTGTTACTCTTCAAAATATGATGTAGTTTGTCACGATTAATATAAAACCCGCAATTAAAGTTTGAGTTTATTAGCACATTATGTTCAACATCACCGTCTGTAAAATCCAAATCATCACCCATATATGGACGCAAGTGGTTCAGTATTTCCCCTTTTACACTTGACAGCAAGGATTTTTCTACGATTCCAGGAATTTCCATTTTTCCTGTATTAAACACCTTTATATGCATCTCTTTGAATGTGGTTGTAAATAAACGGATAGTAATTGCAAAACAGTTGTAAAACGCACTCTTTTGTTTAATTTTTGTACTCAATAAATCCTTTTTGGATATTCCTACTGTCAATTTCCGCTCATCTTTGAACTTAATGCGTCGTGCATCGGGATTATCGATTTGCTTAATTATATGCTCATTATAAAACGTCTCATTTTTCAAATGTTTTTGGTAGTCGTCAAACTCCTCTTTACTATTACAGACAATCTTAATCTGTTTCTTTACAATACCAGTTGTCTTTTGATGGTATGATATAATTGGGAGTTTCCAAAATATATTATAAATATCTACTTCCTTATTCAAATATACAACTTTAGTGTTTGTAGATATATTCAATTCATCACATATAGATCTATCTACATCTAATGGTACGCTCATATTTTTTTCTACATCACACTGTTCAATGCTTGTATTCATCATTGTGTCTGGGTTTTCCAGAAACATTTCCCATTCTTCATCTAAATCCATTATATAGCCAAATTCTTTATGTTATAATTATTTATTATTTATTCTTTATATCAAATAATAAATCAATTTTTTCCAGACTATAATATGTTATGTACAAAATAATTTAATTGATGTTCAATAGCAATATCATTGTGGTGCATTATATTACTAATATTATTGAGACACTTTACGTTCAAATATGTTTCCTTGTGGTATTCCAGTAAATAATTGATGTATTCTTTAATGATTTCGATAATATCGTGATTATACGTATGTGACAAATCATTCAAGTGCTTTACAATAGTATTGGGGGATTTCTTATGTTTAACAGTAAAACTATACAATTCATCATATTTATATTTATCCAGCAAAATATCGGAGTTATGTAGCTTATTATGATTGAGTTGTATATAATTAATCATAGAACGGACATCTGATCCAAATTTATTTTGAATATTATATATGGTTTTTTTGTCAATGTTTAATTCTTCTTTATCATTGATATTCATTAAAAAACGATTCACCATTTTCTCTGGAAGCTTGTTAAAGCGGATACATATGAATTCATTGCGTAGTGAATTGTCTATTCTACTAATATAGTTACAAATCAAGCAAAATCGTATATTGTCATTTACATTTTGTATTACACGTTTGAGTGCGTTCTGTGCGTTTTTTGTCATATAATCCACTTCATCCAATATAACAAATTTCAACCCTTTCTTATAAATACTATTTGTATTTACAAACTGTAATATCTGGTTTCGTATAATATCTATTCCTCTATCATCTGATGCGTTCAAATGCAGGATGGATGATTTGCTATTTTTTACACCTATAGTTTGAAAATATTTGTTGATTAAGTTAATAATCGTGGTCGTTTTTCCCGTCCCCGGAGGGCCATAAAACAACATATTTGAAAAATGATTTTTAATAAATATACTTGAAAAAATTGATTTGTTCATATCGCTAATAATTATATCATCAAAACAATCAGGGCGATATTTTTCAACCCAGGGTATACCAGTCATATTCATTTGATTTTGAGTATATTCGCTTATATCAACTAATTAAAATAACTGTTTATGTATATTTATGTGTCATATAAATATGGATAATGGATATTTAGAAGTAATCTTTGGACCGATGTTTTCGGGTAAGACCACCACCATTATACAACGATATAAACAACACACGCTATTGGGACACACAATTATGGTTATCAACTACTTTCAGGATAAACGATACGCAAATAAAGGATTATATTCGCACGATGGTATGAACATTGACTGCATTCAGGCAGAAACACTGAAACAGGTGATAGATGATGATAAATATAACATTGACAAACATAATGTTATCATTATAAATGAAGGTCAGTTCTTCAGTGATATTTTTGAGACTGTCATTGACCTTGTTGAAAAAAAACAAAAGATTGTATATGTATGTGGTTTGGACAGCGATTTCCAGCGAAAGAAGTTTGGTAATTTGTTAGAACTTATACCTTATTGTGACAACATAATAAAACTCCAATCATTGTGTATGAAATGTAAGACTGGAAAAAAAGCATTGTTTTCAAAAAGAATTACCACAGATGAATCTCAGATCGTAATTGGTTCAGATAATTATATTCCAGTGTGTAGAACCTGTTATCTAACAAATTAAAAATAGTTGTATATATAATTGACATTCGTATATATAACCCATATTTCACTTGTTTAAAATACACTGACCGATGGTTATTATCTACATTTTTTTGTATTTCGCTATTTCTGGGCAAAGGGTGCATAATAATAGCACGTGACTTCATTTTATTTGCAATTGTATTTGTCATCGCAAAACGTGTTAAATCCACATTATAGTCACTGGGGTACTTATTTGTAGGAAATGGCGTACAATATACTACATCATATGTGTGAATATCATCATAATTTTGAATAACATTGGGACATATACAGTCATTGTCATATGGAAAATATGTCACGTGTATATTCGGATATAAATCCAACAATTTTTGTAGCATATGGATAGAATGACTATATTTCGCATCACCTACAAATAATATTTTCAATTGTTCATTTTCTATATCAAAATGCTTATACAATGTAAACAAATCCAATAGTGCCTGGGACGGATGTTCTCCTTGACATGCATTAATAACAGGTATTTTACATTGCTGAGATATTTTTTTCATTGAATCTTGAGAATCGTTATGTAATATTAGGATATCTGAAATTTCTTCTAACACACATATCATATCATCATTTTCAGAATTAGATACAGGTTGGGATTGAGAAATAGTATCATTAGATTGTTCTAATTGTGTAATTGTTGGTTTGTTATTATATGTAATCACTTTTCCACCCAATTTATACATTGCAGCCTCAAAATATAAATTTGAATGTTGATTTTGTTCATTAAACGCATTACATAAAATTTTTCCCATACAATCATTACATTCTCCTTTATTGTTTAAATATCTGTCAGCGTGTTCAAAAATAGTTTGAATTGTATATCTTGATATTTTATCACAGTCTAATAGTTTCATAGGCAATTATATATGTAGATAAAATATATTTTTAAATTACTTAAATAACATACATATTAATATGTATAATAAAATGGAAAATACAATTATTGACAAACCAGCTCCCAAGAAACGTGGAAGAAAACGTAAGGAAGAATGTGTTCTTGTTCCAAAAGATACTCCAGAAGAAAAACCTGTCCAAAAAAAGAGGGGAAGGAAACCAAAAGGAGGAAAAATTCTTGTAAAAGATGAACAGTTAAATGACGAGCCCCCTATTGTAAGCAATGTTATTTTACACCTCAAATGCAATTCAAAAGATGTTGAACAACAGAACATTATTACTGAACTTGCGTATAATCCAGAAGTTCCTCCAGATATTGAAACATATCAGCAACCATCGGAATTTACTGTCTTTGATTCAAATAATATCACATATACTCATGCATATGATTCTAACACGAATAGTATAAATCAGAACCAACAACTTACAAATGAACAGACGACTAAAGTTGATAATATTGACGTAAAAATGATTAATGATAAATTGAAAAATCTTAAAATACGTTTACATAAGGGTGATATTTCGTCCAAGTGTGCTTGTTTCTGGTGTAGTTATGAATTTGATACTCCTGCTTGTGCTATTCCAATGGAATTTACAGATTATGAAATTATTGGTTACGGATGTTTTTGTACTCCACAATGTGCAACCGCATATTTGTTCAATGAACATATTGACGACGCAACACGTTTTGAGCGCTACCAACTATTAAATAATATATATTCAAAAGTATATAATTATCATAAGAATATTAAACCTGCACCCAATCCGCATTATATTCTTGATAAATTTTATGGAAATATGTCAATTAGTGAGTTCAGGAAACTTCTTGGTACTGATCACTTATTAGTATTATTAGATAAACCAATGACACGTCATATTCCAGAATTATGTGATGACAATGATCATTTTGTAAATAGTATTTATAATGACTCTACAACAGTATCTAAAAATACCAGTAAATATAAGGTCAAACGAGAAAGTGAAAAGAAAAAGGGACCTACCAAAAAGGAATTAATTAAAGAACATTTTGGTTTATAAACGGAATGTGTAAATATATAAATATATAGTATCATGAAACAATATAGTATGCATATTGTTTCATGTAATGTAATGGGTGGGCTTGGTAATCAATTATTTCAAATTATGACGTGTATTAGTTATGGATTGGATCATCGTAGAAAAATTGTTATACCGTATTATGACAAATCACCAGGTGTGACTCAGCGACCTACATATTGGAATAATTTATTGAAACCATTTGTAGTGTTTACGAATAAAAATAAAGATAATCAAATTCCAAACAAGATTTCTGTATATAAAGAACTACAATTTTCATATGATAAAATACCAGAATACGATACATCTTTATACTTGGTTGGATATTTTCAGAGTTACATGTATTTTGATAACAATAAGAATAAAATATTACAAATGTTGCGATTTGATAATCGTAAGAAAGAGATACACGACCTTTATAAAAACTATTTTGACGGAGTTATAAATGATATTTGCTCCATTCATTTCCGTTTAGGGGATTATAAACATCTACAAGATTGTCATCCATTGTTAAGTATTGACTATTATATTAGTGCAATGACCAAATTATGCGAAACCACGAATATTTCACGAGTACTTTATTTTTGTCAAGAACAAGACAATAACATTGTAGAACAACATATTCAAACGATTCAATATATATTTCCACACGTTGAATTTATTAAAGTTAGTGATGATATATGTGATTGGGAACAAATGGTTATGATGGCATTATGTAATCATCATATTATTGCAAATAGTACATTCTCATGGTGGGGTGCTTATTTGTCCTCAAGTCCTAAAAAAAAGGTATTTTATCCTTCTGTATGGTTTGGACCCAAGCTATCAAATCATAATGTAGATCATTTATGTCCTTGTGAATGGGAAAACATATAGATGTTGGTTAGATACATGTATTCAATAATGCAATAATATAATTATAACTGCATAAAAATTGATTCACAAATATAGTTTATGAATCAACATAAAACATTACTCTATTATCATATTAATATGTCCAGCGAACTTGTGAATGCCCTTGTAAATGATTTGCCAATGGTGAAGTCTCTTCATAAAAAAATATCAAAATTGGAGAAACGTAATATGAAACTGAAAATTAAGAAGAATATGTGGAAGGACAAGTATCACGCGATTATGGCGATTCTTCACGACTATCCAGGAATAACCTACAGTGGAGATGTAACTTCTACCAAACGGCGTCGTGATGTTGTGGATTTAACAGAAGACGATGAAAGTATCTCATTGGACGTTGAAAATATCACTGATTTGAAAAACAGCATTATGGATTTTACCAGGAGTTTGAGCATTGTAAAGAAAGAGGAGGAATGTCGTGACGAACATCAGTTATGCATAAATGAAAATTGTGTTATTGACAATGTTGATGGAACATTGGAGAAGTGTAAGATCTGTGATGGTTATTATAAGGACGATGGTCTCAATGATATTCTATTTATTGAGGAAGAACCGAATAATAGAAAGGCGTCTTGTGAATTATGTAAGAAGTCTGTGGATATTGTCCAAATGAAAGGGACCGGGCAATATATTTGTCAAAACGCTTGTGATGATGACGAGGAAGAGGAGGAGGAACACGTAGTAGAAACCGAACAACAAGAAGTAGTTGAGGAAGAGGTAGTTGAGGAAGAAGGCGAAGAAGAGGTAGTTGAGGAAGAAGGCGAAGAAGAGGTAGTTGAGGAAGAAGGCGAAGAAGAGGTAGTTGAGGAAGAGGTAGTTGAGGAAGAGGTAGTTGAGGAAGAGGTAGTTGAGGAAGAAGGCGAAGAGGAAGAAGTAGTTGAGGAAGAGGAAGAAGGCGAAGAGGAAGAAGGCGAAGAGGAAGAGGAAGAAGTAGTTGAGGAGGAGGAAGAAGTAGTTGAGGAAGAGGAAGAAGGCGAAGAGGAAGAGGAAGAAGCAGTATATGAGGTTGAAATCAAAGGAAAAAAATATTACACAACAGATGAGAAAAACGGTGAGGTATATTCAATCACTGAGGATGAAGATATTGGTGATTGTGTAGGAAAGTTTGTAAATGGAAAATTCAAAAAAAACAAGTAAGTATTGTAATAAAGCCTACATCATATAAGCTGTAGAATTCGCAGTGATAGATGTTCTGCGTTTAAAATTCGCATCCAAGAAGCATATTAAATTGTTATAATGCATTATCGTAAGTTGTAGCCAAATGTCCAATGTTTTTTTTCGTTCATTGAATTCAAGTAAATGTTCAATATTGTTACTATCATAATCATCTGTATAATACAACAATATATCGTGAATGTTTGCTTGTAAATTTCTATCAGACTGTATAAACGTATCCTTGTAGTCCAATAGTGTGTCATCGGTATTGTCATCAAGTAAATCATATTCTTCTAAGATAGTATCACACACTATGTTCTTTCTAAAATATTCGTTTGAAAATATAGTAACAAGTTCAGTATCATCAATATATTTTGAAATTATATTGATGTT
>Ga0181565_10000801_pt1 | contig 23627 bp, 20 predicted proteins | sample 101ome_16_FD_129661 | JGI IMG/M metagenome (GOLD analysis project Ga0181565, IMG submission 129661) | Coastal salt marsh microbial communities from the Groves Creek Marsh, Skidaway Island, Georgia - 101401AT metaG (megahit assembly) | ecosystem: Environmental > Aquatic > Marine > Intertidal... | reverse complement strand
TATTATTTCCGTGGATAATCATAGCCCTAGAGCCTGGACCCACCCCGATTTCTTGGAGCCAAACTTTTCTATCAGAAATCACCTTCTGAAACTCCAAGCTGGAAAGCCCAAAGTTTTCTCTCAAATCATAGATAGAACCCAACTGGTCTACATGAAAAAACATTTACAGATACCCCCTATCAGTCTTGGTCAAGAACCGCCATGAAATCGGCTAACGTCGCAGCACCTTCCTCGGGCAACCGTCCTTGTTTTACCATATCAGTTAAGTAATTTTCGATACCCTTCTGAGCAGCAAACAAACATGGGGTACTATAGATAACAAGGGAAACCCCTGCCTTTTCGAGTTCTTCAACAGTAAAACTTGGTGACTTACCACCACCTAGCTGATTCACCATTACTGGCACGCTAACAGACGACGTTAACTGCTTAATCTCGTCAAGACTGTTAACAGCCTCCACCATAACCGCATCAGCTTCGGCTTCCTCATAAATTCTTGCTCTTCTAATACCCTCTTCGATGTCTGTTGCGTCTGTCCTAGCGATAACAAATAGATCTTTTCTGGATTTTAAAACTGCTTTCAATTTCACCAGGTATTCATCTATCGGCAACAAAGTCTTACCCTCAAAATGCCCGCACTTTCTCGGGCGCTTTTGGTCTTCTATCATCACTGCACCGACCCCCAAACGCTCAAGCATCGGTATCACAGTCGCAGCCACACTTTCGTTACCAAACCCATCATCGACGTCTACTAATAAATACGTCTCATCGCGAATCGCCGATCTCAATGATCGAGCAAAAGCAAGCAGATCACTCCAAGAAAGGAATCCAATGTCCTGAAGAGCATGGGCACTCGCTACGTATCCAAAGCCACTAAGGAAGACTCCTTCAAAATATTTTTCAGCCAATCTACCTGAAAATGCGTCATAAACTCCAATTAATTGGAGCAATTCAGGCTTAGTAATCCGCTCCCTAAAATCTTTTCCGTACGTCATGTCGAATACCTAACATTAAGAAGTAATAATATTTGTATCATATTACCAGAAGCACAGCCTCCAGTACTTACTAATAGGCCAAGTCCTTCAAAACCTTGAGAGATTGATTGCCAAAATAATCATTGGACGCAACCCCTATAAACTGAACATCGCTTAACGGGAGCGTATCGGCATGAAATGGAAAGTACCAAACGCGTCCAGAATTATCAAAATCGAAATTGTCATGAATATACCTACCACTTTTAGTCTTAATAGCCAAAAATGGTTGTGGACCAAACACTTCTCCCGAGACCGCCTCGACCCTCAAAAACGGTACATCTTCTTCATTCGCAACAACCTCAACATGCAGATCTAACCGACCAGATGGTTTTTCTATATCAGCACAATTCCTAAAACCCTGTAAAGAAGTTACATGCTTCCATTTTACATTGCTATATTTCTTATTGCCTATACTTAGTAAGTCATACATATGATCTATTTCAGGCCTAATATCTCTCCAATCATGACTAAAAACACTCAAAAGTGTGTTCTTTCCCGAAGCCGCTCTCTGAAAAGCACGATCGACCTCTAACTGAGTGACGTTACCAATTTTATTTCTTATTTTCAGGCACCTGCCAATAAAACGACGGCAATTTCCAACTATTCGATGATCGTCATGAGCGGGCTTATATATAGACCAATCATGAGGTGCTCCTCGCCAATCACCCGCTCTTCCATTCTTAAATGCAAGTGATCGGTCATACTCAGAATAATCAACTTTAGAAAAATTAGAAAAATCAAAAGGAATGAATTGCTCTAAAAACCAGTGTAAGTCAGGCCTTACCCCCTGAAAGCCAGCATGAAAACACCTTGGAAAAAACTCGCGGTCAATTAGTCGTCTACAAAGGACCTGAAAAATCTCATCTGAGCCAAAACACCGAGTCGCACATCGATGCGCTTCACGCTTGATAGAAACCGGGTGAAAATGCCACTCTAGGGAGTCATGCCTGGCTTGCGGTGTGCGCTCAACAATCGCTTTATATCTATCAAATATGTTGTGGTAACCCAGATCTCTATGCCTGGGATTAATTTCAAAACCAACATGGTCGGCGCAAAACCAGTTCAATAACCAGGGTTGCCCAAAAGAATCTTTGTAACGATCTCGAAATTCACTCCCGTTTATCTCTTCTAACACGGATTCAATTTTGTCCCAAGACCCCAACATATCCATGCGCGTTGGAGCGAATGCTTCCTGCAACACAGATGTCAATTCTCCCAGATCAAATTCACCGTTTTGAATTTTAGATAAATTCTCACGATTCGGAGCCAACTTAATCCCGAAAGTTTCCTCCAATCTAACAAAAGTCTCCTCCAGAGTCTCTAATAGAGGTCCTTCTGCATTAACAACATGTACAAAATTAACTTCCCCTACCACACGTCACCGTCAATTCTGACAAAATATTGTTACAGTAAAAGTAGTTCCTGATCTATAAACACCAGGAATCAATTCAGGAATATTTGATCGCATACTATTTTTATCTTACGTCACATTTTTTCTGTTTAATCTTTATGGTTTGAGTGATACTCAAACGCTTCGGAGTACTCATCGTAATGCGCATCAATAGTTCCAACGTCATGCCCACGTTTAATAACTAAAAAATATTCGTAAAAATAGTCTGGCATAGTAGCTTGGTAATTCATCTCAGAAAGATCACCACGTCGTTCAAAGAAATAAGATTTAACAACTTCGTGACCATGCTTCTCCAGGTCTGCAATAAGGTCATGTGTACGCGTAAAATAATTAGGATGTCCTTTACTGCGCGCGCCAACTTCAGCCGCATGTGCAGCTTTATCATCCAGGTGATAATTTGTATTTTTCCCTGAAAAACATATCTGCCCGCCTGGTTTAGTCACACGCAAAAATTCATTCATTGCTTTGTTCTGGTACGTCGCATCATAAGTACCAATACAAATCAAATTGTTAAACATTCCAGATTCAAATGGTAGTTCTTCAGCTGTCGCCTCCTGAATTCTGTCAATTCCAGGCTGCTCCCCCCATTCTTCAGTCGCCGCTTGTACCATAGCTGTCGATATATCAACCGCAGAGACTGTCAGGCCTTCATCAATGTACAACTGAAAGAAGCGCCCCCAACCACAGCCTACATCCAGAATATTACCATCCAAAAATTTGGTATCATTTATAAGTCTGGTCAACACATCATCCGAGCTTGTACGAGCATCACCACTAACAAGTTCGCTATCGCCTACACCTGCCTCAGCAACACGCTCACGCCAATACTCGACGTACGTTTCGTTCCAATACTGTTTTCTTGAATCGTTATCGTTCATGTATGCATTCCTTGCTTTGGTGACTCAGAAACGCTATTCCATTCTTTGCTATCAACACTATTAGTCTCAGAATTCCAACGCACAACTGTTGTAACACCTATAGAGTTATTAGCTGCTATTCCTACTGACTCTATTGCATTCATGACAAGTGTTTGCTCATCAAAAGTATAGCTCCATTCATGATGAGGTTTCTGGATATCGAAATTATCATGAAAATACTCTCCTGAATTTGTCTTGAGTGCCAAGTATGGTTGCGGCCCAAAAGTTGGAATATCCGTTTTTACTCTCATGATAGTGCGTTCTGATGTTCTCTCGAACTTTAATTCAAAATCACATGGTAGTTCGTCTTTTAGTTTCAGAGCCTTTCTCATCGCGCTTGTGGCTTCGCTATATAAAAAAGGGATATCCGGGTAGTCCCGGCTTACTTTAGCTAGTAGTTCTCTCACATATTTCACATCAATACGAAGGTCGCGAAAATCATGATTGGTGAACGCAAGTACAACAGGAATACCCTTTCTTGCTTCTTCGAAAGCATCCCTGATATCAGATTCAGTTAGCAAACGAAGTCTTGTACCAATATTAAGGCATCGTGCAATCCACCTTCGACAATTCCCCTCGCTCTGGTAATCATCATGATCGGGATGATAAGGGCGCCATGTTTTTGGTGCTCGCCGCCAATCTCCAAAACGCCCTCCATTAAGATCGGTTTGTTGCTCATCCTCGGCAGATAGTGTTATTGATTGACTGGCATAATCAAAAGGAATAAACTGCTCTAAAAACCAGTGACTATCAGGGCGAATCACATGAAACCCCGGCCTGTTGGCACACGGAAACCATAAGCGATCGATGATGCGGCGACATAATATTTGATACAGCGATGAGCTATTCGCCCACCAATGCGTGCCACAATGATGGGCCTTATGCTGGAAAGAATGCGGGTGGAAATGAAAATGTACGGCATCTTTTTTTACATCCGAACCAGATATACGCCGCTGATAGTGATCGTATATAGCATGATACCCCATAGAACGACGACGAGGATTTTCTGTAAAACCTACATGATCCAGGCAGAACCAGTTATAAATCCAGCCATTTCCGACACTATCGAACAGTTGGTTACGAAAATCAGTCGACTGAGCGTCTTCGAGCATATGATCAATTTTATCCCACGTATCCATATAATTTAGCAAATCAGGACTAACAACCTGCTGTACAGCCTTTTCTATACCACCAAGATCAAGCTCGCCATTTTGCAGCCTTTCCAGGTTCTCCTCGGTTGCTTCAAGCTCGAGTCCAAAAATACTTTTTAAACGCTGAAAAGTAACCTCAATCTGTTCGTAAAGTGGACCTTCAGTATCTATGCAATGAACAATATATACAGGGGTTTTCGTAGTCGTATTGCTTGGGTCTTTATTATTCATAACTTAACTCAGTGTAATCGGTTCATCCGGCTGGAAGGAACGTGGTGCAGGTTGGCCAATGACCTCATCAAAGCGCATTGCTGAAATTCCAGCGCCAGCACGCTTGGTGGTGACGTTCTCCGCCGTGAAATACTCGCCAGCAGTAATAGGTTTAGCCGCTACGAGAGTCTTGCGTGCAATTAATTTATTCTTAGCCTCGCTTAAGCTTGGGCGTTTTATACCGTCGCCCATCGCCTGCTCAATATTACGAATTGCGCGCACCATGTCGGCGAACTCTCCAGGCTCCAGGCTCGCTTTGTGGTCAGGGCCTGACTGGTTACGATCTAGCGTCAGGTGTTTCTCAATGACTGTTGCACCAAGCGCCACGGCTGCTATTGGTACTTCAATACCAGGTGTGTGATCGGAATAGCCTACCTTCACACCAAAAGCTTCACGAATACTACACATTGCGCGCAAATTTACATCATGCATTGGTGTTGGGTATTCGGTATTACAATGAAGAACTGTTATATCACCACGACTTGTCCCCGCTGTTTCCAACACGTCTAGTGCGGCCTCGATCTCGCCTACGGTTGCCATTCCCGTAGACAGGAACACTGGCTTGCATTGGGCACCAACACGCCGCAGGTAAGGAAGGTTGGTAATCTCGCCTGATGGCACTTTAAAACAACCGAGTCCGAGGGAGGCCAGGTAATCAATACTTTGCAGGTCAAAAGCTGAGGAAAAAAATCCCACTCCCCTCAGCTGGCAATGGGCTATCAGCGCCTCGTGCATCTCAGGACTCATTTCCAGCTGGCGGAGCATTTCATACTGCGACTGAGCCTTATCCGTGGTGCGATCCTGGTAGTCGGCTTTTGGTGCTGAATCTGTGACCAGGCGTTGGGCATTGAAGGTCTGAAACTTCACCAGATCAGCACCCGCATCGGCCGCTACATCAATCAGCTGTTTTGCCTTGTCCAGGTTTCCATCGTGGTTGACACCGGCTTCGGCAATAATAAGGGTATGATTTAGCGAATTATTCATTTCAGCACTGTACCTTCTGGAACATCTCTCATCACAACCTGGCCTGCACCAATGATAGATCTGGGGCCAATTTTGATACCCTCGCGTATAACCACGCCACTTCCGACAAAGCTCCCCATGCCGATTTGTACACCGCCGTTGATCCGGACACCCGTAGCAACATGACAATGGGACTCAATGTGCACATCGTGCTCGACCAATGCCTGACTGTTTATGATGCAGTTCTCCCCGATACAGGCTGCTGCATTGATCAGGGCACCATGCATAACAATCGTCCCGCAACCAACACTCACATGCCGCGAGCAATAAGCTGTCGATGCAATAATAACCGGCAGCTCAGCATTTAATTTTTTTAGTTCTGTAAAAAGGCGTATACGAATATCAGGACTACGAATATGTCCTACGGCGACCAGTGCGCCGGGCGTTTTCGACACTAATTTTTCCAATTCCTTATCAGTTCCCACCACCGGATAACCCAGAACCGGCTCAGTATTGCTGGCATCAGGAAGGACGATACCTGCTATATCAAAGTCGTTGTGGGACTCGATCACCTCAACACATGATCGACAATGTCCCCCTCCTCCAATGAGTAACAGTGAGGTCATACCAGCCCAGCGCTGCTTGGAATATTAATAATCCGTCGTTCCAGCGACGTCGCAACCGGGAGAGGAGCACTTGGACATTCACGGTAAGGCTTGAGTTTGTTCAACAGCATCCAGGTCGGTCGAGTTATCAGGCCTGACTCATTCGTCGTAGCCAGGATGTTATCACGCTGTTCGGCTACCTCGTCATCAAGGATCAATGCTTGAAGCCAGTAATTGCTTTCACAACCGGGTGGTTCGCCCATCACATACGCCTGTTCTAGGCCAGAGAATGCATCACAATAGCGGTTATAAAGACGACGCTTGGAAGCCAGGAACTCTCGCAACTGTTCCAATTGGGCACAACCAAGCGCAGCATTAAGGTTGGGCATTCTATAATTGTAGCCAATTTCGTCATGCACATATTCCCAGCGATGTGGTTGCTTGGCTGTTGTCGTCAGGTGTTTAGCATGATCGGCGAGCTGTTGATCGTCAGTGAGTATCGCGCCTCCACCCCCAGTAGTAATAATTTTGTTACCGTTAAAACTGAGTATGCCTAGCAAACCAAATGTACCTGTATGGCGATCATAATAGCGGCTACCTAATGATTCGGCAGCATCTTCAACAAGGACCAGCCCATAGTCATGCGCCACCGCCATCAGGCCGTCCATGTCGCACGGATGTCCAAAGGTATGCATCGGTACCAGGGCGTGGATGCGACGACCACTATGACGGTTACGACAACCATCAGTGGTCCGCTCAGCCGTCGAATCGAGCCATCCGCGCAAGGCAACAGGATCGAGCCCCAGGGTTGCCTCATGACTATCAGCAAAGTGTGGAATGGCACCAATATATCGGACTGCATTGGCGGTCGCCACAAAGGACAAGGCCGGAACAATCACCTCATCTCCGCTTTCTACACCTGCCAATTGCAATGCTATCTGTAACGCCGCAGTACCATTGACGACTGCAATCGCTCGGCGGGCGCCGGTGTAATCTGCCAATTGCTGTTCGAACCGATCCACGTAATTGCCAACTGATGAAACGAAAGTCGAGTCGATGCAATCTTGTACATACTCCTGCTCTTTGCTCTGGAAAAGCGGCTCATGCAATGAGGCAGTCTCTCGCCCCAGGGCACTATGCAGGGCATCAACAATTGAGGTGGCCAGAGCACTCACAGATTATAGCGGTCCGCCTTGTACCGACCGAGATTGGCCGGGTCGGTGAACCAGGCCACCGTTTCAGACAGCCCGCGCCGGAAGCCTTCGAGACCAGAATAGGCCGGCTCCCAGCCCAGCAATTCCACCGCCCTGGTGTTGTCCGCCCAGAGTCTTTCTACCTCGCTTTTTTTCGGGCGCATCCGCTGTTCGTCGGTCAGGATCTCGATCTCAGTATTCATCACTTCGGCAATGGTGCGCGCTGTATCACCGATGCTAATCTCGAAATTACTGCCAACGTTGATGACTTCACCAATTCCGCTATCGCTCTCAAGCGCCCTGATGAAGCCACTCACCGTATCAGCTACAAAGTTAAAGTCTCTCGTGGGGTGCACGGCACCCAGGCGAATTTGCCGCTGGCCATTGGCTATCTGGGTGATGATGGTTGGGATTACCGCACGGGCCGATTGGCGTGGCCCGTAGGTATTAAAGGGGCGCAGGGTAACAACGGGTGTACCGAAGGAGAGGTAGAACGACTGTGCAATCTGGTCAGCGCCGATCTTGCTTGCCGAGTATGGCGACTGCCCCTGAAGCGGGTGCACTTCAGTGATGGGGACATATTGGGCGGTGCCGTACACCTCACTAGTTGAGGTATGGATGACCTTGCTCACTCCCAGTTCGCGGGCAGCCTGTACCACGTTCAGGGTCCCCTTCACGTTGGTATCCACATAGGTATCTGGAGAATGATAAGAATACGGAATTGCTATCAGTGCCGCCAGGTGAAGCACGGCATCACATCCTTCCATCGCAGTGCGTACACCATGGGAGTCTCGAATATCACCTGCGAAGACCTCGAACTGGTCACGGACATCCTCGGCGCACTGATCCAGCCAGCCCCAGGAATTGAAGGAGTTGTACAGGACAAATGCCCTGACATCGTAGCCCGCACGAACCAGGGTCTCGGTTAGATGGGAGCCGATGAAACCATCTGCTCCGGTGACAAGTATTTTATTTGGCATAACCTTGCTCAATCAGAAATTCGACCCAACTCCAGTCAAGTGGTGTATCGATGTCGGTAGAATACTCCGGAGACATCACATAGCCCAATGTCTCCTGCCCTACGAGCGATTGCTGCTCTTTCAACCAGTCTATACGGGCTAGATAAAGTGCCCCGTTAAATGCATAAACCTGCGGTAAATCCTGTCGGCGCGTAATATCTGGCTTTTGGGGGATAAATGGCTGAAGCCGTTCTGACTCATCACGATGAAACATCAAATAAGGATGCTTGTCTACTTCACAGACTGAAACTGCGGAAGGGGCACCATGCTCGATGCAGAAACGCACGATACCGTCGATATCTTCAGCCGTCCTCAGTGGTGACGTCGGCTGGAGTAATATCACCCAATCGAATTCTGGAAGGTTCTCGATGGCATGCAGTACTGGTACGACCCCGGGTGTATCATCCGCTGCCAATTCCATGGGGCGCATAAAAGGTACATCAGCACCAAGATCACTAGCTATAGCGGCAATCTCATCATCCTCTGTGCTCACTACAACCCGTTCGACAAACGTAGATTTCTTCGCTGCATCAATTGACCAGCCAATCAGAGGCTTTCCATGCAACGATTTTATATTCTTCCGGGGAACACCCTTGGATCCACCGCGTGCAGGAATTAATGCCAGGAGATTCATTCCCATTCACCGTACGCCCGCTCAAGGCACTCCGGATGCCCCACATCCAGCCAGTACTCATGGATGGGAAAGGCGCTAACACGATATTGTTGCTCTACCGCCTTTTCTATGAGCTGCGGCATGTCGAAAGACTGCTCGGACGGGATCAATTCCAACAAGCCCGGAGCCAGAACATAAATACCTGCACTCACGTAGTTACTGAGAACCGGCTTTTCCTCTATCCCTTGCACCATGACATCATCCATTCGGACAACACCGTAGGGTATCCGCGTGATGTGCTCCTGCACACAAAGGGTAGCGGACGCCTCATGCTCAGCATGGAAGCGCAACAGGTGACCATAATCGACACGGGTCAAAACATCACCGTTCAAGACCAGCAAGGGATGCTCAGGCATAGATGGCAACAGGCTCAACGCGCCTGCCGTGCCCAGTGGCTTATCCTCTTCCAGGTACTGAATATTGACCTGCCAGGATGTGCCATCCCCAAAATAATCCTTGATCTGCTCCTTGAGGTAGTTGACGGAAAAATAGAACTCCCTAAAGCCTATCTCGATACATTGCTCGAGAATAATTTCAAGGATTGGCTTGCCACCTACCTGAAGCATAGGCTTGGGGCAATTAGTCGTAAGAGATTTGAGACGCTCTCCTTTTCCCCCGGCCATGATCACGACCGTATTGGGTCGTTCATTAGGTTTAATGAGCTCTTCAAGACGAAATAGACGTACCACTCGACTGTCATCATCAAGTGCAGGGATCTGATGGATAAACTTGCGTCGCATCAGATTAAGTGCATCCTCATCCGTAGCTGTTTTCGGGAGGGCATGAAATTCACGATGCATAAACTGTTCGACCGGTGCTTGCATCGATAATCCACGCAAAAGTGCACGACGAAAGTCGCCATCGGTGACGGTTCCAAGGAGGCGCCTGTTTTCGTCAACGACCAAAGCTATTTGTGCTGCACCACGATCGATAACCTCGACAACCTCCGCCATAGTCGCATCAGCACTTACCATATATTCAGATAAACTTTTCATTGCAAAGTTATATTTTTAGTTCTGGTGGTTAAACTCTTAAAATACCCAAGAAGAGTTTTTATTACGTTAGTGAGACCCACTCGATAGACGGCTAATCTTAGCAAATACAAGCCAGCCTTTTTGTCAATAAATATATGATTATCTACAGAATACGTAGATCTATATTTATTTCTTTCAGCATAACGAACTCTTTCAATAAGAAAACTGTACCTATTAAGACGATAATACCCATAGACAAGAGATTCTTTGTATGCTCTTTCTAAATCGTAATTAAGGCCACTAACCAGATGAGAAACAAGCTGCTGGTGTTTCGATATAACAGGAAATGAAAACTCATCAAAAATATTGTTACCAATAAATATTATCTTTTTCTTTATATACGCCGCTTCTACTGCCATGGTTGAACCTACACTGATAGCAACATCTGAATCAGATAGCAGCTTGTAACTATCATAGGGATCATCAGGCAACAAATGAGTTACATTATTAGAAGTTTCTTCTACAACATGTCTTAGCTTAGATAGTTCATTACCACGAACTTTAATTAATATATTGGGATGCCACCTGACCACTACTTTACAGTTAGCAAGAATTTCTTCATCAGTACAAATTCGCCTTACTGCTTCGTAAAAGTTACCATATTCGACATTTAAATTTTCATCAAACCCATCAACCCCTGCTATCTCAAGATAAGTCCCAACAAATACGGCTAGTTTTTTCTTACCGCTATCTCCGAAAACATTCGGGCTGGCAACGAACGATTTACTAAAGACACCCATGCCATATGGCTTGTAAACGTCAACTTCAGATCCTCGAGCCATACTATAAAACTTTGAAGCCTCGTCTTTTACGACATCCCAATCATTCTTCTCTTCAAAGCGGTCATACAACTCTTTTAGTTTAGATCTATGATGAGGTAAATCTTGGAAGGCCACAGTACCATCAATTTCGCTTACCGACATAAGCTTAGCCCCAGAGATAAATACAGAATGCTCTACCCCTAGCCTTTTAGCTGCTAGCACTACAGCGCCATCACATGACCTCCGGCCGTTCCAAACAGATACCTTATTGACCTGATTTTTCTCCACAAAATGTTTAACAAAATTAAACAGCGCAATTGCATTCCTCAATACATCATGCACAAATTCATTCGTGGCATCAACAAATACATCACCTAAAATTGTCGACACATTATTAAAAACGGTCCTGCCAATTGGCATTCCATCGTATAAAAAATCAAGAAGTGCTTCACGGCTATCTGGTGTAATTAAATCTATCGATTCATGTCCAGACTCAATAGAATACGTTTCGATCCCGTATTTCCCGAGAATATTTTCTGTCCGCTCAGTTTGTTTCACACATTTCGAGCACAAATTTTTATTTCTATGTGGATTTACCGGGCAACCCAAAAGCATACCTTTGCACGAAAGGAACAACACTCTCGACCCTACAGCTTTAGCCCTAAGCGCCACTTCAACGCATTCTGCGTGATGCCTATCCCACAAAGACACATGGTTATATATTAGTTCAGTTTTTTTCATATTAGAGTCATTCATAGTTTAATCAGCTGAATCACTCAACCCGATAACCAAGTCCACCATGTTATTTACGTATTTATAATCACAGCCGACCTGTTTCCACTTATTTTCGTTGTCACATACCTCATGCCAATCAGGGCAATTCAGAAATTCCAGGAAGTCCGCCTTCACTTCAGCAGTTGATTTGCTCAACAGTTTTTCAACCGCTGATTTATTAGAATTAGTGCACGAAATAATTTTATGTAACGATTTACATCCCTCGACAACACTGTTACCGAACGCAATTACTGGTATTCCTTTTGGTAACGCCTCAATCAAAGGCGATCCTGTAATAGTTGAAACCAGGGTTGAGTTCTCAATTAATTCAGCTGAATCCACCTCTGGATGTACCAGTTCCACCCGGTCCAATTTCATTATTTCTTCATAGAAGTCAATATTTCGGTAATTTTTATTACGAATGTCGGCTATGAGCTGCCTTGGGTGTTCCTTAACATATATTGTCATCTCATCTGGAATAATCTCTATAAGTCGTCTAATCGCTAATATTTGTTCTCGATAAATCAATCCCTTTGGAAGGGTGGTAGCCTCGGGCTGAAAGTGCAGTGCGAAATATACATATTGAGAATCATAATCAGGTGTTCTGCTTCCCATATCATCAAGAAAAATTTTACGCTTTAGGCGTTCCTTGTCATACGATAACCAGGTTCTAACATAGCGTAATCTACTAACTCTCTCCTCACCTGCAAAGTTTGTACACGGTTTAGTATCTAAAGTGGCGGGGTAGCTTTTAAGTGGAATTGGTTCCAGCATGAGAAACCTTAAGCGCGATATAAACCGAAGGAATGGAAAGAGTTTCAGCAATATCTTTTTAACTATGTTTTTATTATCTTCCTGGGGTATGAAAGTTTTTACATACGTACGATTTGTTGAGTTATGATTAATTATCGTATCATGTAACTCATTTGCTGCTGATTCACTCAGGGTATCTCCTTGGTACTTTACCGCCGTTTCACCCAATCCATCCCATATAACAGAATAGCCAGGCACAACCCTGTTAACCGAATACAACTTGATGCCAAACTGAATCGCGATTCTGCAGAACAAAATATCCCATGGCATATGAGGTGTTTGTCTTGTAAGTATTTTTTTAATTCCACTATTTTTTTCAAAAAAACCTATATAGTAACCAGCCAACTTATTAAAATATAATTCTTTTTCAGCAATCGCCTTCAAGTAAGGGGAAATACGATCAAGAGCAGCATAAACCTCGGCACGACAACCGACAATCGTGTCAATATTAACACGTGAGCCAAAACTCCAGTTTACATCGACGAATGCCTGCTCAAAGTGCTGGTGTCTATAAAGTAGTGTTGAATCCAGGAAACAAAGCTTTTTATCTTCTGTATCTATTAGCGCATGTGACATATATCCATATATGCAATCTTTTGACACAAGTTGTTTCAGGACCTCTTTAAAATAACTATCGTGCCCATGATTACCAATAAAAAATACGTCTTTAATATCCATTCTAATTTAAACCTTTAAGCATTTGGTTTAGCTCAACCTTTGTACCCTACAGCTCCTGCATTGCGATCAATTTTCCGAAGAGCGACTGTTTCGCATCTCGGAGCTCTTCGTAGCCCCCCTGCTCAACCAATCGCCCTTGATCAAAGACATACACCCGATCAACATTACGTATGGTGGAGAGGCGGTGCGCGATGATAACAACTGTAACGCACCCCTTGAGCGCATCGATGCTCAGCTGGATAGCACGCTCAGATTCTGAGTCCAAAGCACTGGTGGCCTCGTCCAGAATCAACAGCTTTGGCTGTCGGAATAGTTCGCGAGCGATGAACAGTCGCTGACGTTGACCACCGGAGAGTAGCAGGCCGCGATCACCGACCAGGGTATGATAACCGTTAGGCAGGGATTCGATGAAATGGGCGATATGTGCCTGACGAGCCGCCTCGTGGATGCGCTCCATCAGCAGTTGGTCCTTATGAGGATCGCCTGCCCAGAGGCAAATGTTGTTGGCGATGCTGTCATCGAAGACCACTGTCTCCTGCGAAACATAGCCGATCTGCTTGCGCCAGCTGGCCAGCTGGATCTCCGGACCTGGCACGCCGTCGATAAACACCTGGCCTAGGCGCGGTTTGAGCATCAGCGTAAGCAGATCCACCAGTGTGGATTTGCCAGCGCCGGACTCGCCGACAAACGCGACAGAATGACGCACGGGGATTTCGAGGTCGATACCCTTGAGCACATCCCCCCACTGCGGGTCGTAGCTGAAATGCAGGCCCTGCAGGCGGATACCCTGGCTGAGCGGACCAATGGTGCGCGGGCCATCGGGCTCCTGATGTTGGCATTGGGTGGCAAATTCATCGCGAACCATCTCGACACCACCGATCTGAGTAAGAGTGTTTTGCCAGACGCCTTGCATGCCCAACACTGTGTTGAGGCCGCGATAGAAAAGCAGAATGGACACGATAATCGGCTCCAGTGGCTGCCGCAAGAAGACCATCTGCACCAGCACGATGACCATGATAAATGTCACAACTATGGGCTCGCGGACTGCGCCGGTGAAGGCTCCGGCAATACCGCTACGGATCTGGTAGCCAGTAAGCCGCCCGATTGAGGCGGTTACCTCATGGCGCAGGGGTGTAATCTGGCTCGTTGCGGTGAGGTATTTGAAAGCGTGCAAGGTTTGGATAATCAGCTTGTTGAGATGGCCACTTTCTGAAGCGGTCTTACGCGAGAGCATGCGCACATAGGCGTTAAGCCACCGAAACAGCACCAACAGCACGGCGCCCAACGCCAGAGCCATGAGCCCGAAACGCCAGGCAACAAGAAAAGCGAGCCCGAGATAGATGAGGGTGTTGACCAGTTGCCCACCCAGGTTGGTCAGCGACTGGAAGGCCCCAAGCATCTGGCCGGTCAGGCCATTGATAACATTGGTGAAGTGACCTGTATCTCGGCTAGAGTAGTACCCGTAACCCATGCGGCTATAGGCATCGAAAAGCCGACCCTTGAGTTCGCGCAACAGTTGGCTACGTAGGTAGTTGTTGTAGCCCTGCGCGGCAAAAGTGAGCGCGCCCTTGACGATGAAAGCGATGGTGATGATCAGCAACACCTCGATGGTGGCATGTTGTAGACCGAGGCTGGTGAGCAAATCTTGGAACCAGACGCCGATGCCGGTGGAGACTTCCGCTGCTGATGCTGGCTCATCACCCAAGGTTTGAAGTAGGGGAAGCAACATGAGTATGCCGATACCTTCGAACAGCGCTGCAAGCAGCGTAAGGCCAAAGATGAGGTACATCCGACGGCCCAAATAGACCTGGAAGATACTCAAGTAATGCGGGATGTCACGGGCAGGATTTCTCATGAGGATTGCCTATTCAAAGCAGGACCACATTAGTACTTTTTTTATTCATATCTGCCTTGAGCAATTAAAGCGGCGATGCGCAAACTAAAAAGTGAGGGTTTAATTCTGCTCTATGTTTAAGATAATACTCTGAGTCAGAAACAAGATACGTACTTTTATCAACTAGGCCGCGATTTTTAAGATTTATATCAACCTGTTGAAATATTTTGATAAAACCACTCTGGGCACCAAACAATATATTCATCTAGCCAGTTACTGCTGTTTCAATGCCAAGCTTCTAGCGACCACTAAATCAAGCTCAGTATCAATATTTATACTATCCTCGTCTGCCATGACATACGTGAGTGTTACTAGTAACAATTCAAGATTTACAGATTTTTATTAAAACAACATTAACCATTTCTGGATTGATGCTCAGCGGCAATTATCTCAGCCAATAACCAATCTCGTTCAGTGTCGATATTTACAAAATCTTCTGAGCTCACTACTAAAGGCTTACATTTTTCTCCAATAAAAGAATGACTGGAAACCAAAGTACTTACCAAAGTTACATAGATTGAACCATCACGATAATAGGCTTTTGGAAGTTCATTACGAGCAACATTTAAAATTTCACTCTCGCAATAAGGAACAACAAATCCATTTTCTATTTTCTTCATCCGGTTAGGGTGGAAGTAATCCACTAACATATGACTAATTACAGAGTCACAGTCGCCACTTGACATAATCGAAAGAGCTTTGTCAATTAAGCCATCAGGGCGAAAAGGAACCGTCGGCTGCAGCAAAACCACAACGTCATACTCTTGCCCCAAATCTTTCATGTAGTCTAGTGCGTGCAGTACTGCATCAATTGTCTGAGACTTGTCTTCAGCTAATTCCTTAGGTCGCGGAATAGATATACAACCTTCATCATGGGCGATTTTTAGAATCTGTTCGTCATCGCTTGATACGGCTATATGTTTGACAAACCTACTACTAAACGCGTGATTTATAGAGTGCGTTATTAACGGCTTACCATTTAAAAAGCGTTTATTTTTTCCTGGCACTCTCTTTGAGCCAGCTCTAGCCACTACTAATGCTAAAACTCTCACTTAGATAAACTCTTTATACCTGTTACAAAATGACACCTGGAGACATGGGAATCACATTCAAAAGAACTCCTATCTCGATATACATATCCCCGAATAAATAAAATAGCTTGATAGATTTTCACTACTAGCCAGTCTAGACTTCTCGGCAGAGGTGAAAAAGTTGGAAATGGATTTACCTCGCTACCTGAAACTTTAATAAAACCAGAATTTTCCAAATGCCTCATGAAATCTTTGGCGCACCCATCCGCACGAAAAACATCAGCAGTTTTTGATTGTGATCCCTTATCCAACCAAGGCTTGGACATGCCGCCGCTGAAGAGCTTCTCAATGAAAGCGAGGACTTTATTTACGGGAGTGGCAATCTTCTGAATATTTTGATGCTCCGGAACATTCATTGATATGACAACGCCTCCCGGCTTCAGGACGCGGAACATCTCTTGGTAAGCTAATTCCGCTTTAGCGATATGCTCCATAACACCCAAAGAAACAACAATATCAAAGGAATTGTCCGAAAAAGGTAAGGCATATATATCAGCGAGCTGCGGATCTGCATTGACACCATATTTTTGTATATTCTTACTCGCAACAGCCAATGCAGCCTCTGAAAAATCTGTAGGAGTTATATCAATACCTAGTTTTTTAGCTTGATAAATAGAGGATGTCGCTCTACCACATCCGACCTCTAAAAGCCTGACATCCGTTAAACATTTGAAATGATTAAGAATAATGTTTTCAATGTATTGGTTGTACATTAAGTAAAAGAATTCTACTTGAGTCTTTGGATTCTCAAATACCAAAATATCCTCGTCCTTAGTATTTATGGATGCTTTCCATCGAGATTCATACACATTTTTAAATTGATTTAACAACAGCCCACATCTCCTGTTTTATAAATAAAGACTGCCATCGTATGTAGACATATAGCCTAAACCAAAAGTCAGCTCTCGCAAGATTCCTATTAGCCAGATCATGTTCGTAATGCCTTAGAAGATGACGACCATCTTGGTTAAAAAAACCAGACTTAAAACTTTTCAAGGCATTAAAAATACCATCCCTCAACAAATCATATACAAAGTAAGCATTACTTCCCGGTCTATTTATTTTTGTTTTCTTATCCAAAATGAATCGGGGTAAGCTATTATTCATTGCTCGACGTAACATGGATTTATTTTCTCCGCATAACATAAACTCTTCTACTTTGTGACTTAAAACATTTTCCACAATGACATGGTCCAAAAATGGCACTCGAGATTCAATACCCCAGTGCATTGAGTTCCTATCTTCCATACGTAAAACATATGGAACATTTCGACGATTAAGATGATTAACCAATAACGCCTTAAATGACAATCCGAGATTATCGCTTTTAAGGCCCAAGAACATTGAGTCATCATTTTCAGAACAATACCTTTGTGCGGCGTCGGCAAAAAAAGCATCAGATGTTGTGTTTTCTCTGCCACCAAAGCCAGACGCAACTTGGTCCTTGAATATTTTCAGATTTTTTTGTAATGCATCTACTGAGATATTAAGAAGCTGCACTGCCCCCTGAAGAGATTTTTTATACAAGCCGTAATTTTTTGATTCCATCAAACTTAGAAGGTAGGGATATACCATTCTTCGGTAACCCGCCAATAACTCATCAGCCCCTTCGCCTACAAGAAGAACTTTAAATCCATCAGCAGCAACTTGCTGACGGAGCAAATAGTGGTCTATTGTTGATGCTTGCTGAATAGGTTCATCATGAGCAACAAGAATCTCATCAACAAGCGAAATTGCTTCAAGTGATGTTAAATCTGTCCTAACGTAACTATGTTTTATATTAAATTGCTGAACAAATAAATCAACAGTAGCACTCTCATCAAAAGCGCCTGGTGTAATAGTGGTATATGATCTAAAGTTTGAATTAATAACACCATTACTTTTTAATAGCGATACAACACTTGTGGAGTCAATTCCTCCTGACAGTGCTGCGCTTAATGGCAGGCAAGACGATGCATGTAGCTTAATATTTTCAGATAGTTGATCAAAGAATCTATCTCGGTTGAAAGTGTTGTTGCTAACACATTCATCTAGACTCCAATATTTTTCCTCATATTTTTTGCCATTTTGAATTAACCATAAAGTAGCTTTAGGAAATGCATTAATTTCACGGTAGAATGTATTTTCAGATTCATCCAAGAAACCTCTTTTCAAAAACCAATAAGAAGCATTATAGTTTTCTACACAAAGAGATCTGTTAAATTTTAATAGGCATTTTATTTCTGATGTAAAAGCAAGATATTCATCAGTCTCGTGGAAATATAACGGTTTAATTCCAAAACGATCCCTAGAAACAATAAGCAATTTTTCCACTTTATCCCAAAAAACAAAACTGAACATTCCACGCAGTTTATGTACAGCATCCTTACCATACTGAATCAATAGTTTAATGAGAACTTCAGTGTCGCTAGTAGATCTAAAATCTTTATTCTTTGCAGAGAGGCAAGACCTTAGCTCTTTGAAATTATATATTTCACCGTTGAAGACAAGAACATACCTTCCACAATCAGAAATGAACGGCTGTCGCCCCTCTGAAGTTGTGTCTTGAATACTTAATCTTCTAAATATAAGAGATATATTTTTTTCTAAATAAGAGCCAGCATCATCCATGCCACGATGCGCTATAAGATCCCCGCAGGACCTTATGTCATTTAATTCAGATATAGAAAAGCTTCCCTTCTTTCTAATAACCGAAAAGAATCCACACATACTAAAGCACCAAAAATTAAATAGAAAAATTAATTTCTATTTAATGGCAAGGTAGCCCTCAAATGATATAAACTTCATCACGATTAATACATCTTTGAATCCAGCTCTTTTTAACATATCCAAATTCCCTTGGGTTGAGAATGGCTCAAGAACTCCTCTCAAACTTCTTGTTTTTCCAAAAATTTCTTCCGGACTATACCCCGCTTCAAGTTTGTACTCATCATAAAGGCCTACCATCATGTCTTGAAATCTAGCATCAGGGGCCCGTACTTTTTCAAACATTAAGAATCCACCGCCCCAATTTAAAGATTGAAATATATTGTTAATTAATCTTTGTCTTTCACTAGGCTTTATAAACTGGACAGTATAATAAGATGATATAAAATTTGTATTTTCAAAATTAAAATTCATAACATCATCATATAAAAAACTGACATTATTCAAATTCAAATCGAGCTGCTTTTTTTCAGCAACTTCTATCATTTTGGGCTCAGTATCAATCCCAACAAATTTTATCGTGTTGTTAATATTATGATGATGTTTAGCTAGTTTTAATGTTAACTCGCCCGTCGATGATCCTATATCGTAACATACCGACCCATCATCTTTAATAAAATAATCACTAATATCACAAACAAGCTTCTGTCCTAAATGATAAAGAGGAACAGATTTACTAACATGCTTATCAAATGTATAAGCTGTTTCACCCCCAAAGCTCCAACCAGCTCTTAAACTATCAATTCCGTCGCCAACATCTGACATGTTAATTACTCCTTGTAAAATATTTTATCTATAAATGTTATGAAATTAGAGTACATTCTTGGAATGCTTTTTACAGCTTATGGTTATTTACCTGTTTTTGTAGGTATGACGCCATAATCTCTTCTGTTATGTGCATGGCGTCACTAGTACAGCCGCCAATATGAGGAGTAATCAACACGTTATAATTTGCATTGGCGGCTTTCACCAGTGGCGACTCCTTCCAATCTATTTCAGTATGTTCATACTCCAGTACATCTACTGCGATACCAGCTAGAAGGCCTTGCTCAAGTTGTAAAACTGCTGCTGCCTCATCAAGTAGTGCTCCTCGCGCAGTATTTACCAGTAATGCATCCTTACGCATCATGCTCAGCTCAGTTAATCCCAGTAGATGGTGATTTTCCGGGTTTAATTTGGCATGTATCGAAACAATATCTGATTGCTCCAATAAAGGTATAAAGTCACATTGTTCAACATTATGATCATGAAATATTTCTTCCGGTATGTATGGATCATAAGCCAACACCTTCATGCCAAATGCGTGAGCATAATCAGCAACATGGCCACCAATCCTGCCCAGACCAATAATTCCCAGAGTTAGTTTGGATAATTGTCTGGATTTGAATTTATCTCGATCCCAATGCTGGTGATAGGCTACATCTTTGTGGGCGGCGTTTATGTTTCTTAATAGGGAAAGGATTAAGCCAATTGTCAATTCTGACGTGGAAGTGATTGACTGAATTGCTTCAGGTTGATCATTCAAGGATAAAACCTGGATACTCTTTTCTTCACAGGCTTCTAAGTCTATGTGATTAAGGCCAGTGGTTGGTGAGATGATCCAGCAAAGTTTTGGAAATGACTTAAGGAATGCATTGTCTATTTTATGGTTTAGGCGAACAACCAAGACAGATACTTCATTTGTGTCAGGTACAGCATTTAAGCCGAGGTAGACTTGTCCGATATCCTGATATATAGCCAGAGCGTCAAGACTGTAATTATCAGGTTCCAGAACAAGTGTATTTATAGAGCCCACGAAAAAATCCCTCAGTTTTCAAGATAGTTAAGTGACTTGTTTATATTAATATCCACTTTGGCAAGAATCTCGGCGATACGTTTACCTGCTGAACCGTCACCAACCAGGAAAGACTGTCCATACCGGGAGTGAGACAGTTGGGTTTTGATTGCCTGATATATTTGTTCAGAATCATAGTTCACGTCCAATACGTTTTCGGCACGCTCACGTCCACGTTGACGACTGCCAATATTTACACAGGGAACGCCAAGGAATGCTCCTTCTCGCAAACCTGAAGAAGAGTTGCCAACCAGGCACTGTGCATTTTTGATTAAACGTGCATAATCTTCCGGAGAGAAATTTCTGAAAAAATGCATGTAAGTCGGGTTGTTTTTTTCACGAAACATGCGTAACGCCTTAGATAAATCATCAGAGCCAGCATCAACATTGGGCCATAACCAAACGACCTGCTTGCCTTCTTTGCCAATACGACCAATGGCATTTAAAGTTTCAGTAATTTGTGAAAAGCCCTCTCCATACTCGGTAGTTACGGGATGTTGCAGAACAACGATGTAAGGTTTTGTAATATCAAGATCTGCACCAACACCACCATATTTTTTGAAGAGATCGTCGGGTAGCCCTAGGTCAATTTCAGTCAGAAGATCAATTGCAGGGCAACCAGTCAAGTGAATAGTATCTGGATCCTCACCCATGCGAACCAGGTAATCACGTGCACGCTCTGTCGCTGGAAAGTGAATATGGGCCAGCTTTGTAATAGCATGACGGACACTCTCATCAATGGAACCTGTCACTTCTCCACCCTGTGTATGGGCTAAGGCTATATTCATGTAACTTGCCGCCACTGCAGTTGCTAATGTTTCGAAACGGTCAGCAACGGTCAAAACCACATCAGGCTTTAGATTTTCAAAATGACTTGATAATTCAACAATAGCAAGTCCGGTTGACTTTGCCATAGTAAGGGGCGTTTCTCCCTCTATAATTGAATGAACAACCGCAGCGGGTTCAAATCCATCTTCTTTAATGACCTTAGCTACGTCGCCAAAACGATAAAGGAGTGCCGAGGCCCCAAGAATGAGCTGAAGCTCAAGCTTAGGATGGGCTTTCACAGCAGACATTACACTTTTAATGCGTCCATAATTAGCCCTACTGTTAACAACTATACAGATTTTCTTAATCACTTAAGTCTTCCCAACGAATTAGTCGGTCAGAAGGAGTATCGTGAACTAGAGACCTACCAATTAATTTTGAAATTTGCTTTGGGTCTATCCCAGAGCCTGGCTTCTTGGATGTTAAATGCTCTTTTTTTAAGGTCGTCCCTTTTAACAAGGGCTCAGCCAAAGCTAAACTTTTACTAAACATTTTTCGCATTTCATTTAAGTCCGCAGCCATTGCGTCTTTATTAACTGGATTAGTCCGTAGTATTTTGAACGCATTACGCGCTTGAACGATAAGCTTCAAATCCTCAAACGTTAAAGATGCGGGCACATCAGGACCAAACATTCTTTTGTCGAAAGTAACGTGCAATTCTAGAATATGGCAATTTTGAGCCATAGCAGCTAAGGCTGGAAAAGGAGTTCCCGAATGATCTGAAAGTCCGACTGGGCACGCATATCGTTGACTAAGTTCATTTAAGACGTTCAAACCAACTTCCTCCAACTTGGTAGGATATTTGCTTGTGCACTGCAGGATTCCAAAATCTATATCTTTTGCTTTAAAGTCAGCAACCCTTTGGTCTATCTCTGCCCAAGTGCTCATACCAGTACTCAATAATATTGGCTTACCAGAAGCCTGCATAACATCTAAAAGCTGGGTGGATAAGGTCTCACCAGATCCAACTTTCCAAGCAGGCATACCAACTGATGACAATAAATTAACGGCTTCAACAGAAAATGCAGAACTCAAAAAAACAAGCCCTTTATCTCTCGCATATTGAGCTAAACCCGCCCACTGCTCCGCACTGAACTCCATCCGCCTCCAGTATTCAAAACGCGAACTATCTTGCTTAGAAAATTTAATTCTAAATGGCTCATCATGGGTTGACTCAGCATTAGCTATATGTGTCTGAAACTTAATTGCATCCACACCAGTTTCAGCGACAGCATCTATATAAGAGTATGCCAAACCAAGACTACCCTCATGAGCTTGAGCAACCTCGGCAATGATATAGGTTTTGTGGCCTTGCCCTATGGTTTTGGTGCCAATTTTAATTTCTTGATGACTCATTTCTCACTAATCTCGCTTTCTTGGAAAGTATGTAATGACACCTTCCATTCACATAGAGTGATCCTAAAATAATCATTCAAAAGAGCTGAAGACAATATCGAGTTTTTCGGCCTTTGAGCTTCAATGAGCGAGTCTATGCCAGAGCAATTCTTTACATCGCCGACAGTTTGCCAAATCAAACATAGCTATTTATTTGATTATTAGTTAACATATTGATTTAATGGATTTTTCTTCTTGGCATGGGGCTAGAGTCGTACTGGTGTAAAAAGTCCCGATAATGGCTATTATCGAAGGTCAATTTCCACCCGACAGACAATAGCTACCGCACGACAATTTTGGGTTAAAATTGAAGATAAGAAACTTTTTTAATTTGTAGAATAAATATAAATTATTATGGTTTACTCTGACACCGAATCATACATTAAAAAGTATTTAAGTTCTTTTTAATAATTTTAACTTTGAAATATTTAAATATAGGAGTCAGTTAGAACTTTTATTCTAAATATTTCTGAAAGAAATATCAATTAACCTCACAAGATTTGTAGTTTTGGTTAGTCATAAGGATATCTCTCATAGTTTATTATTGAGACATTATATTTTGCAAATAATTCTCATAAGTCAAAGT